>Ga0213823_1000544_pt1 | contig 30072 bp, 28 predicted proteins | sample MC6MC0907MG_FD_179887 | JGI IMG/M metagenome (GOLD analysis project Ga0213823, IMG submission 179887) | Enriched soil aggregate microbial communities from Iowa State University, Ames, United States - MC6-MC0907-MG | ecosystem: Environmental > Terrestrial > Soil > Unclassified | place: USA: Iowa...
CTTAGGCGATTTGAACTTCTTCAGCCTGCATGCCTTTCTGGCCGCGGGTAGCGACGAAAGTAACAGCCTGGCCTTCTTTCAGGGTTTTGAAGCCGTCAGCTTGGATGGCTTTGAAGTGCACGAACAGATCGTCGCCCGACTGAGGGGTGATGAAGCCGTAGCCTTTCTCATCGTTGAACCACTTAACGGTACCGGATTGACGGTTGGACATTTTTCTGTCTCCTTGGACAAAGTAGATAACGGTCAGGAAAAACCCTGGCCGGGACTGAGTGCAAAGAGAGCAGAAAATTCAGCGATGGTGCGATCAGGATCGTGCATCAAACTAGAGATTCTCGGTGTCACGTGCAGCACAGTGGCGTCACCTTAACCCACTTTCCACGAGCTGCCAATCTCCAAAATAGCCTTTGATGAAATTCGGATCGGCGGCGGCCGCAAGCCCCGTCTGGCGCGGGATGCGGGATGGAACTTTAACCTGAGCGCGGGGACCGGTAAGATGCGCCTTTCGTTTTTTCACCTCGCAACTCTCAGGACACCCCCGCCATGAGCATCAAATCGGACAAGTGGATTCGCCGCATGGCGCAGGAACACGGCATGATCGAACCGTTCGTCGAGCGCCAGGTGCGCGGCGAGCACGACAGCCGGGTGATCTCGTTCGGCGTTTCCAGCTACGGTTACGACGTGCGTTGCGCCGACGAATTCAAGGTGTTCACCAACATCAACTCGGCCACCGTCGACCCGAAGAACTTCGACGCCGGCAGCTTCGTCGACGTCAAGAGCGATGTCTGCATCATCCCGCCGAACTCCTTCGCCCTGGCCCGTACCGTCGAGTACTTCCGCATCCCGCGCAACGTGCTGACCATCTGCCTGGGCAAGAGCACCTATGCGCGTTGCGGCATCATCGTCAACGTCACGCCACTCGAGCCGGAGTGGGAAGGCCACGTGACCCTGGAATTCTCCAATACCACCACACTGCCGGCGAAGATCTACGCCAATGAAGGCGTAGCGCAGATGCTCTTCCTCGAATCCGATGAAGAGTGCGAAGTGTCGTACAAGGACCGTGGCGGCAAGTATCAGGGCCAGCGCGGCGTCACCCTGCCACGCACCTGAGCCGACGAGCGCGGGGAATTAGTTCTCGCTTGGGCACTCCAAGTTACTGAACAGTGCTGCCATGCATGATGCGTGGCGGCCCTAGTCAGGAGTTACCCATGAAACTCGATCCCGCAATCAGTGCAAAGCTGGCTGTGCTGCAGCCCAACCATATCGGCATGCTGGCGTGGTCGCTGCTGGCCCATCCTGCGCCGATGCACCTTGGCGGCGTACCCGGTCAGCCTGGCCCGGATACCCCGCAACCCGCCCAGCCTGGGGATACCCCACCCATGGAACCGGGCGAGCCAACCCTGCCCGATGAACCGCCTCCTGCCCCTGTGGCCTGAACGGCCCGTTCAGTCAGAGATGCAAGGGCCAGACCTGGTCCGCGCCGGCAAGGTAGATGCGGTTGCCCGGGTTCTGCTCGACATTCCAGCCGCCAGTGAATTCACCAAACGCCGGTAACAGGCTGACCTGACCCATGACGAAACAGGGCAGCCTCAGCCGCTGGCGGGCGCGACCACGCAGGACGTATACCGGGTGTACATGGCCTGACAACACCGGGTGGTCCGGGTGTGTTTCAGGTTCGTGTTGCAGCGCGAACGGCGGCAGTACCCAAGGTTCATCCTGAACCTCGATGCCAAGCTGTGCGGGTGGATCACCTGCATGGCGATCGTGGTTGCCACGCACCAGCACGATGCGCAACCCTGCATGGCGCGCCCGCCAGGCCTGTAGCTTGGCCATCGTTGCTGCGGTGCGGCCCGTTCGCGCATGCAGGAAGTCGCCCAGCACGATCAGCATCTCGCACTCACAGGCTGCAAGCAGTGCATCCAGGCGCTGGAGCGTGGCTTCGGTGGTGCCGCGTGGTACGGGTTGGTGCAGTGCACGGTAACTGGCAGCCTTGCCGATATGCACGTCGGCTACCAGCAGTGCACGACGGGCTGGCCAGTAAAGCGCACGATCAGGCATCAACCACAGTGTTTGCCCGCAATGTTCGATGGCCAGGTGTTCACTCACTTCGTTCTGCTCGCGGCTTTTTCAAGGTCGGCGACCATCCGCGCTATGCGATCCGCCAGCTTCTCTGTGCTCAGGGTTTCTCGCATGCCTTCCACCAGCAGCGTGAACGCCAGTGGCCCGGGCCGTCGCAGTTCGCGCACGTCCAGGCGCAGCTGGCTCATTTTAGCCAATTGACCCTGCAATCGTTCGATTTCCAGTTCCTCTCGCAGCACTTCGTCCCGTGCCTGGCCCAGCAGCAGGTTGCCGGCATCATGCTTGCGAAAGACCTCGAAGAACAGCCCGCTCGACGCCTGGATCTGCCGGGTGCTCTTTTGCGCCGCCGGGTATCCGCCAAACACCAGCCCGGAAATCTGGGCGATTTCACGAAAGCGTCGCAAGGCCATTTCACTGGCGTTCAGGCTGGCCAGCACATCATCCAGCAGATCCTCGCCAGACAACGCCGCAGGCAGGTGGGTGGCCCAGTCCACGGGGCTAGGGCTGAGCAGCTCGAAGCCATAGTCACTGACGGCAATGGACACCGACAGCGGTTGCTGGCGGCTGATCCGCCAGGCGATCAGGTTGGCCAGGCCCAGGTTGGCCATGCGCCCAGCAAAGGGGTACAGAAACAGGTGTGAGCCTTGGCGTGTGGCAAGCGTTTCGGCCAACAGTGTCTGTGTGCTGGGCAAGGCCGACCACTGCCCCTGAAGCGTGAGCAATGGGCGCACCGCGCGCATCTCCGGGTCGTCGAAATGGCCGTGGGCGGCGGCATCGAGCTTTTCCACCAAGGCATCGGCCAGTTCGCTGGAAAGCGGCATTCGCCCGCCATTCCAACGGGCGATGGCGGCTTTGCGGGCAGTGCTGCGGCGCACGTAGGCAGTCATGTTCTCTACGCGCACCAGCTCCAGTACACGCCCGGCAAAGACCAGGGTGTCGCCTGGGCGCAGGCGGGCGATGAACGCTTCTTCGACACTGCCCAGGTGTTTGCCGCCGCCACCTTTGCTCCAGTATTTGAGCTGCAGGCTGGCGTCGCTGACGATGGTGCCGATGCCCATGCGATGGCGCCGCGCCAGACGCTCGCTGGCGACCCGCCAGACACCATCGGCGTGGGCTTCGACGCGTTGGTAGTCAGGGTAGGCGCTGAGTGAGCTGCCGCCATGGCTGACGAAGTCCAGCGCCCACTGCCATTGGCTGTCACGCAGCTCGCGAAATGCCCAGGTGCTGCGCACTTCAGCAAGCAGTTCGGCTGGGCGAAACCCACTGCCCAGTGCCATAGAGACCAGGTGCTGGACCAGCACATCCATGCACAGGCGCGGCGAGCGGCGTGCCTCGATATGCCCCGCAGCCAAGGCGCTGCGCGCCGCTGCGGCTTCCACCAGTTCCAGGCTGTGGGTGGGCACCAGGGTGATCCGCGACTGACGCCCCGGCGCATGCCCGGAACGCCCGGCGCGCTGCATCAGGCGAGCGATACCTTTGGCCGAGCCAATTTGCATGACCCGCTCCACTGGCAGGAAATCCACCCCCAAGTCCAGGCTGGACGTGCAGATCACGGCCTTGAGCGCACCCTGTTTGAGGCTGAGTTCCACCCAGTCGCGGGTCGCGCGGGCTAATGAGGCATGGTGCAGGGCGATCTGCCCGGCCCAGTCGGGGCGGGCGTCGAGCAAGGCCTGGTACCACAGCTCGGCCTGGGCGCGGGTATTGGTGAACACCAGGCTGCTGGCACTGCCGTCGAGCTCACGGGCGACCGGCTCGAGCATTTTCAGGCCCATGTGGCCGGCCCAAGGGAAGCGTTCGATGGCCTCGGGCAGCAGGGTGTCGACAATCAGGCGTTTGTCCTGGCGGCCCCGCACCAACTGGCCGCCCTCGGGCAACAGCACCTCGAGCGCATGGGGCAGGTTGCCCAGGGTGGCCGAGAGCCCCCAGGTCACCAGGCGCGGGTGCCAGCGACGCAGGCGGGCAAGGGCCAGTTGCAGTTGCACGCCGCGCTTGTTGCCCAGCAGTTCGTGCCATTCGTCCACCACCACCAGGCGCAGGTGGGCGAAGTCCTCGCAGGCTTGTGCCCGGGTCAGCAGCAGGGTCAGGCTTTCGGGGGTGGTGATCAACGTGCTCGGCAGGCGCCTGGCTTGCCGGGCGCGCTCGGCGCTGCCGGTGTCACCGCTGCGCACACCGACGCTCCAGTTCAGGCCGAGCTCATCCAGCGGTGCTTGCAAGGCCCGGGCGGTATCTGCGGCCAGCGCGCGCATGGGTGTGATCCACAGCACTTGCAACGGCGCGGGCTGGCGCCCTGGGGCAGGCTGGGCAAAGGCGCGCAGCGCCGCAAGCCATACCGCGTAAGTCTTGCCGGCCCCAGTGCTGGCATGCAGCAACCCCGATTCGCCGCGGCCGACCGCCGCCCAGACTTGCCGCTGGAAGGCAAAGGGCTTCCAGCCGCGTGCGGTGAACCAGGCATTGGCTAGGTCGGTTTGGGCGGGCATGCGGGCGCGGTGTCCTTCGAAGGCTGTGCTTATAAGGACCACCCGCCCGGTGCATTGGTTTTACCGAGTCAGTTCGCCAGCAGATAGCCGCTGCGGCACACCTGTTGACCTGCTACGTGGGCAATGACCATTCCGGCCGTGGCCATGCGCCGCACGCTACGGGCATACAGCAGGCCGGGCTGGCTGTTGCGCACGGCGGTCACCCGGTCGCTGAGCGGGTCGATGACTTCGGCGATAAGTTGGCCAGCCTCAAGCTGCTGGCCAGGCCGGGCGTGATACACCAGCAGCCCACCGAGAGGGGCCGATACCGGTTCGACAGCGGCCAGCGGGGTAGCGGGGCTGGGCAGTGCCGGCAAGGGCGCGGGTGTACCCGCTAGGACGCCCGCGTGGGTGAGGTAGTCAAGGATCGCCTGGCAATCCTTGCTCGCCAGGTCATGGCTGACGTCGGCCTGGCCACGCAGTTCGACGGTCACCGCTACGCTGCCCAACGGGATCGGGAAGCGCTTGCCGAAGCGTTGCTGCAACTGCCACCAGACCAGGCTGAAACACTCATCGAACGACTGCCCGCCGGAATCGGTGGCCAACAGGCTGGCCTGGGCCCCCAGGTAGCGGGCCAGGGGCTCGACCTGAGGCCAGGCTTCCGGGGTGGTATAGAGGTGTTCGACCGCCTCGAAGTCGCAGTGCAGGTCGAGGACCAGGTCTGCATCGCAGGCCAGCCGCTGCAGGATCAGGCGCTGAGACTGCAGCGGCGTAAGCGCCGGGTGGGCGTCCAGGCCGCGGCGCAGGTACTCGCGGATCAGCGCGAGGTTGTGCGCGGGGTCCTGGGTCAGATGCCCCTCGATCTGGTCGCCGATGCTGTCGGAAAGGTCGACGAAATTGCGGTTGAAGTTCTCGCCACTTTGCAGCTCGAAACGGCCCAGCGGCGCATCCAGCATCACCTGCTCCAGGCCCACCGGGTTGGCCACGGGCACCAGGATGATTTCGCGGCGCAGGCGCCCTTGCTGTTCCAGCTCGCCCAGGCGGCGCTTGAGGTGCCAGGCCACCAGCATGCCCGGCAGTTCGTCGGCATGCAGTGAGGCCTGGATATACACCTTGGCGCCACCGCGCGGGCCGAAGTGGAAACTGTGCAGTTGGCGAGTGATGCCGGGTACGGGGGACAGCAAGTCGTGGGTCGAATGGTGCATGGTGGTCCTGATTACGTGGCGAAAACGGTCTGCGACACGGGTCGGCACAAAGCTAAGCATAATTTTGCCGGCTGTGCCTGTCTGCGCGTCTTGCCACGGTGTGCGGTCAGGCCAGCAATGCCTGCAAGGTCGCCAGGTCGTCCGCCTCGGCGACCGGTTTGTCCTGGCGCCAGCGCAACATGCGTGGGAAGCGCACGGCGATGCCGCTCTTGTGCCGCTTGGACAGTGCGATACCCTCGAAGCCCAGCTCGAACACCAGCGTCGGGGTCACGCTGCGCACCGGGCCAAAGGTTTCTACCGTGGTCTTGCGGATGATGGCATCCACCTTGCGCATTTCTTCATCGCTGAGGCCCGAGTAGGCCTTGGCGAACGGGACCAACGCACGCTCCGGGCTACCGGGTGGCGCGTTCCAGACGGCGAAGGTGTAGTCGCTGTACAGGCTGGCGCGACGGCCATGGCCGCGTTGGGCGTAAATCAGCACCGCATCGACGCTGAACGGGTCGATCTTCCATTTCCACCACACCCCCATGTCCTTGGTTCGGCCCACACCGTACAAGGCGTCACGCTGCTTGAGCATGAGGCCCTCGACCCCCAGGCTGCGCGACTGTTCGCGCTGAACGGCAAGGTCTTGCCAGTCCTGCCCTTCCAGCAGCGGCGAAAGCAGCACGGGGGCCAGTGGGTAGTCGGCGACCAGGCGCTGCAATTGCTGACGGCGTTCATGTTGTGGCCGGTTACGCCAGTCCTCGCCTTGCCACTCCAGCAAATCGTACGCCTGCAGTACCACGGGCGTGTCGGCCAGCAGCTTCTTGCCCAGGGTCTTGCGGCCAATGCGTTGCTGCAGCAGGGCGAACGGTTGCACGGCCAGCGCTTCGGCGGTGGCGCCGGGTTTCCAGACCAGGATCTCGCCGTCGAGGACGACGCCGTCCGGCAGGCTCTGCGCCAGGCTGTGCAGCTCCGGGAAACGGTCGGTGATCAGCTCTTCGCCACGCGACCACACCCACACCTGGCCATCGCGCTTGACCACCTGGGCGCGTATGCCATCCCACTTCCATTCGATCTGCCAGGCGCTGGGGGGGCCAAGCAGGTCGTCGAACTGCTCGGTAGGGGCCTGGAGGGCATGTGCCAGAAAGAACGGGTAAGGCTGGCCGCCGCGCTGGCTGTGTTCATCAGCCGATTCGGCGGCGATCAGCTTTTGGTAGCTGTCGGCAGTAGGGCGATGGCTGATGTCTGTGTAGCCAACCAGGCGCTGCGCCACGCGCTTGGCATCCAGCCCGGCCAGCTGTGCCAGGGCGCGGGTGACCAACAATTTGGACACGCCGACACGAAAGCTGCCGGTGATCAGCTTCAGGCACAGCATCAGGCTGGGGCGGTCCAGTTGTGCCCACAGGGGAGGCAGGCGCTGCTGCACTTCTTCGGCGGGCAGCCCGCGAAGGGGGAGCAGGTGGCCTTCAACCCAATGGGCCAGGCCGTCGTCGCTGCCGTGGTGATTTTCAGGCAGCAGCAGCGATATGGTTTCCGCCAGATCGCCCACCGCCTGGTAGCTTTCTTCGAACAACCAATCGGGCAGGCCGGCCAGTGCCGTCGCCAGTTCGCGCAGTACGCGGGTAGGCACCAGCTGGCGCGGCCGGCCACCCGACAGGAAATACACGGCCCAGGCCGCATCTTCGGCAGGGGCGGCGGCAAAATAGTCGCGCAGCGCTTCGAGCTTGGCATTGCTGGACGTCGTGGCATCCAGCCGCAGGTAGAGTTGGGCGAAGGCTCTCATGCTCCGGCTTCCGTCGCAGGGGCGTCATCTTCCTCGCCATACTCGGTCACGAAGGCGCGGGCATCGAGGCCCTTTTCATTGAGCAAGCGCACCAGCACATTGACCGAGCCATGGGTGACCATCACCCGTTCGGCACCGGTCTGCTCGATGGCCCAGAGCAGGCCTGGCCAGTCAGCATGGTCGGACAACACGAAGCCACGGTCCACGCCGCGCCGGCGCCGCGTGCCGCGCAGCAGCATCCAGCCACTGGCGAAGGCATCGCTGTAATCGCCGAAGCGGCGCATCCAGCTGCTGCCTGCGGCAGAGGGGGGCGCCAGAACGATGGCTTGGCGCATGAGCGGGTCGTTTCGGGGCACATCACCCGCATAGAGGGTTTGCGGCAGGTACACACCCGCCTCGCGGTATACCTGGTTGAGGGGCTCCACCGCTCCGTGCACCAGAATCGGCCCGATGCTGCTATCCAGGCCGTGCAGAATGCGCTGAGCCTTGCCGAAGGCGTAGCAGAACAACACGCTGGCCTTGCCCTGATCCCGGTTGGCCCGCCACCAGGCATTCACCCCGGCAAACACCTCGGCCTGGCTTGGCCAGCGGTAGATGGGCAAGCCGAAGGTCGATTCGGTGATGAAGGTGTGGCAACGCACCGGCTCGAACGGGTCGCAGGTGCCGTCGGGCTCGACCTTGTAGTCACCGGAGGCCACCCAGACCTCGCCCTCATGCTCCAGGCGCACCTGGGCCGAGCCCAGCACATGCCCGGCCGGGTGCAGGCTGATGGTGACGCCGTGGTGACGGATGCGTTCGCCGTAGGTCAGCGTCTGCAAGTCGATGTCCTGGCCAAGGCGGCTGCGCAGGATACCGGCGCCAGGGGTGGCGGTCAGGTAATGCGCGTTGCCGCGACGGGCATGGTCGCCATGGCCATGAGTGATGATGGCACGCGCCACCGGCCGCCACGGGTCGATGTAGAAATCACCGGGCGGGCAGTACAGGCCTTCGGGGCGGGCGATGACGAGGTCCATGGCGTAGGCACTGGTGGTTGGGGTTACCAGTTAGGAGCGGTGCCAGGGTTGGGAAGTTCGCAGAGGTTTGAGTTTGAGGTTAGGGTGCCTGTCGCGAGTGCGGTGGCGCTCTTGCGATCGAGCGCCGCCCGCGCGGCGCATCGCGGGCAAGCCCGCTCCTACATTTGTTGCAACGTGCCATGGCCTGATAGGCCATAGTTGTCAGCCTTGTTGGTACGACGCGATTTTTCGGCTAGCGCTGCCGCCGCCCCACCTGTCTTCAGCCATTCGCCAAGGCGAACAACCATGGCCTGGCTGGAACGGCGCGTTGCAACAAATGTAGGAGCGGGCTTGCCCGCGATGCGCCGCGCGGGCGGCGCTCGATCTCAAACCCCCTGGAAGGCCAAAGGCGAGCACATCACAGCCCTGCCGCCATTATTCCCAGTTACCTACCAGGCACCAACGTCAACCGCTGGCTCCCATAAGCCCGCGCAAAATTCTGCGGCTGCAACGGCAGGCTCATGAACCGCCCTTTGAACCAGGCATCCAGCCCATCGCTGTAATGCCCGCTGGCCGGGTTGCCTGACTGGCCATTGCTGGTCAGCACCTGCAGCGGTTCGGCCTGGCCAAAGTCGACGATCATGCGTGCCGAGGCCGGCAGGCGGGTGTCGAAATCGCTGCCCCAGGCATAAGGCGTCAGGGCCAGGGTGCTGAAATCACCGCCGGCCGCCAGCGGCGAGCGGCTGAGGGCATCGCCCAGGCCGTGGTAAGCCGGGGCTGGCCAGCGGTACTGGTGCAGCTTGCCCCATTGCCAGGCGCGGCGGTCGCTGCCTAGTTGGGCGGTACCTGCATCCACCGCCGCCGCCAGGCTACGGGCGAGAATGGCCGGTTTGTCTTCCTTCTGCGGCGTGTTGCGGTCATCCCAGAACGGGCTGTCTTCGCGGCCAAGCAAGTGGTCGGCCTGGGCCGAATAGGACAGCCGGGCGTTGCTGACGAACGCCTGCCAGGCTGGGCTGGATTCCGGGCCGAGGTCGTCGAGGAACGTCTGGCGCGCGACCTCCTGCAGGAACAGTTCATACAGCGCCGCATCTGCCGATACCGGGCTCAGGCGGCCGTCGAACGCTTTCAATCGGGCCAGCGCATCGCGGGCCTTGTCGCGCTGGGCACCAGGCAGGGCGTCGATGGCCTGTTTGAGCGGCTGGGCCATGCCGGGCGCATCGAACATCTGCTTGAGCTTGTCGGCCAGCAGCGTCACCTGGTCGTTCTGCAGGGCCATCAGGCTGCGGCTGTCGTGGCGGCCATTGCCGGCCAGTTGGCCCAGACGTTCGGCGCGCTCCGGGTAGTACCAGGTGTTGGACAGTTGCATGCCGTAGCCACGCGGCAGGCTGCGCTGATTGGCGTGGCCGATCCAGCCGGCTGGCGGGTCCTGGTCATAGGGGTGCAGCATCGGGTCGGCATAGCCGTCCCAGTCAAAACGCCCGTCCCAGCCAGGCGATGGCAGCAGGCCCTGGCCTTCGCGGCGGTTCGGGTAGCGGCCGCTGACCTGCCAGCCAATGTGTTCAGGTTCGGCGAACACGAAGTTGAGCGCGGCAGCGCCGATCTCGCGCGTGCTGTCGAACGCGCGCTCGACGTTTTTTGCCCGGGTCAGGTCGAACAGCGCATCAAGGCTTCGGTCGCCCTTGAGCTGCGGCAGGTTCAGCGCCAGGCCCAGGCTGGCACTGCCCGGCTGCGAGAGCAGGGTGCCGTGGCGGGTGTCGTACATCACTTCGCGCTGCGGGCGTTGGCCGCGGACGAAAAAGGTTTCGGTGCGCGCGCGGGCGGGCAGCCATTTGCCATCGGCCAGGTAGCTGAGCTGGCTGCCCTGATGGCGCAGTTGTTCCAGGTACAGGTCCTGGTTGTCGGCCATCACCGCACTGCTGCTCCAGGCCAGTTTGCCGTTGTAACCTGCCAGGACGATGGGCAGCCCCGGCAGTGACAGCCCAGCCACCTGGTACTTGCTGGTGTGGATCTGTACCGGGCTCAAGGCCCAGGCTGCCCGGCTGTCGCTGGCCAGCAGGCTCTTGCCGCTGCGGCTGCGTTGCGGGCCCAGTGCCAGGTTGGCCGAGCCGGGGCTGCCGAGCAGGTCAAGGTCGGCGAGCTTCTGGCTAGCCGCAGCGAGCGTAGCCAAGCCCGGCAGCTGGCTAGCCAGGTTCAGGCCCTTGAGTTTTTCCACCTCGGCGTCGGCAAGCGGTTCATCCGGTGCGCCGGGCAGCAACCAGGGTAATTTGTCGCTGCCCACCTTTTGCGCCAAGGTCAGGGCACTGAGCTCTTCGTGCAGGTTCACCGACTGGCTGAAGGCATACAGGCTGAAGATCAATGCCGAGTCTTCGGGCTTCCAGTATTCCGGGCGGTAGCCGCTGCTGGCGAGGTTGGCCGGCAACTTGTCGCGATAGCGGAACAGGTAGGCGTTGACGCCCCGGGCATAGACTTCGAAGAAGCGCTTGAGCCGTGGCGAGGCGTCCGCATACAGCTGGGTAGCATTCTGTTTGAGATTGGCGGCGCGCATCAGGCGGTCGATGTCCAGTGCGTCGCTGCCCGCCATTTCTGCCAGGCGGCCTTGGGCGAGCAGGCGCATGGCGAGCATCTGCTCGATGCGGTCACCGGCATGCACGTAACCCAGGCTGAACAGGGCGTCGTGGAAGTTGCTGGTTTCGATCAGCGGCGCGCCCATGGCGTTGCGGCGAACCGAAACGTTTTGCGCCAGCCCTTTGAGCGGTTGCACGCCGGTTGTCGGTGGCACACTGTCCTGGTAGCCGCCCATCTGGCAACCGGCAAGCCCGAGCATGCCAAGCAGCGTGGCAGCGGTGGCGAACCGCGGGCGGAAGGGAGGAAGGACGGGGGCGGCCATGACAAGGGCTCCTGCAAGGCGAGGCGGGGGTTTTGATTGGCGCTAAGTTAGCATGCCGATGGGTTTTCGGCGCCTGGGGATTGGGGCTTTGGGTGCTAGTCCTGGGTTGTTTTTTGTACATGAGATCGAGCGCCGCGCGGGCGGCGCTCGATTTACGCCGCACCGCAGCACTCAAGCCGTATCAAGCCCCGTGGCACTTCTTGAATTTCTTCTCGCTGCCACACGGGCATGGGTCGTTGCGGCCGACGTCCTTCAGGGCGTTGCGAACCGGCTCCTGGTGGCCGTGGTTGCAATGCGGGCCGTGCACATGGCCGTGGTCGTGATCGTGGTGATGATCGTGACCGTGGTTGCAGTCAGGGCCATGAACGTGGGGTTGTTGGGTCATTGCAGGGTTACTCCGGTATGAAATCGCCGGGCATTATCTCACCACTGCGCGATATGTGCAGGTCCCGGTGGATGAGCAGGCCGGTCGCCAGTTCACCCTGCAAGCGGTAGTGCAGCGTTTGCTCGCTTTTGAGCAACTTGGCCAACGGCTTGAGCTGTTTCCACAGGTTGGTCCGCGCGGTGATCTTGAAGGTGCGCCGGGCGTGGCCACCGACGCTGCGCCAGATGCTGGCCTGGTCTTCTGCCAGGAGCAGGTCGTTGAGCCAGATCGAATAGCTCAGGTTGCGAATGAACAGACGGCTGTCGTCAGGGTTTTCGATACGCACGTGCAACACGAATTCCTGCTCAAGCAAGCGCGCCTTGACCGTCTCGACCTCGACCAGATGCACCTGGGGCGCACGCCAGTCGTCGCCACCCCATAGTGCACAGCCCGTTTGCAGTGCCAGCAGGGTGCCAAGCATGAGCGTGCGGGCCAGGGCGATCATGGTCAGTTACCGACGTAGCTGGCGCAGCATTTCTTGAACTTCTGCCCGCTGCTGCAGGGGCAGGGGTCGTTGCGGCCCGCCTTGAGCTCGACCGTCGGGTCGATGAAGAACCAGCGCCTGTCGTGCTGCACGAAGGCGGACCGCTCGCGGTGCTGGTGGTCGCCTTTCTGGTCATGCCAGCGCGCAATGAAGGTGACGAAGGCATGCTCGGGTTGGCCTCCCAGTACCTCGGCGTTCTCCACTTCCAACCCCAACCAGGTGCTTTGCGCGCTCCAGGCGGCCATGGCGGCGCGGTCCAGCCCGGCCTGTTGGGCCGGCAGGGTGGTGGCGACCAGATAATCGATAAGGCCCAGCACGTAAGCGCTGTAGCGCGAACGCATCAATGTCTGCGCATCCGGTGCCGGGGTTCCGGCGTGGTAGTGCCCGCAACAGGCGTCCAGCAGGTTACCGCTGCCACAAGGGCAAACCGAGACACTCATCATCACCACCAGTACTTGCCGAAGTTTTCAGGGTTGGCCCAGAACCTGGCGTTCAACCAGTCCGGGACCTGCTTGTAATCATGTAGATCATAGGTGAACAAGCTGAGCACCTGCTCGTCGCGGCGGAATTTCTCGCTGGCCGACAGGGCCAGGGCAAAAAAATCGGTGTCCTGCCAGCCACTGGCACGCAGGTCGGCAAGCACCGCGACGCGGCTGGCGTTGAGGTTGCGGATGCCGCCCAGCAGTTCCAGGCCAGCCCGTTTGGGCAGGTGTTCCAGGCAGTCCACCAGCACGGCCAGGTCGAAGCGCTGTGCGGCAATGTGCGCCGGCAGAGCACCAGGCGAGCAGACCTCGATGGTCACCTGCGGGTGAGCCTGGGCAAATGCGTCCAAGGCCGGGAAGCGGGTGCCTACCAGCAGCAGGCGTTGCGGGGTGAAGCGCTCGAGCAGGGCCGCCAGGGCCTGCTGCGGTGTGCGTTGGGAAAAACCGTCGGTCATTGCCATTCCTCGTTCAGGTATGTCAAGACTAACGGGCTGTTGGTCGCGGGCAAAGCGGCATGTGGCTTATTGCTGGCAGGGATGAAAGGCACGGTCTTTACTCCCAGAGATCGGCCTTATGCCGATTCCCCCTAGGAGAAGCTACAAAATGAGCATAGTACGCACAGCGTTACCCCTGGTACTGCTCACCAGTGTGTTGACTGGTTGTGCAGGTTTGCAAAAAACCGACTGGCCGAAGTGTGCTGCCGTCGGGGGTGTGGGCGGTGCCGCGTTGGGCGCCATCGAAAGTTCCAGTTGGGCCGGTTGGGGCGCGTTGCTTGGCGGTGGCCTGGCTGCGGGCTATTGCTGGGCGCATGGCGACGGTGACGAAGATGGCGATGGCGTGCCGGACAGCCGTGACAAGTGCCCGGGTACGCCACGTGGCGTGCAGGTCGATGCCAATGGTTGCCCGCCTGAGCCGGCGCCGGCGCCAGTGGTCGAGGAAGTGGTGGTACAGAAGGAAGAAGTCATCGTCATCCGTGACGTGCACTTCGAATTCGACTCGGCACGGCTGACGGCAGCCGACAAGGAACGCCTGAACACCATCGCCACGCGCCTCAAACAGGAAGCACCGAGCGCCCGCCTGAGCGTTACGGGCCACACCGACAGCGTTGGCTCCGACAGCTATAACCAGAAACTGTCCGAGCGCCGTGCCCACTCGGTAACCGATTACCTGGTCCAGAGCGGTGTGCCGCGCGCCAGCTTCGTATCGGTGGTCGGCGCCGGTGAAACCCAGCCGGTGGCAGACAACGCCACAGCCGATGGGCGTTCGATGAACCGTCGCACCGAGATCAAGATCCAGCGCTGACGGCTTGCGCCCGCACCTTGAGAAGTGGCGCGGGCGCGTCTTTACTCCTGTAGGCCGGTTGCGGCCAACGACACAGGAGCATTCATCATGAGTGTCATGTCAAAGGCGGCGCTGCCGTTGCTGGTGGTTTCCAGCCTGTTTGCAGGCTGCGCCACCCACAGTGACGGCAGTGCGCCCCTCAATCAAAGGACTTGGCCCATCTGCAGCCTGCTGGGCGGCCTGGCGGGCGGTGGCCTGGGCGCCATCGAAAGCTCGAGCTGGGCTGCTGGAGGCGGCGCCCTGGGTGCGATCGCCGGGGGTTTGATCTGCTACGCCCAGGACGGTGACGAAGATGATGATGGCGTCTTCGACCGCCGAGACCGCTGCCCCGATACGCCAGCCGGCACAGCCGTCAACCACATGGGTTGCCCGCTGCCACAGTACCCGCCCAGCCAGCCTGCACCCGAGCCTCAGCCCGAAGTGATCTCCCTCGACGATCAGGGCCAGGTGATGTTCGCCTTCAATTCTGCCGACCTGACGACGGGCAGCCAGCAACGGCTGCAAAGCCTGCTGCCGAGGCTGAACGAGTTAGGGGTGTCGCGCATCAAGGTGGTAGGCCACACCGACAACGTCGGCTCGGCCAGTTACAACCAGGCACTCTCCGAGCGGCGTGCCGCCAGTGTCGCCGAATACCTGATCAGCCAGGGCCTGGCACCGCAGAAGGTCACCAGCGAAGGCCGGGGTGCAAGCGAGCCGGTAGCGGAAAACGACACCGAAGAGGGCCGCGCGCATAACCGGCGGGTAGACCTGCACCTCAATTGACGACGCAACAGGAGTGGCTGATGAAGTTCATTCTGGGCCTGGGCAAGTGCTTGACCATCGCTTTCTGGGGCGTGGTGCTGTTCAACCAGCTGATGCCGCAGCCGCTGCCCTTCAACCTGCTGATCAATGCGGCGGGCATTGCGCTGCTGGGGCTGCACGTGCTTGAAGTGCTGTTTTTCAACGGCAGTTTGCGTGGGCGCAGCCACCGTTGGTTTGACCGCCTGCAGATCCTGCTGACGGGGATATTCCATGTCATGTCCATACCGCGGCAGCCTGAGCTGTCGCGGCGCTGACACCGGTGTGGCCAGCCTAGAGCGGTAAGCGCAAGCTGGCCACTGCCACCACCGCCAAGCCCAGCAGGAGGTTGACGCCGACCATGCGCCGGATCCGCCCCAGCGCGGCAGCGCCTGCCGGCCAGTCCTCGGCCTGCACCGCTGCCTTGAGTTCTGGCAGCAACAGCGCCTGGATGCGCATGAACAGCGCGAACATCGCGATGCCGCCTCCCATCATCACCTGCACATAGCGGGGGGCGGTCTCGAAGCCACTGAATCGCATGTGCAACATGCCGATACCACTTATCGCCAAGATCGCCACCGCCAGCCAGACCCAGACGAAGAAGCGTCGGAAAACTTCCACCCACAGCCGCAGCCGGGCAGGCCCTTCAAGGGCCGCAACCGTTGCCGGGCGCAGCACCAGCCAGGCGAAGAACATGCCACCCACCCAGACCAGGGCGGCAAGAACATGCAGTGTGTAGGGCAGGGCAAAGGCAAGCATCCGGATCTCCATGCGGCACAAAGGGCAATAGCGGGGTATGATAGCCGCCCCATGCGAAACACTGAAAATATATCCAGCCCTTCGGGCGCCTGCAGACCATGATCAGCAACGAACTCAAAGCCACCATCCAGGGCGCCTACTCGCGTTTTCTCGAAGCCAAGAGCCTCAAGCCGCGCTATGGCCAGCGCCTGATGATCGCCGAAGTGGCCAAAGTGCTCGGCGACATCGCCTGCGACGATGAAGGCCGCCGCGCCGGCGAGCCTGCCGTGGTGGCCGTAGAGGCGGGTACCGGTACCGGCAAGACGGTCGCCTACAGCCTGGCCGCGATCCCGGCTGCCAAGGCTGCCGGCAAGCGCCTGGTGATCGCCACCGCCACCGTGGCGCTGCAGGAGCAGATCGTCTTCAAGGACCTGCCCGACCTCATGCGCAACAGCGGCCTGAACTTCAGCTTCGCCCTGGCCAAGGGGCGCGGCCGCTACCTGTGTCTGTCCAAGCTCGACGTCCTGCTGCAGGAGGGCCACGCACAATCGGCCACTGCCCAGCTGTTCGAGGAAGAGGGCTTCCACATCGAGGTCGACGAACGCAGCCAGAAGCTGTTCAACAGCATGATCGAGAAGCTCGCCGGCAACCGTTGGGACGGCGACCGTGACAGCTGGTCAGAAACCCTTGAAGACCAGGACTGGGCGCGCCTGACCACCGACCACAGCCAATGCACCGGCCGGCACTGCCCGAACTTCCAGCAGTGCGTGTTCTACAAGGCCCGTGAAGGCATGGGCAAGGTCGATGTCATCGTCACCAACCACGACATGGTCCTGGCTGACCTTGCACTGGGCGGCGGTGCAGTGCTGCCCGACCCGCGCGACACCATGTACGTGTTCGACGAAGGCCACCACCTGCCAGACAAGGCCATCGGCCACTTCGCCCACTATTCACGCCTGCGCTCTACTGCCGACTGGCTGGAGCAGACTGCCAAGAACCTGACCAAGCTGCTGGCCCAGCATCCGTTGCCGGGTGACCTTGGCAAGCTGATCGAGCAGGTGCCGGAGCTGGCGCGGGAAATCCGCACCCAGCAACAGTTCATGTTCACCTTGTGCGAACAAGTCGCCGACTTCCGCCCCAGCGAAGACGTCGAAGGCCGGGAGCGCCCGCGCTACCGCTTCGAGGGCGGCGTGGTGCCCGAGCAGATCCGCGAAGTCGGCATCGAGCTGAAAAAGGGGTTTTCTCGCCTCAACGACCTGTTTACCCGCCTGGCCGACCTGCTCAAGGAAGGTATGGACGGTGAGGTCAACATCGGTATCGCCAGCCATCAGGCCGAAGAGTGGTACCCCTTGTTCGGCAGCCTGGTGACCCGTGCTCAGGGTAACTGGGAGCTGTGGACCGCCTTTACTGCCGAAGACCCGGAAGACAGCCCGCCCATGGCCCGCTGGCTGACCCTGGCTGAAAGCGGTGCGCTGTTCGATATCGAGGTCAACGCCAGCCCGATTCTGGCAGCCGAGATGCTGCGCCGTAGCCTGTGGAGCGTTGCCCATGGCGCGCTGGTGACGTCGGCAACGCTCACCGCGCTGGGCAAGTTCGACCGTTTCCGCATGCGTTCGGGCCTGCCCCGCGACGCGGTAACCTGTGTGGTTCCCAGCCCGTTCGTGCATGGTGATGCCGGCCTGCTGCGCGTCCCCGACCTCAAGGCCGACCCGCGTGATGCGGCGGCGCATACTGCGGCGATCATCCGCGAGCTGCCGAACATCGTCGAGGACGCCCGCGGTGCGCTGGTGCTGTTTTCCTCGCGCAAGCAGATGCAGGAAGTGTTCGACGGCCTGGACCGTGACTGGCGCAAGCTGGTACTGATCCAGGGCAACCTGTCCAAGCAGGAAACCCTGAACAAGCACAAGGCGCGGGTCGACGATGGCCAGCACAGCGTGCTGTTCGGCCTGGCCAGTTTCGCCGAGGGTGTCGACCTGCCGGGCGCCTACTGCGAACACGTGGTGATCGCCAAGATCCCCTTCTCCGTGCCGGACGACCCGGTCGAGGCGGCCCTGGCCGAGTGGATCGAAGCCCGTGGCGGTAACCCGTTCATGGAAATTGCCGTGCCCGATGCCTCGCTGAAACTGATTCAGGCCTGCGGTCGCCTGCTGCGTACCGAGCAGGACCGTGGTGTCATCACCTTGCTTGATCGGCGTCTGGTCACCCAGCGCTACGGCAAGGCTATTCTCAATGCGCTGCCGCCCTTCCGGCGGGAGATTTCCTGACGGCCGGAGCACGAAGCGCCGGCCCGTTGTCCATCACTCTGTCGCGGGCTCATGAGGGCCTGGAAGGAGAGCCTGAACCCTATGATCCGCCGCACCTTGCCCGCTGTTCTCACTCTGTTGCTGAGCACACCCTTGCTGGCTGGGCAGCAGACGCTGTTCAGCTTCGTGCGCCCTGCCTCGGTCGTCAATGTGGCCACCGAGGGCACCGGCATGCCGCAGTACAACGCAGAACAGACCACCGAAGGTGAGGTGTTGCGGCGGGTGGTGTTCAACCCGGTCGAGCGACCGACCTTGCGCCTGAGCCCACAGAGCGGTGGCTGGGACTGGTCCGCCGGGCAGTTCCTGACCTTGCGCCTGCAAAGTGCCATGGACTGGGCGCTGACCGTGGATGTCACGGTGCAGAGCAGCGACGGCCGCACCCTGACCAGCCGCATCGACCTGCCGGCGGGGCCTGCACAGACGGTGATGGTGCCGCTCAAGGCCAGCTCGCCGCTGAGCCAGGGGATGCGCGCCGGCCCACCGATGCCTTGGGTTCATGAAGGCCAGCGCGTGCTCTTGAGCAGCAGCGCCGGGGAGGTCGACCTCAAGCAGGTGGCTTCGATCAGCCTGAGCATTCCCAGCCCCAAGGTGGCGCAGAACCTGCTCATCGAAAAAGTAGGCATTCAGGATGACAACCTCGCCTACCAGGCGGCCTATCAGCAATTGATCGACGGCTACGGCCAGTTCAGCCGAGGCCGCTGGCCCGAGAAGATCGTCAACGACGAGCAGCTCAAGGCCGCCGACAGCCGCGAGCAGCAACAGCTCAAGGCCTGGCTGGCCGAACGCGGCAAGCAGCCGCTGGACAGCTACGGTGGCCTGCTGGCAGGCCCGGCGTTCGAGGCCAAAGGCTTTTTCCGCACCGAGAAACGCGACGGCCGCTGGTACCTGGTAACCCCGGACGGCCATCCGTTCTACTCGCTGGGCGTGAATGCCGTGGCCGCCGATGGTGGGCGCACCTATGTCGCCGGCCGCGAGGGCATGTTCAGCAAGCTGCCGGGTGAAGGTGACGCACTGACGGCATTCTACGGCGAAGGCAATAACGACGACGGCAATGCTTCGTCGCAAGGGCGCAGCTTCAAGAAAGGCCGTTGGTTCGACTTCTACGCTGCGAACATTCAGCGCACCTATGGCAAGCCGTGCCCGGCTGCCGTCGAAGGCCAGCCTGCACCTCAGTGCCCGCCGCTGGTGCTGGATGCCGCCCGCTGGCAGGCGCACACGCTGGACCGTCTGCAGGCGTGGGGTTTCAACACCTTGGGTAACTGGAGCGATCCCGGCCTGGCCGAGGCCAAGCGCATGCCGTACACGCTGCCACTGTCGATCGTGGGTGACTACGCCAGCATCAGCACGGGCATGGATTGGTGGGGCCGCATGCCCGACCCGTTCGACCCGCGTTTCGCCATGGCCACCGAGCGCGCCGTAGCCATCGCTGCCCGCGATCACCGTGATGACCCTTGGCTGATGGGTTATTTCGCCGACAACGAACTGGCCTGGAGCGCACCGGGCAGCGACCCCAAGGCCCGTTACGGCCTGGCCTATGGCACCCTTCGCCTGACCACCGATGTGCCGGCCAAGCGCGCCTTCCTCAAGCAGTTGCGTGACAAGTACCGTAACCAGGAGGGGCTGTCCAAGGCCTGGGGCATCGACTTGCAGGCGTGGGAGCTGATGGAAGACCCAGGCTTCGAGGCGCCGTTGCCCAACCCCGAGCACCCGGAGATCGAGCGTGATTACCAGTATTTCCAGCAGGTGTTCGCCGAGACCTACTTCAAGACCATTGCCGACTCGCTGAAATGGCATGCGCCCAACCACCTGCTGCTGGGCGGCCGCTTTGCCGTGAGCACGCCAGAAGCGGTCAAGGCCTGCGCCGAGTTCTGCGATGTGCTGAGTTTCAACTTCTATACCCTCAAGCCTGAAGACGGCTACGACTTCACCCGCCTGGCCGAGCTGGACAAGCCGGTGCTGGTGTCCGAGTTCCAGTTCGGCTCCCGTGACCGCGGGCCGTTCTGGCCAGGCCCGGTGGAGGTGGCACGGGAAGAAGATCGTGGGCCGGCCTACGGTAACTTCCTCAAGGCTGCATTGGCGCAGCCCATGATCGTTGGGGCGCACTGGTTCCAGTACCTCGATCAACCGGCCAGCGGGCGCTTGCTCGACGGCGAAAACGGGCATCTGGGCTTGGTGGCGATCACCGATGTGGCGTACCCGGGGTTTGTCGAAGCGGTACGCAAGAGCAACCAGCAGGCCGTTGGTCAGTTGAGTGGTTTGTTGCACGAAGGGTCGTCTACCACGGGCTCTGCGACCCGTGAGGCGCCCTGAAAAAGGTGCCTTTCTTCATCTCCAGACGGCCTCGCCCAGTAGGCAAAACCGCCAACTACTGAAACAATGCACGCCATTTTCGGCAAGGTCGTACGGAGAACAGCGGGTGCAGATCCAGGGTCACTATGAGCTGAAGTTCGAGGCGGTGCGCGAAGCGTTCGCGGCATTGTTCGATGATCCCCAGGAGCGTGGCGCAGCGCTGTGCATCCAGGTGGGTGGCGAGACCGTGATCGACCTGTGGGCGGGCAGTGCCGACAAGGACGGCCAGCAGGCCTGGCACAGCGATACCATCGCCAACCTGTTCTCCTGCACCAAGACGTTCACCGCAGTCACCGCGCTGCAGCTGGTGGGCGAGGGCAAGCTGGCCCTGGACGCGCCGGTGGCGCGCTACTGGCCCGAGTTTGCCCAGGCAGGCAAAGAGGCCGTCACCCTGCGCCAGCTGCTTAGCCACCGCGCCGGTTTGCCGGCCATCCGCGAGCTGTTGCCTGCAGAGGCCCTGTATGACTGGCAAACCATGGTCGATGCCCTGGCGGCCGAGACACCGTGGTGGGCGCCGGGCACCGAGCACGGCTACGCCGCCATCACCTATGGCTGGCTGATCGGTGAGCTGATCCGCCGCGTAGATGGCCGGGGCCCGGGCGAGTCGATCGTTGCGCGCACGGCACGGCCACTGGGGCTGGACTTCCATGTCGGCCTGGCTGACCAAGAATTCGATCGCGTGGCGCATATCGCACGCGGCAAGGGCAATGCTGGCGATGCCGCCGCCCAGCGCCTGCTGCAGGTGACCATGCGTGAGCCAGAGGCGCTGTCGACCCGTGCGTTCACCAACCCACCGGCGATTCTCACCAGCACCAACAAGCCCGAATGGCGGCGCATGCAGCAGCCGGCGGCCAACGGCCATGGCAACGCCCGCAGCCTGGCGGGTTTCTACGCCGGCTTGCTCGACGGCAGCCTGCTCGAATCCGAACTGCTCGACGAGCTGACGCGTGAGCACAGCCTTGGCCAGGACCGTACCCTGCTGACCCAGACCCGCTTCGGCCTGGGTTGCATGCTTGACCAGCCCACCGTGGCCAACGCCACCTTTGGCCTTGGCGCTCGCGCCTTCGGGCATCCCGGGGCGGGTGGCTCGGTCGGTTTCGCCGACCCCGAGCACGACGTCGCCTTCGGTTTCGTGGTCAATACCCTCGGCCCTTACGTGCTCATGGACCCAAGAGCCCAGCAACTGGTGCGGGTGCTTGGCACTTGCCTTTGATCGGGTAATGCGGGTATTGCGCGACCCCTTTGACTATCCTCAATGCCAACGCCTCACATGTGTTGGCAAAATTCCCTTCTATTTCATGGTGTATCGCTGATGTCTTCACATAAAACCTTAGCTCTGGCCCTGTGCCTGACCGCCGTGACCGGCTGCGCCAGCCATTCTCAGGACGCTTCGAAGGGTGCCAGCAGCAGTTGGTGGCCGTTCGGTTCGGACAAGGTTGCCGAGCAGGAAGTGAAGCAGGCCGTCACCGAGAAAGTCGCCAAGGCCGACGCCAAATCCGAGAGCGCCAGCCGCTGGTGGTGGCCATTCGGTGGTGACGACAAGCAGGCCAAGGGCCCGGTCGTACCGAAAATCGACGAAAAGGCCACCCAGGCCTGGCTGGACCAGTACGAGCCCAAACTGCGCGAGGCGATCAAGGACAGCAAGCTTGAGCTCGAGCGCCGTGAGAACGTCCTGGTGGTCACCATTCCAGCCGACAGTTCCTACAACCCGGACCGTCCGAACATGCTGCTGCCGATGACCCTCGGCCCGATCACCCGCGTGGCCAAGGCCGTCGAGGGCGATACCAAGACCGCCGTGCTGGTACTGGGCCACGCCGACACCAGCGGTGCAGCCGCTGTCAACCAGAAGCTCAGCCTGGAGCGCGCCGCCTCGGTGTCGGCGATCTTCCGCTTGAGCGGCCTGCAGCGTGACCGCCTGTCGCTCAAGGGCATGGGCTCGGAAATGCCACGCGCCGCCAACGACAGCGCCGAAGGCCGTTCCCTGAACCGCCGCGTGGAAATGCTGCTGACGCCGCAGAACACCATGCTGGCACTGATGGCCAAATACCAGAAGGCCGCTCCGGCACCGACCCCGGCTTCGATGGTCGCTGTCCAGGATGCCAAGGCGCCTGCTGCCAAGGCCGCCGAGAGCAAGCCAGCCGCCAAGGCCGCCGCCAAACCCGCTGCGAAAAAACCAGCCGCCAAGGCCAAGGCGCCGGCCAAGACTGCTGCGAAGAAAAAGGCCGCGCCGGCCAAGCCCGCCGCCAAGAAAGCTACGGCTGACAAGAAAGTAGCTGTCAACACCCCTGCGAAGACCAACTGATCGTCAAGGAAACGCAGCCATGACCCAATCCCTGGCCGATATGCGCCGCGACTACACCCGTGATGGCCTGGCGGAAGCCCAGGCTCCGGGCGAGCCGTTCGCGCTGTTTCACCAGTGGTTCGCCGATGCGGTAAAGACCGAGCAGCCCCCAGTGGAAGCCAATGCCATGACCATCGCCACGGTTGATGGTGAAGGCCGTCCGCATTGCCGCGTGTTGCTGCTCAAGGGGCTCGATGAGCGAGGCTTCACCTTTTTCACCAACTACGACAGCGCCAAAGGGCAGCAATTGCAAGCCAACCCTTTCGCTGCCATGACCTTCTTCTGGCCGGCGCTGGAGCGCCAGGTGCGGATCGAGGGGCGGGTGGAGAAGGTCACGGCCAAGGAGTCGGATGACTATTACCAGGTGCGTCCGCTGGGTAGCCGCCTGGGCGCCTGGGCCTCCCCGCAGAGCCGGGTGATTGCCGGGCGCGAAGAACTGGAAGGTCTGGTGAAAGCCACCGAGGCTCGGTTCTCCGACACCCAGCCGCATTGCCCGGAGCATTGGGGCGGCTATCGTCTGCTGCCCGAGCGCATCGAGTTCTGGCAAGGGCGGGCAAGCCGCCTGCACGACCGCCTGAATTATCGGTTGGTCGAGGGGCAGTGGCTGCGCGAGCGTCTGGCCCCCTGAAATGCAAGGGGCTGCGCTGCGGCCCCATCCCCGCCTCAACACCGATGCAGTAATCCCCGACTATCCTCTGTCAAAGTCTTCAAGCCTGGCTCGAAGACTGTACCGTGGCTGAACGGAAATAATTTTATTGCTCCGATGCCGTGACAGCCGTCGAGGTGCAGCGTCTAATGGACACCTGACTTATGGAGACTTTACCCATGCGTAAATCCGCTTTGCTGGTGGCGACCTTCACCACCATGTCGTTGTTGCTGGGCGGCTGTGCCTCCAGCCTCACCGGCGACAGCTACTCCCGTGATGAAGCCCGTCGCGTGCAGACCGTACGCATGGGGACTATCGAATCGCTGCGCCCAGTCAAGATCGAAGGCACCAAGACACCGATTGGCGGTGGTGCAGGCGCAATCGTCGGTGGTGTGGCCGGCAGCGCCGTCGGTGGCGGCCGCGGCAGTATCGTTGCGGCCGTGATCGGCGCCGTGGCCGGTGGCCTGGCAGGTTCCGCTGCTGAGGAAGGCATTACCCGCACCCAAGGTGTGGAGATCACCGTGCGTGAGGACGATGGCAGCATGCGCGCTTATGTGCAGGCCGTGCAGGAGAACGAAATCTTCCGCGTGGGTGAGCGCGTGCGCATCATGACCGTTGACGGTACCAGCCGCGTTTCTCACTGATAGCTGAATAAACAAAACCCCGAACCGGTCTCGCCAGTTCGGGGTTTCGTGTGTCTGTACCGGCGCTACAGGCTAAAGCCCGAGCATATCCCGCGCGACCGCCTCGGCAATGCGAATGCCATCGACGCCGGCCGAGAGAATGCCACCGGCATAGCCGGCGCCTTCGCCGGCCGGGAACAGCCCTTTGACATTCAGGCTCTGGTAATCGGCACCGCGGGTAATGCGCAGCGGCGAAGAGGTGCGTGTCTCGATCCCGGTCAGCACTGCATCATGCAGGTTGTAACCTTTGATCTGCCGATCGAACGCTGGCAGCGCCTCGCGGATGGCTTCGATGGCGAAGTCCGGCAGGCTCGGCGCCAGGTCGCCCAGCGTAACCCCGGGCTTGTACGAAGGCTCGACGCTACCGAGGGCGGTGGAAGGCTTGCCGGCAACGAAATCGCCGACCAGTTGCGCCGGTGCCTGGTAGTTGCTGCCCCCCATCACATAGGCATGTGCCTCCAGGCGTTCCTGCAGCTCGATGCCCGCCAGCGGGCCGCCCGGGTAGTCACGCTCAGGGTCGATGCCGACCACGATGCCGGAGTTGGCATTGCGCTCGTTACGCGAATACTGGCTCATGCCATTGGTGACGACGCGGCCGGGTTCACTGGTGGCGGCCACCACAGTACCGCCGGGGCACATGCAGAAGCTGTACACCGAGCGGCCGTTCTTGGCGTGGTACACCAGCTTGTAGTCGGCGGCGCCGAGCTTCGGGTGGCCTGCATACTTGCCTAGCCGCGCCTTGTCGATCAGCGTTTGCGGGTGCTCGATACGGAAGCCCACGGAGAACGGCTTGGCTTCCATGTACACGCCCTTGGCGTGGAGCATGCGGAAGGTATCGCGGGCGCTGTGGCCCAGGGCCAGCACCACATGGCGCGACTGCAGTTGCTCGCCGCTTTCCAGCACCACACCGCTCAGTTGGCCATCGGCCAGCAGCAGGTCGGTGACCTTCTGCTCGAAGCGCACTTCACCGCCCAGGGCGATGATGTCCTGGCGCATCTGCTCGACCATGCCGGTCAGGCGGAAGGTGCCGATGTGCGGCTTGTTGATGTACAGGATCTCGTCCGGCGCGCCGGCTTTGACGAACTCTTCCAGCACCTTGCGGCCGTGGTGCAGCGGGTCCTTGATCTGGCTGTACAGCTTGCCATCGGAGAAGGTCCCGGCGCCGCCTTCGCCGAACTGCACGTTGGACTCGGGGTTGAGCACACTCTTGCGCCACAGGCCCCAGGTGTCCTTGGTCCGCTGGCGCACTTCCTTGCCACGCTCGAGGATGATCGGCTTGAAGCCCATCTGTGCCAGCAGCAGGCCTGCGAAGATGCCGCATGGGCCGAAGCCGACCACGATCGGGCGCGCCTGCAGGTCGGCCGGCGCTTGCCCGACGTACTTGTAGGTGACATCCGGGGCGACACTGATGTTGTGATCGTCAGCGAACTTGCTCAGCAGCTCGGCTTCGTTGCTGGCTTCGAGGTCGATGGTGTAGATGAACAGCAGTTCGCTGTTCTTCTTGCGCGCATCGTAGCTGCGCTTGAACAGATTGAAGCTGAGCAGTTGCTCGTCGCTGATGCCCAGGCGCTGAACGATCGCTTCGCGCAGTGCTTCGTCGGGATGGTCCAGGGGCAGCTTCAGTTCGGTGATTCGTAGCATGGCAGGGTCCAGTATCCCGGCCATGGGCGGCCGGCGGCTTTACACAAACCGCCAAGTATAAGCTGTTCGCCGCCCTGACTGGCAGGATAAAAATGGCCGGCGATCAGTTGTCGCGTGCGCCGCCGTAATAACCGCAGCCCTTCAAGGTCTGGCCATCGATGCGCAGTTCGGCGCGCAGGTGGCGCACGGCACCGCTGGCACCATCGACGCAGCGCTGCGGAGCGACCCACAGCTCCACATGCTGGCCGTTGGCCTCGCTGCTCAGGGTCAGGCCACCGCCAGGCACTTCCTCTTCAAGGAAAGGCAGTGGCAACGGCTCTTTGCCCACGCGGTTGAGCACCATGCCCTTGCCACTGGCCTTGATGTCCCACTCCGGCTCATGGCCACCGGCGCGCAGGGTCAACTGCTTGAAGTTAGGGTCTTCGCAGGCGCGGGTAGAGGGTTCCAGGCGGTACAGGCGGCTTACGTCCAGCTGGCCGTCGTTGTTGGCCTGCTTGCTGCCGGTGAGACGCCCGCGCACGTCGGCGAACAGTTTGTCGCCGGCGTCGTCGGCCAGGTTGGCGGCTTCCTGCAGAATCCCGGTGCCGGCAACGTCCCTGATCACGAAGCGCCGGGGTTCGTTGCAGGGTTTGAACAGCAACTGGCCGCCACCTGCACTCAGTTCGCCCTGCATGCGCGTGGTGCCGATGTTCGGGTCGCTTGGCTTGTCTGCCATGAGCTGGCAGCCGGCGAACAGGGGCAGCAGGGCAGTGAGCAGCAGTGAAGGGCTGAGGCGCATGGGGCGGGCTCCGGGAATCTTGCAAAAAGAGCTGGCCACGGTACTCAGGCTGGGTGGGGATCACAAGTCTTCGATTGCCTTATGGGCCTCTTCGCGGGCAAGCCCGCTCCTGCAGGGATCGCGCAGGTGGTGAAAACGGTGCCGTGTCATGGGCAGAAAAAAGGGCCCGAAGGCCCTTTCACGAGTGGCGATGATCAACCACCCAGGTAGGCGTCACGCACTTTCGGATCAGTCAGCAGTGCCTCACCAGTACCTTGCATCACCACCCGACCATTCTCCAGCACATAGGCCCGGTCAGCGACTTTCAGCGCCTGGTTGGCGTTCTGCTCCACCAGGAACACCGTCACGCCATCGCGGCGCAGCTGTTCGATGATGTCGAAGATCTGCTGGATGATGATCGGTGCCAGGCCCAGCGACGGCTCGTCGAGCAATAGCAGCTTGGGCTTGCTCATCAGCGCCCGGCCGATGGCGAGCATCTGCTGTTCGCCGCCAGACATGGTGCCACCGCGCTGGATGTAACGCTCCTTCAGCCGCGGGAACAGCTGCAAGACCTTGTCCAGTTGCTCCTGATAGTCACCCTTGTTGGTGAAGAAGCCGCCCATGGCGAGGTTTTCCTCGACGGTCAGGCGGGCAAACACGCGGCGGCCTTCGGGGACCACGGCGATGCTCTTGCGCATGATGTGCGAGGACGGCTGGCCGACCAGCTCTTCACCCAGGTACTTGATGCTGCCGCTGTGCGCCTGCGGCGAGCCGCACAGGGTCATCAGCAAGGTCGACTTGCCGGCCCCGTTGGCGCCGATCAGGGTGACGATCTCGCCCTGGTTGATCTCGACGTTGACGCTGTGCAGCGCCTGGATCTTGCCGTAGAACGTGGAAACGTTTTCGAACTTCAGCATTTACGCTTCCCCCAGGTAGGCTTTGATCACGTCAGGGTTGTCGCGAATTTCCTCCGGCGTGCCGTTGGCCAGGGGCGTGCCCTGGTTGATGACGACGATGTGGTCGGAAATGCTCATCACCAGCTTCATGTCATGCTCGATCAGCAGCACGGTGACGTTGTGCGACTCGCGCAGGTAGGCGATCAGTGCCTTGAGGTCCTCGGTTTCCTTCGGGTTCAGGCCGGCTGCCGGTTCGTCGAGCATGATGATCCGTGGCTGGGTCATCATGCAGCGGGCGATTTCCAGGCGGCGTTGCTGGCCGTAGGCGAGGGTGCCGGCGGTGCGGTTGGCGAATTCGGTCAGGTTGACCTTTTCCAGCCAGTACTGGGCGCGCTCCATGGCCTCCTTCTCGCTGCGGCGGAAGCTCGGGGTCTTGAACAGGCCGGCGAAGAAGTTGGTGTTGAGGTGGCGGTGCTGGGCGATCAGCAGGTTCTCCAGCGCGGTCATCTCTTTGAACAGGCGCACGTTCTGGAAGGTCCGCACCACGCCCTTGCGGGCGATCTGGTGGCCGGCCAGGCCCTGGATGGGCTGGCCGTCGAGCAGGATGGTGCCACCGCTGGGCTTGTAGAAGCCGGTCAGGCAGTTGAATACGGTGGTCTTGCCGGCGCCGTTCGGGCCGATCAGCGCCACCACTTGCTTTTCCTTGACGGTCAGGGCCACGCCGTTGACCGCCAACAAGCCGCCGAAGCGCATGCTCAGGCCGCTGACTTGCAGAATTTCACGGCTCATCGATGCAGCTCCATGTGTGGACGTTGCATAGGCAGCAAGCCTTGCGGACGCCAGATCATCATCAACACCATCAGCGCACCGAACATCAGCATCCGGTATTCGCTGAACTCACGCATCAGCTCGGGCAGCAGGATCATCACGATGGCCGCGAGAATCACGCCCAGTTGTGAGCCCATGCCGCCCAGCACGACGATGGCGAGGATGATCGCCGACTCGATGAAGGTAAACGACTCCGGAGTGACCAGGCCCTGGCGCGCGGCGAAGAAGCTGCCGGCGAAACCGGCGAAGCAGGCACCGAGGGTGAAGGCCGAGAGCTTGATGATGGTTGGGTTCAGGCCCAGCGCACGGCAGGCGATCTCGTCTTCACGCAGCGCTTCCCAGGCACGGCCGATGGGCATGCGCAGCAGACGGTTGATGACGAACAGCGCCAGCAGGGCCAGCAGCAGGGCCACCAGGTAAAGGAAGATGACCTTGTTGATCGAGTTGTATTGCAGCCCGAAGAACTCGTGGAAGGTCTGCATCCCCTCGGCTGCACGGCGCTCGAAGGTCAGGCCGAAGAACTCCGGCTTGGGGATGTTGCTGATGCCGTTGGGGCCGCCGGTCCAGTCGGTGAGGTTGCGCAGGAAGAGGCGGATGATCTCACCGAAACCGAGGGTCACGATCGCCAGGTAGTCACCGCGCAGGCGAAGCACCGGGAAGCCAAGCAGGAAGCCGAAGGTGGCGGCCATCAGCCCGGCGATTGGCAGGCAGACCCAGAAGCTCCAGCCCAGGTAGTGCGAGAGCATCGCATAGCTGTACGCGCCCACGGCATAGAAGCCTACGTAACCCAGGTCGAGCAAGCCGGCAAGGCCTACCACGATGTTCAGGCCCAGGCCCAGCAGCACGTAGATCAGGATCAGTGTGGCGATGTCGACCGCACCGCGCGAGCCGAAGAACGGCCACACCAGGGCTGCGACGATCAAACCGATGATCACGTAGCGCTGGGTCCTGGGCAGGGTCAGGTAGTTGCTTACCGCCGGCGGGATCAGCTTGCGGTCCGAGCGGCGGCTCATCACCGAGCTCCACTGCTTGTCGAACAGCACGCGCAGGAACATCAGCACCGAGCACACGGCGATGATGCTGATGGTGAACGAGCCCTGGCTGTGCACCGCCAGGCTGATGCCGTCGATGCTCAGTTTCAGGCCCAGTACCGGGAAGGCCACGGCCCAGACCAGCAAGGCGCTGAAGAACGCCTGTTTGAGATTTCTGTTCATACTTTTTCAACCTCCGGGCGGCCCAGAATGCCGGTCGGCCGGAACAGCAGGACAAGAACCAACAGACCGAATGCCACCACGTCCTTGTACTGGTCGCCGAAGATGTCGGCGCCAAAGGCTTCGGCCACGCCCAGCACCAGCCCGCCGAGCATGGCGCCCGGAATGCTGCCGATGCCACCCAGTACCGCCGCGGTAAAGGCCTTCAGGCCCACCAGGAAACCGGCGTTGGGGTTGATCACGCCGTACTGCATGCTCAGCAGCACGGCCGCCACGGCCGCCAGCGCGGCACCGATGACGAAGGTCAGGGCGATGATGTTGTTGGTGTTGATGCCCAGCAGGTTGGCCATCTTGATGTCTTCGGCGCAGGCACGGCAGGCGCGCCCGAGGCGGGATCGGGAGATGAACAGGGTGAGCAGGGTCATGGCTACCAGGGTGACCACGAACACCAGAACCTGCATGTAGGAAATCAGGACTTCTTCAGCCCCGCCCGGCCCGAAGGAGAAGCTCCCGGGGATCAGGTTGGGGATGGATTTGTCCTTGGAGTCTTGCGAAAGCAACACGGTGTTCTGCAGGAAAATCGACATGCCGATGGCGGAGATCAGCGGGATCAGGCGGTTGCTGTTGCGCAGGGGGCGGTAGGCAACCCGTTCGATGCTGTAGCCATAGGCACTGGTGACGAAGATCGTCGCGACGAAGGCAACGGTCATCAGGATCGGCAGCGAATGGATACCCATCATGGCCAGGCCCGCCAGGGCGATGAAGGCCACGTAGGAACCGATCATGTACA
>Ga0213823_1000548_pt1 | contig 29983 bp, 29 predicted proteins | sample MC6MC0907MG_FD_179887 | JGI IMG/M metagenome (GOLD analysis project Ga0213823, IMG submission 179887) | Enriched soil aggregate microbial communities from Iowa State University, Ames, United States - MC6-MC0907-MG | ecosystem: Environmental > Terrestrial > Soil > Unclassified | place: USA: Iowa...
GCGGATCGACAAGCCCCGGCCTTCGATACGCCCGGGCTCTGGCGCCTGTTGATAACTGCTCATCAGGCAGCCCTCCGCGTGCGATACCAGGGCGTTGCCAATGCGCCGAGGTGCTTGACCAGGGCACTGCTGCCCATGCCCAGCACGCCGATCAGCAACATGCCGACGATGATGTCGGGGTAGTTCTGCAAGGTGTACGACTCCCAGGTGTAATAGCCGATGCCGAACTGCCCGGAGATCATCTCGGCGGTGACCAGGCAGAACCATGAGGTGCCCATGCCGATGGCAAGGCCGGTGACGATGCTCGGCAGTGCACCCGGCAACACCACCTCACGCAGGATCGCCCAACGCCCTGCCCCCAGGCTGCGCGCCGAGGCGACCAGGCGCGGGTCGACGGCCTCGACGCCATGCACGGTGTTTAGCAGGATCGGGAACAGCGCACCGGTGAAGGTGATGAACACCATCGACAGCTCGGACGACGGGAACATCAGGATCGCCAGCGGGATCCAGGCCACTGCCGGGATCGGCCGCAGCACTTCCAGCGGCGGCAGCAGCGTGTCCTCGGCCCATCTGGAGCGGCCGATCAGCAGCCCAAGGACCACGCCCAGGAGTGCCGCGACGCCATAGCCGAGAAACACCCGCGCCAGGCTGCTGCCCAGGTGCGCCAGCAGGGCATTGCCGGTAAGCAGTTGCCAGGCTGCATCCAACACCGCGCTGGGCGTGGGTACATAGGTGAAGGTGAACAGCCCGAAATCGAGCCTGGCATTGGCTGCCACCTGCCAGAACAGCAGGCAGGCCAGCAAGGATGCAAGGCGCACGGGCCAACGCTTGAGGTCGCGGGTCATGACGATGCCTCCGGGTCAGCGCTGGGCGACCAGCTTCTGGTTGGCGCTGACGAAGTCCAGCGCCTCACCGCCGTGGGCCTTGGCGTACTGTTCGGCCTGGTCCTTGAGCAGGAAGGCGGCCAGCTCGCCATTGCCTTTGCGCACGAACCAGGCCTGGTTGGCCAGCAACTTGATGCCGCTGTCGGCAGCCTGGGCGTAGATGGCGCGTATGTCCTTGCCCTCTTGTTCCAGCTGGGCCAGGGCACCGAGGGCGGCCTCCGGGGATGCGTAGTGGCGCACCTTGTCTTCACCGCGTACCCATATCTGCGCCAGCCGGCTGAAATCGGTGATCGGTTTGCCGGTCAGCGCATCAACCGCCTTGAGCGGCAGCGGCGCGTAGTTGCCAAGGGCCTTGTCGTAGTCCACACCCGCCTGCTTGAAGGCGGCGCGGATGTACTGGTCGTCGATGAACTGCTGGGTGTCGAGCCCGCGGTCGGTCTTTTTCAGCAGCTTGAGGGTGTCGATGGAGGTCGCGACCGCCTTGCGGTATTCAGGCTTCCAGGTCAGGTCGCGGGTCTGCAGGCCGAGTGGGCCGTGGAACAGATAATTGACCTCGGCTTCGATGCCGGTGACCTTCTCGATCAGCTCGCTGTACTTCTCGGGTTCGGCGGCAATCAGGCGGTCTGCCTCCAGGCTGGCGCGCAGGTAGGCGGTGACCACTTCGGGGTACTGCTTGGCGTAGCCGGCATCGACCAGGGCGCCATGGAAGGTCGGCGCGTTGGCCTGGGCGCCATCGTAGATCTTGCGGGCGAAGCCTCGGTTGGGGAACAGCTCGGCGAACGGCACGAAGTCGGCGTGCGCTTCGATGCGGTTGCTGCGCAGGGCCGACCCTGCAATTTCCGGGGCCTGGGCGATGATCCGCACGTCTTTCTGCGGGTCCCAGCCCTGCGCGGCGACGGCGCGCAGCAGCATGCCGTGAGCGGTGGAGGCGAACGGCACGGAAATGGTCTTGCCCTTGAGCTCGCTCAGCGATTGCACGGCAGAGGCCGCCGGCACGACGATGCCGTTGCCGCTGCCCTGCACGCTGCCCGACAGCACACTGATGAACAGGCTGCGCTTGCCGGCGTCCAGGTGGGCAACGCCATTGAACGAGCCGGGGAAGTCGGCCATGGCGCCGAAGTCCAGCTTGCCGGCAACCATCTCGTTGGTCAGCGGCGCGCCACTGGTGAAGTTCTTCCACTCAATCTGGTACTGCGCATCTTTGTACTTGCCGTCATGCGGCAGGTATTTCTCCAGCAGGCCCAGTTCACGAATCAGCAGGCCGCCGGTGGCGCAGTTGATGGTGGTGTCCTGGGTGCCGATGGCGACCCGAATGGTCTCGGCGCTGGCGTTCAAGCCAGCGAGCGCCAGCGCGAGGCCGGCCACGGTTGCTACAAGGCGCATGGGTGTTCCCCTCGAATCGTTTCAGGTATTGGAATCGTCTCCGCCACCAGGTTTGGGTGGTGGGAAACGAGGGGCAGTGCAGGAGGGCGTCCGGTGGTTCGCCGGATGGCCTGGGGGTCAGCGCAGCAGGTACGGGATGTCGACTTTCACCGCACCGGTGGGGCAATCCTTCTCGCAGGGCATGCAGTACCAGCACTCGTCGAAGGCCATGTAAGCCTTCTGCGTGGCCGGGTTGATGGCCAGCAGGTCCATGGGGCACACCTCGACGCACACGGTGCAGCCTTTTTCGGCGATGCACTTGTCTTCGTCGATGGTCACTGGGGCGCTGCTGCGGAAGAAGATCTCTTGCGGCTGGTAGGCCATGTCACGGTTTCCTTGGGGCCTGTATAGGCACCCTTTATCTAGAGGTTTCCACATTCCCCTGTGGGAGCTGCGTTGTTCATGCGGCATCGGCCTTGACCCGTAGCCGGTCATAGGCGGTCTGCTCATCGGCATCCAAAGCGATCAAGTAGGGCTCGACGGCTTTCTTGAAGCTGGTCATCTCGCCGTCGTCGCCCTTCTTCAGGTGGCAATGGCAGAACCACTCACCGTCATTACGCTCGGGGAAATCAACCCGGTGGTGGTACAGGCCCCAGCGGCTTTCTTCGCGGAACAGCGAAGCGCGGGCGGCCATTTCGGCACAGTCGCGGATCACCGACACTTCCATCGCGCGCATCAGTTCGTGGGGGTTGTTGGCCTTCATCTGCTCGAGGTCGCGCTCGATCTCGGCAAAGCGCACCAGGCCAATCTCCATCTTCTTGGTCACCTTTGGCGGCTGCAGGTAGTCGTTGACCATGCGCCGCAGCTTGTACTCGACCTGCGCCGGCGGCAGGCCGTGCTCGCGGTGCAACGGCGCGAACACGCGTTCACGCTCGCGCTCGACCTGGGCAACATCCACCTCGGCCAGTTCCCGCCCGGCCACGTAGTGCGCGGCGTTCACCCCGGCAAACCAGCCATAGGTGAACGCCCCGAGCATGTAGTTGTGCGGCACCGCTGCCATGTCGCCTGCGGCGTACAGGCCTTTGACGCTGGTCTCGGCCTTCTCGTTGACCCACACCCCCGAAGCCGAATGCCCGGAGCAAAAGCCGATTTCGGAGATGTGCATCTCGACCATGTGCTGGCGGTAATCGGTGCCGCGCCCGGCATGAAACTGGCCGCGGCTGGGGCGTTCGTTGCTGTGCAGGATCTCCTCGATGTTCTGGATGGTTTCCTCGGCCAGGTGATCGAGCTTGAGAAACACCGGGCCATTGCCACCTTCGAGCTCCTGATGGAACTCCCACATCATCTGCCCGCTCCAGTAGTCGCACTCGATGAAGCGCTCGCCCTTGCTGTTGGCGGTATACCCGCCCAGCGGGCCGGTCACATAGGCACAGGCCGGGCCGTTGTAGTCCTTGATCAGCGGGTTGATCTGGAAGCACTCGAGGTTGGCCAGTTCTGCCCCCGCGTGGTAGGCCATGGCATAGCCATCGCCGGCGTTGGTAGGGTTCTCGTAGGTGCCCATCAGGTAACCCGACGACGGCAGGCCCAGGCGCCCCGCTGCGCCACAGGCGAGGATCACCGCCTTGGCGCGCACCACACGGAACTCGCCACTGCGGCAATCGAAACCGAGTACACCTGCGGCGGCGCCTTCGCCATCGAGCAGCACACGGGTGCACACCATGCGGTTGCTGATCTCTACCCGGGCGCGCTTGAGCTGGCGGTAGAGCACCTTCTTGATGTCATGGCCTTCGGGCATGGGCAGCACGTAGGCACCCATGTGGTGGACCTTCTTCACCGCGTAGTCACCGGTTTCGTCCTTCTCGAACTTCACACCCCAGCGGTCGAGCTGCTCGATGGTTTCGAAACTGTGGGTGGCATAGGCGTGCACCGCGGCCTGGTTGACGATGCCGTCATTGGCCACGGTAATTTCCTTGGTGTACTGCTCGGGCGTGGCGTGGCCAGGGATGATCGCGTTGTTCAGGCCGTCCATGCCCATGCTGATGGCACCGCTGCGCTTGACGTTGGCCTTGTCCAGCAGCAGGACGCGCAAGCTTTTGTCCTGCTCCTTGGCCTTGATCGCCGCCATTGGGCCGGCGGTGCCGCCACCAATGATGATGATGTCGTAGTCCTGGGTCTCGATGGTCATGCCTTGCCCCCCTTCTGGCGGTCGATGCGCAGGCGGTACTGGAACGCATCGCCGCGGTAATACAGGTGTTCGAAGTCCAGTGGCGTGCCGTCGGCAGCATGGGTAAGGCGCTCGATGCGCATGATCGGCGAGCCCTCTTCCACCTCCAGCGCCTGGGTCAGGTCGCTGTCGGCCAGCACCGCATCGATGGCCAGGTCGGCGTGGCCGAGCGCGATGCCGCAGTCGTTTTCCAGCAGCAGGAAGATGTCGCGGGTAACCAGGTCGGCCTTTTCCAGCTTCTCGCCGACGGCCTTTGGCAGCCAGGTGATCTCCAGCGACACCGGCTCGCGGTTGATCAGGCGGACCCGGCGGATCTCGGTGACCAGGCTACCCTCCTCAACCTGCAGCCGCGTGGCCACCAGCGCGTTGGCCGGCACATGGCGCAAGCTGCGCAGGCGGTTCAACACTTCATAGCCCATCTGCGTCATCGACTCGGCCAGGCCCTGCAGGGTGCTGACGTTCTGGAACGCCTTGGGTTTGGCAACGAAGGTACCTTTGCCATGGATCTTGAAGATCAGCCCCTCTTTCTGCAGGTCGCCCAGCGCCTGGCGCACGGTGATGCGGCTGACATCGAACGCCTTGCCCAGCTCGCTCTCCGAGGGCATGCGGCTGTGCGGCGCGTAGGTGCCGTCGAGAATGCGCTCGCGCAGCAGCTCCTTGAGCTGGGTATAGAGCGGTACCGGGGACAGGGGGAGCAGTTCGGCCATGGTTCTCTTCACTGATGAGTGACTTGTTATAACAAGTTGTGACCAGAGGATAGCCGGCATAAGAACGGGCGGGGAAATACTGTTATTGCATATGGATAGACGTTTTGGCGGTGCTTGCACCGGGGGAAAAACAGCCACAGATCAAGGCGATGGACGTCGCCGATCGAGATGGGTATCATGCGTGCGCGTTGCACTCGTAGCTCAGCTGGATAGAGTACTGCCCTCCGAAGGCAGGGGTCGTGGGTTCGAATCCCGCCGAGTGCGCCATCTTCAAAAAGCCCTGGGCCTATGCCCGGGGCTTTTTCGTTTGTGCGCGCATTTGACTTGTTACATATTCGAGGGTGGAGCTGGCGGTAAAAACCTTGCCAAGCTGGCTCGTGCTACCTATTCTCTCGCGCAACACACCCGCCATGCCTATGGCTGCCTCGGCAGCTATGCACAAATTGAGCGGGTTTTTTTTGCCCGAACGGGTCAAGCATGAAGCCATTCTGCAAACCTGCGATCGATGTTCCCGCACAATTGGACCTGCTGCTGCATCGCGGCCTGACTATCCAGGATGAAAGCAAAGCGCGCTGTTTTCTCGAAGCAGTGAGTTTCTTTCGCCTCACGCCCTACATGCGTCCCTTTCAATTACCTGATGATGCTGAGCATCGTTTCAAGCCAGGTACACGGCTGCGGGCACTCACTCACCTGTATGAGTTTGACCGGCGCTTGCGCTTGCTCACCATCGATGCAATCGAACGCATAGAGGTCGCCACACGGGCGGCAGTCAGCAATCACATGGGGCCCGCGCACGGGTCACATTGGCACTTGCAGGAGGCGCTTTTCCAGCATGACTACCGTCATCACAACCTGCTCGACACCATTCGCGGCAAACAAACCAAAGCACGTCAGGATCACGCTCGTGAGTGCCAACGCATCGAGCGCTCTCATGCCTCAGACTCGCGCAAGGCTCAGTTGAAAAAACTGCGTGCCAAGGAAAGCTATGCGCGTCACTACGCACTGAGCTACGACAACCCTGAGTTGATGCCGGCCTGGGCAGCCATGGAGGAAATTACGCTCGGGGACCTCTCGCATCTGTTCAAGGGGTTGGCTAAAGACACCGATCGCAAGGCAATTGCGCGTCGGCTGGGCCTTCCCGGCCCCTTGTTGCAGTCTTGGCTGCATACCCTGACCACAATCCGTAATATCTGTGCACATCATGCTCGTTTGTGGAACCGCGAGCTTGGCATACGACCAGAACTGCCACGCAAGGCAAGTTTTCCCTGGCCTGAACATTTGCAGAAGCCTGGTCAGCATTCCCGAGTGTTCACCGTGCTTTGCATTCTCAACCTCTTGATGGCCAAAGTCAGCCCTGATACCTGTTGGGGCATACGACTTCAGGCGTTGTTGTCCGAATTCCCCGGCATCAACCATGAAGCGATGGGCTTCCCTGAAGATTGGAAGCTGGACCCATTCTGGGAGAGCCTGTCGTAAAGCAGGCCCATCGGAGTGCAATTACCGCACTGTTGAGTTGTGCATGTCGTCACGATCGCCCCTCTCCCGGAAAGCATACCGTTGGTGTTAGCGTGAAGGCCTTCCCGTTTGCGTAAACGGGCACCCTTCAACAATCTGCATGGAATGCGATCAGAAATGCACCTGAAAAAGTTATGCGCCGCCTCCCTAATGCTGGCCAGCCTGGGGATCTACACCGCACCGGCCCATGCCAACCTCACCCAGCAACAGTCCGCCGCCATCGTCAAAGCCTTCGACGGCACCGAGCCCAGCGACTTCAAGCAGTTCCTCGGCAAGCTCAAAGGCAGCGAACAGGCCAAGGCCGACAACCTTGGCGCGACCCTCGACGCTTACCTGGCTGGCACAGCGGTCGACGCCGAGCAGCAGAACGAAATCAACCGCCTGCTCGGCCTGTACACCCGAATCAAATATGGCAAGGCTGCCACGCAAACTCTGCGCGAACTGGTGGCCATTCCCACCTTCAGCGTCGACGGCGTACCCCAGCACGAGAACCCCGAGTTCCTGAAGATCGCCGACAAGATCAAAGCGCTGGCCGAGGGCTTTGGCCTGGCTTTCCGCAACGTCGACAACCGCGTCTACGAGGTCTCGCTAGGTGCCGGCCAGGAAGTGGTCGGCATCCATGCTCACGCCGACGTCGTGCCGGTCAACCCGGACAACTGGAAGCTGGATGACGGCACCCAACTCGACCCGTTCAAGGTCACGCTGGTAGGCGACCGCATGTACGGCCGCGGCACTGAGGACGACAAGAACGGCATCGTCGTAGCGCTGTACGCGCTGAAAGTGGCAAAAGACGAAAACCTGCCGCTGGCCCGGCAGTTCAAGCTGCTGATCGACACCACTGAAGAAACCAGCGGCGACGCCATTCCCTACTACTTCGAACGCAACCCCACGCCCGCCTACAACCTGGCGCTCGATGGCGGTTACCCGGTGGTGATCGCCGAAAAAGGCTACGGCACAGTCATGGCGAGCTTCGCCAAACGCCCGGGCAGCGGCAAGGGCGCAGAGATCGTCAACCTCACCGGCGGCCTGGCGACCAACCAGATCCCGACCACCTCGGTGGCGACCCTGGTCAGCGACAATCCAGCACAATTGGCCAAGCAGCTTGAAAAAGCCGGTACCGAATACGTGAAGGCAAACGGCGGCGACTTCAGCATCGCGGCCAAGGTCGATGGCAAGCACGTGCTGCTCACCGTAACCGGCGTCTCGGCCCATTCGTCCGAGCCCGAGTCCGGGGTCAACCCGGTGGCACGCATGCTCGGCTTCATCAACGGCCTGGGCACGCAGGTGCCGCTCAAGCACAACCACTTCACCGATGCCGCCCGCTACGCCGCCGACAACTGGGGCCTGGATTACCTGGGCAAGAAACTCGGGGTGGATTTCAAGGATGAGTTCATGGGCCCGCTGACCGCATCGCTGACCTTTGTCGGCGTGAACGAAAAAGGCCTGAAGCTGGCAGTCAACCTGCGCATTCCCAAAGGCAAGCCGCTGGCCACGATCAAGGATGAGCTGGCGGACAAGCTGGGTAAATGGACACGCCAGAGCCACACCTCGGTCGCCTTCGACTACAGCCTCGACGAGCCGATGTACCGTAACCCCGAAGGCGAATGGGTCAAGGCCCTGCTCGATGTGGCCAGCGAGAACCTGGGCATGAAACATGAGTTCGGCACCTCCGCCGGCGCCACCTCGGTACATGACTTGCCCAACGGCGTGCAGTTCGGCCTGGCCATGCCAGACGTGAAGTACACCGGGCACAACGACAACGAGTTCAAGACCGTGGAGCAGTTCATGCTGGACTTGCAGGTGGTGAGCGAGATGGTCGCCCGGATCGGGCAAATGCCTAAGCTTTAAGCTAGCTGTGCCGGCCCCCTCGCGGCTAAAGCCGCTCCCACAGGATTTTCGCACGCCCTGTGAAAGCGGCTTTAGCCGCGAAGAGGCCGGCAGAGACAATCGTCCATGACGTTTTTCAATCGACTCGATGCCGTTTCCTGCATTGCCGTGCAGGCTGGCGTGCAGGATGCTTTATTTACACAAAGAGCCCGTTTTCTCCACCCGCAGAGGCCTGTATGAAGAACGTCGAACAAATCCTCAAGACCAAGTCCCAGCACCAGACCGTGTACACCATCGGCCCTGATGACTCGGTGCTCGACGCCCTGAAAATGCTGGCGGAGAAAAACGTCGGTGCGCTGCCTGTTGTGGAGAACAACCAGGTGGTGGGGATCGTCAGCGAACGAGACTACGCCCGTAAACTGGTACTCAAGGGCCGCTCTTCGGCGGCTACCCCGGTGCGGGAAATCATGAGCGCACCCGTGGTCACGGTGGAACCGAAGCAGAACCTCGAGTACTGCATGAACCTCATGACCAACCGCCACCTGCGCCACCTGCCGGTGGTCAGCAATGGCGAGCTGCTCGGCCTGCTGTCGATTGGCGACCTGGTCAAAGAGACCATCGCCGAACAGGCCAACCTGATTGCGCAGCTGGAGCAATACATCCGCGGCGAATGATCAGCTTCAGTGGTAGGCGCGCTCCAGCTCATCCAGCTGATGGTCGAAGCTGCGCAGGCGCGCCGACCAGGTGTACACCAGCACTTCCAGGTCTCGATTGAGCACCGCCGTGTTGCCATGGCCATTGCTTGAGGGTTCGCACAGGTCGAGCTGGTAGCGCTCACGCGCCATGGCCGTGGCCACGCTGGACAGGTCACGGGCGTTGGCCAGCCAGTGGTGATGATGGTCGTGAATCTCGCGGTCGAGCACCCGGCACTGGCGTTTCAACGCATCCAGGCTCTGCTCCAGCGGCGTGCCCTTGAGCTCGCCCATCACCTCCTCGAAGGTGCGCCCGGAGTGCCAGTAGCTGCCCCAGAAATAGCGGTCGAACACCGTCTCGACCCGGCGCAGCGCAACCTTGGTGTTCCAGATGGTGAGCAACGTTCGCCCCTGGATCACTTCGCGCTTGTTCAGGTGCAGTTGCTGCCAGGCAATCCAGGTCAGCGCCAGCAATGCCGCTGCCGCGGTGACCGCGGCAGCGGCATACAGGAACTGCACCGCCTGGTTCATCTGGTGCGTATGGCGGATACCGTAGAAGTAACCAGCCGTCAGCGTGCCCAGGATCGTCACGGAGCACCAGAAACCTGGTGCGTAGGGATCTTTCATGGCGCCTATCCCCTTATTGTTTTCCTGAGCATAGCAACGGCCAATCAGTCGTCAGGTGCCGCTCGGCGCTTTATTTTCGGGGGCGGCGCAATGCTTCGTTGAGTTGATCGAAGGGCACCGCCCAATCGGAATCCTCAATGATGCTTTCTTTGAGAAACGCCCGCTGGGAGTCGGTCCAGAACGGCGCATCCACCAGCTTGATTTCGTTTTTCAACGGGGAATGACTGGTGATGAACTGGTCGATGCTCTGGGGATCATCGGGTAGGCCCAATTGCTTGAACAGGTCGGAAAAGTGATGGGTAGGTGCTTCCATGAATCCTCCTCTGTACCGGGCGAGCCGTCCACGACGCCAGCCCGGCATTGGTTTGAGAACATCAGCACAGCTCGCGTACTTCGGCTTGCGGTACCAGTTTCAGGTACTGCTCCATGCTCATGTGGATAAGGTGATCGTGATCACCTGCCTCCAGGTAGACATCGCCCTGGCGGGTAAGACTCGAATCGAGCAGCATCTTTATCTGGTAAGCATCACCCATTGCAGGGATGGCGCCACGTTCGCAATCGCCGAACAGGCTCGGCAGGCCGCTTTCGCGGGTGAGTTGCCAGGCGCCGGACATGCGCACCTTGCTCATGTCCAGGTGCCGATTGGCCGGCAGTACCGCCATGATGTAGTTGCCATGGCGGTCGTCGAGCATGACCGACTTGGCGACCCGCTCGGCGGGTACCCCGGCGGTGCGCGCCGACTCGAGGCTGGTTGCCGAGTGCGGGTGGGGAATGATGTCGTAATCGCAGTTGGCCTGGTCCAGGCGCTGCTGCAGGGTCTTGGCCATACGCATGATGCACCTCCGGTTTAGCCCCCCTCTCCAATTTTAGGCCGTGCCCGGGCAGGCATGACTAAACTTGGGGTATAGAGGCTAACCAGGTGACGACAGGTGATCGCTCGCTGCTGGCGCTGGTGGTTGCTGGTGCTGATGCTCGGCCTCGCCCCGGGCGGCCAGGCCGCGCCTGGGGCCGTCTGGGTACTGAGCGTCGACGGTGCCATCGGCCCTGCCAGTGCCGACTACGTGCTGCGTGGCCTGGACCAGGCCCGGGGTCAGGGCGCGCAACTGGTGGTGATCCGTATGGACACCCCCGGCGGCCTGGACAGCGCCATGCGCCAGATCATCAAGGCGATCCTCGCCAGCCCCGTGCCGGTTGCCAGTTACGTTGCCCCTGGCGGCGCACGTGCCGCCAGCGCCGGCACCTACATCCTCTACGCCAGCCACGTCGCAGCCATGGCGCCCGGCACCAACCTGGGCGCAGCCACACCGGTACAGATTGGCGGCACACCGGGCGCGCCCAAGGATGACAAGGCCGAAGCGGACAGCGATGAGGCAACCCTCGCTCGCAAACAGGTCAACGATGCCGCCGCGTATATCCGTGGCCTGGCGCAGTTGCGCGGGCGTAATGCCGACTGGGCGGAAAAAGCCGTGCGCGAGGCCGTAAGCCTGTCGGCCAGCGAGGCGCTCAAGCAGAAGGTGATCGACCAGGTGGCCAACGACGTGCCAGACCTGCTGCGCCAGCTCCACGGCAAGACCCTGATCGCCGCTGACCAGCCGCGCCTGCTGCAAACCCGCGACGCCAATGTGGTCGAGCACCTGCCCGACTGGCGCACGCGCCTGCTGGCGGTGATCACCAACCCCAGCGTGGCGCTGATCCTGATCATGATCGGCGTCTATGGGCTGCTGTTCGAGTTCATGAACCCTGGCTCGAGCGTCGGCGGCGTGGTCGGCGGCATCTGCCTGCTGCTGGCGCTGTATGCCCTGCAGCTGCTGCCGGTGAGCATCGCTGGCTTGGCGCTGATCCTGCTCGGTATCGTCTTCATGATCGCCGAGGCGTTTCTGCCCAGTTTTGGCGTGGTCGGCTTTGGCGGCATCGTGGCGTTCGTGGTGGGCGCAGTGATCCTGATGGACACCGACGCCCCCGGCTTCGGCATCCCACTGGCACTGATTGGCAGCCTGGCGCTGCTCTCGGCACTGCTGATCGGCGGCGTGCTGGGCATGGCGCTGAAGACCCGCAGGCGCGCACTGGTGAGCCCCGACGCTGGCCTGGTCGGCAGCCTGGTCAGCGTTACCCAGGTGGTGGCAGACAACCCGTTCCGCGGTTCGGTACAGGCCCAGGGCGAACAATGGCAGGTCCAGTGCACCACGCCGCTGCAGCTCGGCCAGCACGTGCGGGTGACCGCACGCCACGGTGTGACGCTGGAAGTCAGCGCTGCCGCCCCTTCCGCGCAAGGAGAATGACGATGTTCATGCAATTGGGTTTCGGCGCCTTGCTCATGCTGCTGGGCGTGTTGCTGCTGTCGGCATTTCGCATCCTGCGAGAGTACGAGCGCGGCGTGGTGTTCCAGTTGGGGCGCTTCTGGCAGGTGAAGGGGCCGGGGTTGATCCTGTTGATCCCGGTGATTCAACAGATGGTCAGGGTCGATTTGCGTACCGTGGTGCTGGATGTGCCGCCACAGGATGTGATCACCCGCGACAACGTGTCAGTGAAGGTCAATGCGGTGCTGTACTTTCGCGTGCTCGACCCGCAGAAGGCGATCATCCAGGTCGAGGACTTTCTGGTCGCTACCAGCCAGCTCGCCCAGACCACCCTGCGTGCGGTGTTGGGCAAGCATGAGCTGGACGAACTGCTGGCCGAGCGTGAACAGCTGAACCTGGATATCCGCCAGGTACTGGACGCGCAGACCGATGCCTGGGGCATCAAGGTGGCCAATGTCGAGATCAAGCACGTCGACCTCAACGAATCGATGGTCCGCGCCATTGCCCGCCAGGCCGAGGCCGAACGTGAACGCCGGGCAAAGGTGATTCACGCCGAGGGCGAATTGCAGGCATCGGAAAAGTTGATGCAGGCCGCGCAGATGCTCAGCAGGGAGCCAGGGGCCATGCAGTTGCGTTACATGCAGACGCTGGGGTCTATTGCTGGCGACAAGAGCTCGACCATCGTGTTTCCAATGCCGCTGGATTTGCTCAAGGGGATGATGGAAAGGCCGAAATGACAGGGGCCTCATCGAGGCCCCTGCAATCCATCAGATCGGCGCGCGGCGAAGCGTTGCCAGGAACGTCGCCGCACCAATGAACAGACCGGCAAAGGTACGGTTCAGGCGCTTCTGCTGCTTGGGCGTACGCAGCAGGCGCAGCACCCGAGAAGCCAGGCCGGTGTAACCCGCCATCACCAGCAGGTCGACGCTGATCATGGTCACGGTGATCGCGACATACTGCGGCAACAGCGGCGCATGCGGGTTGATGAACTGCGGCAGCACCGCCAGCATGAACACCAGCGCCTTGGGGTTGCTGACGTTGACCAAGAAACCTCGGAACACCAGGCTAAGCGGTTTGCCGATGGGGCGCACGCCGGATTCTTCGGTCATGTCCATCGGCAACGCACGCCATTGCTTGTAGGCGAGGTACACCAGGTAGGCGACACCAAACCACTTGATGAGGGTGAAGGCAGTGGCGGAAGCCGCGAGGATGGCGCCGACACCGGCGGCGATGATGGCGATCTGCACGATCAGGCCGATCTGCAGGCCTAGTGCGTTCCAGTAACCGCGCCAGAAACCATATTGCAGGCCGCTGGACATCGAGGCGATTGCCCCGGCCCCTGGTGAAAGGCTGATCACCCAACACGCGGCAAAGAAGCCTAACCACACTTCCATCGACATCACACACCTCGCTCGAACATATGTTGCAAAACGTTAAGCTAAAGTGTTGGCGAAAAAATGACCAGCAAATTCTGTGGGATTTTTGTTGCCACGCCAGCGCCCTCGCGGGGCAACCCCGCGCCCACAAAAGCATAGTGATGTGGGAGCGGGCTTGCCCCGCTAAGGCGCCGGCACTGGCGACATCAAATCAGGACAGTGCTTCCAGCTCGGCCTGCATGCTTTCCAACGTCTCCAGCGCCTCCATCCAGCCCTCTTCAAGCTCGCTTTCGCGCTGCTTGAGCTTGGTCTGGCGTGCCAGCAGATCGCGCAGTTCGTCCTTGCGCGCCGCGTCGTACAGGCCGCTGTCGCCCAATGCGGTTTCGATCTCGGCCAGTTGCGCATGCACCTGGTTGAGCTCGGCCTCAAGCTTGTCGGCAGCCTTCTTGTGCGGAGCCAGTTGCTGGCGCAGGGCTGCTGCGGCCTGGCGCTGGGCCTTCTTGTCGGTCTTGTCCGGGTTGACCGGCGCGTTGCTCACCGGCGCGCTGCGCTGGCGGTACTCGACCAGCCAGCGACTGTAGTCGTCCAGGTCGCCATCGAAGGTGTCGACCTTGCCATCGGCCACCAGCAGGAAATCGTCGGTAGTGCTCTTGAGCAAGTGACGGTCGTGGGAAACCACCACAACTGCCCCGGCAAACTCCTGCAATGCCATGGTCAGCGCCAGGCGCATTTCCAGGTCAAGGTGGTTGGTCGGCTCGTCGAGCAGCAACAGGTTCGGTCGTTCCCAGGCGATCAGGGCCAGGGCCAGGCGGGCCTTTTCACCCCCGGAGAAGTTCACCACCGGCTCGTCGACGCGGTCGCCATGGAAGTCGAACCCGCCCAGGAAGTCGCGCAAGGTTTGCTCGCGCTCGGTCGGCGCGATGCGCTGCAGGTGCAACAGCGGGCTGGCCTTGTCATCCAGCGAGTCGAGCTGGTGCTGGGCGAAGTAGCCAACGGCCAGGTTCTCACCCAGCACCAACCGGCCCGACAACGGCTCGAGCTCACCCGCGAGGTTCTTGATCAGGGTCGACTTGCCGGCGCCGTTGGGGCCGAGCAGGCCGATCCGCGCACCGGGCACCAGCTGCAGCTTGACCTTGTCGAGGATGGCTTTGTCGCCATAGCCGAGACGGCCTTCGGACAAGCTCAGCAGCGGGCTGGAGATTTTATGCGACTCGCGGAAGACGAAGTCGAACGGCGAATCGACATGCGCCGCCGACAGCTCTTCCATGCGTTCCAGGGCCTTGATCCGGCTCTGCGCCTGGCGGGCCTTGGTGGCCTGGGCCTTGAAGCGGGCAATGTATTTTTCCATGTGCGCGCGCTGGGCCTGCTGCTTCTCATAGGCTTGCTGCTGCTGCGCCAGGCGCTCTGCGCGGGTGCGTTCGAAGGCGGTGTAGCCGCCTTTGTACAGGTTGAGCTTGCGCTGCTCGACATGCAGCACATGGTCGACCACGGCATCGAGGAAATCGCGGTCGTGGGAAATCAGCAACAACGTGCCCTGGTAGCTCTTGAGCCAGTCTTCGAGCCACAGGATCGCATCGAGGTCCAGGTGGTTGGTCGGCTCGTCGAGCAGCAACAGGTCGGACGGGCACATCAGCGCCTGGGCCAGGTTCAGGCGCATCCGCCAGCCACCGGAGAAGTCGCCGACGCGGCGGTCCATCTGCTCGTTGGTGAAACCAAGGCCGGCCAGCAATTTGCGCGCGCGGGCATCGGCGGTATAGCCGTCGGCGCTTTCAAGCTCACTGTGCAGGCGTGCCAAGGCAGTGCCGTCGTGCGCAGTCTCGGCCACGGCCAGCTCGGCCTGGACCTTGCGCAGGCGCGCGTCGCCATCCAGCACATAGTCCACCGCCAGGCGGTCGAGCGTGTCGACCTCCTGCCGCATGTGGGCAATGCGCCAGTCACCGGGCAGTTGGCAGTCGCCGGAGTCGGGCGACAGCTCACCGCGCAGCAACGCGAAGAGGCTGGATTTTCCGGCGCCATTGGCGCCGATCAGGCCGGCCTTGTGACCGGCGTGCAGGGTCATCTCGGCGCCTTCTAGCAAGCGCTGCGGACCACGCTGTAAAGTGAGGTTGGATAGTCTGATCATGATGGTCGCGGAGTCTACCAGCTTCCTCGACCCGGAGCGTGAGTGGAATGATGCACACCGACCTGTGGAATCACGCCCTGGCCCTGTATGCCAGGCCGGGCGTTGAAGAGGCCTGCCTGAGCGTGCAAGCGCTGGGCGGCGATGTTTGCCTGCTGCTGTGTGCAACGTGGCTGCAAGGGCGTGGGGTTGCGCTGGATGCCGAGCGCGCGCAGGCCTTGCACGCAATCGCGCAGCCTTGGCAAACCCAAGTGGTAACGCCGCTACGCGAGCTGCGCCGGCAATGGCGCACGGCGGCGCAGCAAGACCCACACCTGGCGGCATTGCGTGAACAGGTGAAAGGCCTGGAACTGCAAGCGGAGAAAGAGTTGCTGCGACGGCTTGAAGCCTGTGCGCAGCAATGGCCTACAGGCGCGCGCGGGCCCGCAGATGATTGGCTGGCCTGGCTGGCGCCCGACCAGGCCTGTGGCCACGACGCGCTAGAACGGATGCGCGTCGCGGCCGCAGCGCTTCAGGAAGCCGAAGACGGCGACTGAGCTGGAGCGCTGGCCGGTGCTGCGGGTGCCGAGGTAGCAGGACCTGCAGAGTTGGTCACGGCTGCACTGGTGGCTGGCGCGGCCGGCTTGGTTTCAGCTGGCTTGCTGGCGACCGGCTTGGCGGCGGCTGGCTTGGCAGCAGGTTTGGCTGGTGCCTTGGCCGGAGCCTTGGCGGCAGGTTTAGCGGCAGGCTTTGCAGCAGCTGGCTTGGCGGCGGTTGCTTTAGCCGGTGCTTTGGCAGCGGCCGGTTTGGCAGCAGGCTTGGCGGCGGCGGCTTTGGCCGGAGCTTTGGCCGGAGCTTCGGCAGCAGCAGCTTTGGCAGGGGCTTTGGCAGCGGCTGGCTTGGCAGCAGCAGCTTTGGCAGGGGCCTTGGCAGCAGCAGGTTTAGCCGCAGCAGTTCTTGCCGGGGCCTTGCCAGCGGCTGGTTTGGCAGCGGCGGCTTTGGCGGGCGCCTTGGCCGCAGCTGGCTTGGCGGCAGCGCCGCGGGCTGGGGCTTTGGCAGCAGCGGCCTTCGCCGGCGCCTTGACGGCAGGTTTTGCGGCTGGCTTCGCAGCAGTTTTGGCCGCGGTCCTGGCAGGCGCTTTTGCGTTTGCGGCAGCAGGCTTGGCCGCTTTGGCCGATTTGGCCGTCACCGCGCGCTGGTCCAATGCCTTGCCAGCTGCCTCGCGTACTTTGCCAACGCCCTGGGCCAGTTTCAGGCTTTCCTGAGCATCGCGTTTGAGTTGCTGGATATAAGTGCGGGTTTGGGTCTGGCGCTCTTTGAGCGAGTCCAGCAGCGACTCAAGTTCACCAATCGCTTTCTGTGCTTTACCTTGTGCCTTGGCTTTGCCTGCCTTGGCCGAGTCCTGCAACTTCAGGCGACCGTTGTGCAGTTTTTCCTGGGCCTTGCCACGCTGCTTTTCCAACTTGGCCAGCAGTTTTTCCGCATCAGCCAGCGCTTGCGAGCAGGCATCTTCCAAGTGTTCGAGCAGGCTGCCCGAAAGTTGCTGGAGCAGGTGTAACGGCGTACTTACTGGCTTCTTCTTGGCCGACATGGTTTACCTCCTGGCTGACGAGATTGCGGCTCATACTATGCTTCTGCTGCTACCGCCGCTAGGGCATGTTGACAGTCTCATTAGCGCCGCGTTGCATGCCTGGGCAAAGTTGTTATCTTGCAGCTCCGTGCAAGTGTAGTTGCTTAACAAATCGTTGCCGATATTTAGGTAAATCACGCCAGCAAGGCTGGCATACTTCGCAGCTATTGAGTTCGGAGTTGAGCATGCCTCGTTATCTTGTTTTCGGCTTATGCCTGGTGGTTCCCTTCGCCCAGGCCGCCGCCGAACCGTCCCCCGCCAATGATCATGACCTGGCCTACAGCCTTGGCGCCAGCCTGGGTGAGCGCCTGCGCCAGGAGGTGCCGGGCTTGCAGCTGGACGCGCTGGTCGACGGCCTACGCCAGGCTTATCAGAACGAGCCGTTGAAGCTCGATAAAGCGCGCATGCAGGCCATTCTCCAGCAGCACGACGAGCAGGCGAACAGTACCGCCGAGCAAGCCGAAGTGGCAAAACTGCAGGCCGTCGAAACGCGCTTCATGGCCAACGAACGGGCACGCGCCGGCGTGCACGAGCTGCCTGAAGGCGTGCTTTACAGTGAACTGAAAAGTGGTAGCGGTGCGCAGCCCAAAGCCAATGGCAAGGTGCAGGTGCGCTATGTGGGCAAGTTGCCGGACGGTTCGGTGTTCGACCAGAACCAGCAACCCCAGTGGTTCAACCTGGAGTCAGTGATCGAAGGCTGGCAAGTGGCGCTGCCGCACATGAAGGCAGGGTCGAAATGGCGCCTGGTGATTCCGTCTGCACAAGCCTACGGAGCCGAGGGCGCAGGTGACCTGATAGCGCCCTACACGCCACTGGTGTTCGAGATAGAACTGCTGGCGGTCGGCGACTGACGCCGACTCTCAAGCCTCGACCGCGCCCTCTTCCTTGTGCGCGGTATGCAGCACCTCGATCAGGCAGTCCTCGAGCTCGAAGCGCTCGTGCAGCAGGCTGCCCAGTTTGCCCAGCTTTTCGGCGAAGCGTTCGGTGTCGGTGCATTCGCCTTTTTCGCAGTGGTCATTGAAGGCCAGTGCAATCTGGGTAATGTCGTTGATCCGTGGGTTGATTTCTTCGGCCAGCTTCAGCGCCTTTTCGTCACCGAATGCCTTGGCCTCGGTAACCAGTTGCTCGCTGACTTCAAAGTGCCAGGCCGACACGTAGTCGACCAGCACCGCGCAGAAATCGCGGTTCTTGTCCTTGTCCGCAAATGCCGGTTTGGCATCGCGCAAGGCACGAAAAGCCTGGACCAGCTCCTCTCGCTCCTTGAGCCAGCGGTCGATCAGCTTGTGAACCCCACCCCAGCGTTCCTGGGCGTTCTGACAACTATCGAGCATGGCGATCTCTTCCCTTCTGGGTAGATGCCGCTGCACCTCGCACCACGACCGTGCGGCACAAAGGTGACATCAGCAGGACGGCATCGAGCAGTTGTGTTTTCGGTATGCGTGCTGGGAGATTATTCCCGCACGTGCTGCCCATCAAGGTACGCAGCAGACAAAGTTCATACAAGTGTTTAATACCCTTACCCGCCACCGCCGGTCGTGCTATCGCTCGGCGCTTGCGCTGGGTCAAGCATTGGCCAGTGTGCGGAAACGATACGCCAGCAGGCAGGTCAAGGGCAGCGCTGCCAGCAGCAGGAACGCCAGGAGGCTCCATTCGGGCAACGTCAGGTCGAGGAAGCTCCACGTCAGCGAGGCGCAATCCGGGCTCCCCAGTAACAGCTGGTGGGCAGCCTCACTCCAGGAACGCTCCATTAGCTGCCGAATCGTTGCAGGGCACGCATGGCCTATGCCACCCGCGCCCTGCAACCAGACATGCCGCGCAGCCAGCAGAGCCCCGGCTGCAGAACACCCTAGCGCCGCCCGGGCGTACTGACGCATGCCGTAAATGCCCGGCTTATGCACTACCGCGCACAGGCAGATCACGGCATGCACGCCCAACAGGAAGCGCTGGCTGAAGCACAGCGGGCACGGTATCAGCCCCAAAGTGGTTTCCAGGTAGAAGGACACGATCAGCACAGCCAAGGAGGCTATGCAGGCAGGTAGGAAAAATGTGCGCAGTCGGGCCGGCAACATGAGAGGTGGTGGTCCGGGCAATTGAAGTGGTTTGAAACGGTAGAGGAAAGATGGCCTTTGTTTCAAGGCGCGACAGGGACGAGAAGTCACTGAGAGACAGGAGAAATTTCTACCTGAGCAGTAGGAAATTTCTTAAGGACGGCAACGCAGATGAAACATTTGCGGCTGGATAAATCGACAACACCATGAGCCCGCCGCCTGTGCGGGCTCATGGGTAGATCAGGCGCGTACGCCCTCAGGCAACGGCAGCGCCAACAGTCGTTCATCCAGCAGGCCAAGGCCCTCCTGGAACAGCTGGTTGCTGCGCTCGGTCTCGCCCAGGCCAGCCAGCAGTCGGGCCAGCTCGGCACAGGTCTCCGGGTTGCGTTCCATACGCAGGCTGCTTTCAAGATAGTCTCGCGCCTTGCCCCACAGGCGGTTCTGCAGGCTCAGGCGGCCAAGGGTAAGCAGCAGGCTCGGGTCCTGGGGATGAGCCTTGAGCCAGCCTTCGGCCGTTTGCAACTGGCGCGCCGGGTCGTCACCACGCACCAGGCCATACAACCGTGCCAGGTGGCTTTCGTACTCACGCTTGAGGGCAGTGCGCAGCACCTGCTCGGCTTCACCCTGGGCCCCCACCTGGCGCAACTGCTCGGCATAGGCCAGCACCAGCCGCGGTTCCTGGCGCTGGGCGGCAGTCAGCTGTTGCCAGGCCCGCTCAAGTGCCTGGCGGGCGCTCTGCTGATCATCCCCACGGGTGGCGGCGAGCCCCAGGTTCTGGCCCCACGCCCGCTGCTCCAGCGCGGCGAGCTCTTCGGCCGGTAGCACCTTGCCCTTGCGCAGGTCTGGCAACAGGCGAATCAACGCCGACCAGTCGCCCCGCTCCAGGTACAGGCGCTGCAGCAGGCGCAACACCTGGTTGTTGTGCGGGTGCCGCTCCTGCATCGCCAGCAAGGTTTCCAGTGCAGCATCGCTTTCGCCACGGTCCATCTGCAGCTGCGCATGGGTCAGGGCGATGGCCAGTTCGGCCTGAGGCTGGCGCTCCAGAGCGCGCTCCAGCAGATGGTCGCTGTCTTCCTTGCGGCCCTGCTCATTGGCAGCACGGGCGGCACCGAGGTAATACAACAGTGGCTGGCGCTCCGCCTCGGCAGCGCGGTGCAGGTGGCGCTGGGCGCTGGCCCAACGGCCTTCTGCGAGGTCCAGCTGGCCTTGTTCGATGGCAATGCGAATACGGCGGCTGCGGTTACGTCGCGACCACGGGTTGACCACACCACTGGAGGTCAGCACCAGCCCGACCAGGTAGCGCAGCAGCAACAGCAGTACAACCACGGCGACCAGCGCCGCAAGCGCCGCCCATAGCCCTGACTGATAGCGGAAGCTGCCATACGAGATCAACACGTAGCCACTGTGCTTGGCCACGGCGATGCCCAGTGCCGCAGCAATCACGATTGCCAGCACGGCCAGCAGGTAGACACGCTTCATGGCTTGCCCCCTTCACCCTCGGCGGGCAGATGGCGCCGCTGTATATACGTCTGCACCGCGGCCAGGCTTTCGCTCAAGTCCGGCGTAACCACCGAGACCGGCTGCTCGGCCAGCGCGTTGAGGCTGTCGAGCATGGCCTTGCTCTGTGGGTTGTCAGCGTTGAAGTTGGCCAGCAGCACGCTGCGCGCATCATCCAGGGCCTGGGTATAGACCTTGGCCTCACCGTTGAGCGCTGCCCACTGGGCTTGCTCGATGGTCAGGCTCAGGGCCAGGCGCAGTTGGTTGAGTGACTGGCCCGCCAGCAATGGCCGCACGTTGTCGTCGGCATTGAAATCGATCTGGAAGTACTTCGATATCTCTGCCCACCACTGCGACAGCCGGCTGGCGCCATCGCCATCGGCGGTCAGGGCGCCGAGCGCATCGGCATTGCTGTCGAATTCCGGCGACAGGGCGCTCAGTTGCTGCACCAGTTCACGCTGGGCCGCCAGCTTGAGGAACAAGCCGGTACGGTCCGGTTGCTGGGTGCTGTTGAGCGTTGCCAGGCTGCGCGACAATTGCTCGCGGGCGGCAAACGAGCCTGGGTCGCTCTGCTCGCGCAGAATCTCGTCGGCGCCTTCGACCAGGGCCTTGGCGCTGGTGATGTCCTGCAACGCTGACAGCCGCAGGGTGGCCAGGCGCAGCAAGTGCTCGGCCTCTGCCAGGCGCCACTCCTTGCGGCTTTCGCCGAGCACGGTTTCCACCCGCTGGCTGAGGCGCTGCTGATCACCTTGCAGCTGCGCCACCAGGCGGCGGCGGTCTTCCAGCTCGCTGGCGGCCGGCAGGCTGGCCAGCTGGGCGCTGATCTGTTGCTCGCGCTGCTGCAAGGCTGCCGCACGCTGGTTCAGCGCTTCAAGGTGCTCGCCCTGGCTCAATTCACTGCCTTGCAGATGACGCACCTGCCAGACTCCCCACCCGCCCACGGCGACCCCGGCCGCGCCCACCAACAGCGCCAGCAAGGCAAGGCCAGTGCCGGAACGTTTGGCGGGTGGTGGGGTGACGGGTTGCGCCGGCTCCTGGGCCGACGGCTGATCATTGTGGGACAAGACAGTTTCGCTCACGTATCCATCCTTTGCATGGGGGCGCATCGCTCTGAGCTTAGCGCCTTAAGAGGCAGGTGCAGCGCTGCGCTGCACGGCTGCCAGCAAGGCCGCGGCACTCGCGCCACGGCAATCCACAACCTGTTGGGCCCCTGCGGCCCTGGCCTGTTCGGCGACCCGTGGGCTTGGCACGAACAACGGCAGGCGCGCCACGCGCGGCCAGTCGGCAGCCGCCAGCTGCTGCAAGTGTTCAAGACCCTGCCCACTGCTGACCACCAGGCCGTTGAGGCGTTCCGCTTGAATGCGGTGCATCAACGTACCTGCCGGGTACGCCGGCAGGCAGCGACGATACAGTTCCAGATAATCGACACTAGCACCTTGCTCTGCAAGACGCTCGGCCAGCAGTTCGCGACCTCCCACACCACGAACGATCATCACGCGTGCCCCTGCAGGTGCGATCGCCTGGCGCAGGGCGGGGAGCGCGAGCAATGCCTCGCTATCGTCGCCTTGCGCAGGGCAACTCACCTTCAGGGCGGCCGAGCGGAGCACCGCCGCCGTCGCCTCACCTACGGTGAACCAGCCTGTTGAGGGGGGCTGCACGCCTGCTTGCTGAAGGTGTTCGAGCAGCAACCTGGCCGCCGGTTTGCTGACCACGATCATGGCCTGGCACTGCGCCAATGCCGCAAGCCGCTGGTGGTGTTCGGCGCCCAGCTGTACCGGTTCGATCGCCAGCAAGGGCAGGCAGCTGCTGGCCACGCCGGCAACTGCCAGGCTCTGCGCCAGCGCCGCGCAGTCTTCTTCAGGCCGGGTCAGCAGCAGGCGCCAGGGGCTCACGGGTGCCCGGCCTCGCCGTAGACTTCCTTGAGGATGGCTTCAGCACCTTGCCCCAGCAGGTCTTCTGCGACCTGCACACCCAAGGCTTCGGCGGACGAACGAGGCGCACGGGCATCAGCCATCAGCAGCGTACCGCCGCTGGGCTGGCCAACCAGGCCACGCAGCCACAATTGCTCGCCTTCAAGCACGGCGTAACACGCGATCGGCACCTGGCAACCGCCATTCAGACGCTTGTTCAGGGCACGTTCGGCCACCACGCGGTCAGCAGTGTCGAGATGGTGCAAGGGCGCCAGCAGTGCGTGGATCTCGGTGTCTGCGCTGCGGCACTCGATGCCCACCGCGCCCTGGCCGCCGGCCGGCAGGCTGTCGTCTACGCTGATGCTGGAGGTGATGCGGCCCTCGAAGCCCAGCCGGATCAACCCAGCCGCGGCGAGAATGATGGCGTCGTACTCACCGGCATCAAGCTTGGCCAGGCGCGTGTTGACGTTACCGCGCAGGAAGCGGATGTGAAGGTCAGGGCGGCGTGCCAACAGCTGGGCCTGACGACGCAGGCTGGAAGTACCGACGATGCTGCCGGCGGGCAGTGCTTCGAGGCTGGCGAAATGGTTTGAAACGAACGCATCACGCGGGTCTTCGCGCTCGCAGATGCAGTACAGGCCCAGGCCTTCAGGGAAGTCCATGGGCACATCCTTCATCGAATGCACGGCAATGTCGGCTTCATTTTCCAGCAGGGCGGTTTCCAGCTCCTTGACGAACAAGCCCTTGCCACCAATCTTGGCCAGTGGCGCGTCGAGCAGCTTGTCACCGCGGCTGACCATGGGCACCAGGGTCACCAACAAACCAGGGTGCGCCTGTTCAAGGCGGGCTTTGACGTATTCGGCCTGCCACAGGGCCAAGGCACTTTTACGGGTGGCAATGCGGATTTCGCGAGTGGACATGGAACGCCCCGATGCTTAGGAATACCGCCGATGATAACAGCTCCGTCGGTACCGCTAGCAGATGAGGGCATCATCCAGTTCTGCCTGTTGTGCCCCCATCACCGACACGCCGGCGATGAGGGCCGCAGCGCTCAGAGCGTCTGCATCATCTTGCGCACGCCAGCCACATGCCGCCGGCTGACCGTCAAGGCATCACCGTCCAAACCTTTGAGAAACAGCTGGAAATGCCCCAGCGGCGTGCGCTGCAGGCGTTCGATGCGCTCGCGGGCTACCAGGGCGTTGCGGTGGATTCGCACGAAGCGTTCGCCGAACTCGTCTTCCAAGGCCTTGAGCGGCTCATCCAGCAGCACTTCACCGGCCTCGTGGCGCAACGTCACATACTTGTGGTCAGCTATGAAATAAATGACCTGGGGCAAGGGGATCAGCTCGATGCCCTTGCGCGTACGCGCACTGATATGGCTGCGCGGGCCGCCGCCTTCACTGCCCGGCCGAGTCAGCGCGGCCAGCTGCCCGCGGTTGGGTTTTTCGGCCTTGCGCAGGGCATCGCGCAGGGTTTGCGGCTGGATCGGCTTGGTCACATGGCTGAGGGTGCTGTCCTTGAAAGCCTCGGGGCCGTATTCATCGTCGCCCGTACAAAACACCACCGACGGTGGCGCCTCGCGCTCGCACAGGCGAGCCGCGACCTGAAGGCCATCGAGGCCCGGCATGCCGATGTCCAGCAGGACCACATCGGGCTTGAGGCTTTCGATCAGAGCCAGGGCCTCCTCGCCGTTGGTGGCGCTGGGCTCCAGCACGGTGTACCCCTCCAGTTCCCCGAATAGCCGCGTGAGGCGATCACGGGCTTGGGGTTCGTCATCAACGATCAGGACATTCATAATTGCTCTGGATTCCTGAGTGAGTCTCGCACAGGTATAGCGTAGACAGATGCAGGTCGAGCGACACTGCGGTCACGCTCTAGACCGATACGAAGGCCAAAGATTCACTGAGCCAGCAGATTCACTGCCAGTCCTTTGTCCAACTGTAGACGGTCCGTGGAACACTGCCGTTCAATCGTTGAATATCGTTTGCACCTGCCCCGCGCTGGGTTTTCTGGCTGTTTCTGTCGACCGGCGTCCTTCGGCGACACGCTCAACCCTGCTATTATCGGCGCCACTTTTTCGTTCACGCCTTCAACGAGTGAATCCATGAGCACCGACAAGACCAATCAGTCCTGGGGCGGCCGCTTCAGTGAACCCGTCGACGCCTTCGTCGCCCGCTTCACCGCCTCGGTCGATTTCGACAAGCGCCTGTACCGCCACGACATCATGGGTTCGATCGCCCACGCCACCATGCTGGCGCAGGTCGGCGTACTCAGCGACGCCGAACGCGACACCATCATCGATGGCCTGACCACCATCCAGGGTGAAATCGAAGCGGGCAATTTCGAATGGCGCGTCGACCTCGAAGACGTACACATGAACATCGAGGCGCGCCTGACCGACCGCATCGGCATCACCGGCAAAAAATTGCACACCGGCCGTAGCCGCAACGACCAGGTCGCCACCGACATCCGCCTGTGGCTGCGCGACGAGATCGACCTGATCCTGGCCGAGATCACCCGCCTGCAGCAGGGCCTGCTGGAGCAGGCCGAGCGTGAGGCCGAGACCATCATGCCGGGCTTCACCCACTTGCAGACCGCCCAGCCGGTCACCTTCGGCCACCACCTGCTGGCCTGGTTCGAAATGCTCAGCCGCGACTACGAGCGCCTGGTCGACTGCCGCAAGCGCGCCAACCGCATGCCTCTGGGCAGCGCCGCACTGGCCGGTACCACGTACCCGATCGACCGCGAGCTGACCTGCAAGCTGCTGGGCTTCGAAGCCGTGGCCGGCAACTCGTTGGACGGCGTTTCGGACCGTGACTTCGCCATCGAATTCTGCGCGGCCGCCAGCGTGGCGATGATGCACCTGTCGCGCTTCTCCGAAGAACTGGTGCTGTGGACCAGCGCCCAGTTCCAGTTCATCGACCTGCCCGACCGGTTCTGCACCGGCAGCTCGATCATGCCGCAGAAGAAGAACCCGGACGTGCCAGAACTGGTACGCGGCAAGACCGGCCGCGTGTTCGGCGCCCTGACCGGCCTGTTGACCCTGATGAAAGGCCAGCCGCTGGCCTACAACAAGGACAACCAGGAAGACAAGGAGCCGCTGTTCGACGCCGCCGACACCCTGCGCGACTCGCTGCGTGCCTTCGCCGACATGATCCCGGCCATCAAGCCCAAGCACGCGATCATGCGCGAAGCGGCCCTGCGCGGCTTCTCCACTGCCACCGACCTTGCCGACTACCTGGTGCGCCGCGGCCTGCCGTTCCGTGACTGCCACGAGATCGTCGGCCACGCCGTGAAGTACGGCGTCGACAGCGGCAAGGACCTGGCCGAGATGAGCCTGGACGAACTGCGCCAGTTCAGCGACCAGATCGAGCAGGACGTGTTCGCCGTGTTGACGCTGGAAGGCTCGGTGAATGCCCGTAACCACATTGGTGGTACTGCGCCTGCCCAGGTGCGCGCTGCCGTTGTGCGCGGCAAGGCATTGCTGGCTTCGCGCTAAGCGCCATTGCGAGGGCTTCGCCCTCGATCGCCGGCAAGCCGGCTCCCACAATGACCGCGCCGCGCTCAAGCGGTGCGCAATCCCTGTAGGAGCCGGCTTGCCGGCGAATGGGCTGCAAAGCAGCCCCTCTTCAGATCAGCGCTTGCCGCTGCGAATCATCTCCATGAAGGCCGGCATTGCCGCCTCCTTGTCCGCCAGAATCTTCGCCATGTGCGGGTTCTCGCGCATTTTCTCCAGCAACGCCTTCGCCTGCGGGAAGTCTGCGAGGAAGTCGATGTTCAGCACCTTCTTGCCCACGGCGTAAGCCAGATCGACCGAGAAGCAGAACATCAGATCAGCCACGGTCAACGCCTCACCCGCGACATAAGGTGCAAAACGCCCGTTGCGCTTGAGCGTGGCAAAACCCGCCAGCAGGTCGGCACGCGCCCGCTCCTTGATCAGCGGTTCGACCGCCGCCCCAAAGAACGACTCGGCATAGCAGGTACGCGCCGGCAGTTCGATATACAGCTCGATCTCCTTGAGCAGCTCACGCACTTTCGCCTGTTCGAATGGATCGGCCGGCAACAGCGCCTTGCCGCCCTGCGTCTGCTCGATATAGTCGAGAATCACGCTGGTCTCGCTGATGAAGCCGTGTTCGGTTTCCAGCACTGGCACCTTGCCGCGCGGGCTGACTTCCAGCGCTTGCGGTGCCTGGCCGCCGTAAAAAGTGACCTCTTCGAACGGCAAGGCTTTTTCCAGCAGGGCCAGCTTGACCATGTTGTAGTAGTTGCTGACCGAGAATCCGTGAAGCTTGAGCATGGGGTAACAGCCTCCAGGCCGTAAGGGGTTGGCTGGGCTGTTATAGCCCCTGGGGCTGCGCCTGACCAGCATCATGCTCCCGGTCGATGACCGGGCATTGCCGGCGCGGGCGTGGCAAACTATGCGCCCCACCACAGGAGTACCGCCATGAGCGAGCACGACGAAATCGACAATGACGACGAAGCCTTCGCCGAGGCGACGCTGACCCAAGCCATCGAGAACCAGATCGAAAGCGGCGAGCCACCGGCAGCAAAGGCCACCTTCAACAAGCTGAGCCTGGTGGGTTACGCGCGCGAGGACATCCTGAATCTCATGGCCCACGTCCTGGCCATCGAAATCGACAACATGCTCGACGAGGACCGCCCGTTCAACACTGAATGGTACGAAACCGCCCTGCGCGCGCTGCCCGAGCTGCCACCTGAGGCAGATCAAGGCGAGGACGAATAACCCGACTACACTCCAGGGTCAGGCACCGCTGGCGGTGCCGCCATCCTTGTCTGGAAGTCAGGAGTCGCCATGTCCTTCACCCCCGAACTGATCGCTGAACTGGAAGTGCTTGCCCTGTTCAACCTGGACAGTCACCAGGAAGGTATCAAAGTTGGCAGTAACGCTTCCCCTGCCCTGATCGCCGCAGCCAAGCGCCTTCATGAAAAAGAGCTCACCGACCAACCCGATGGCGGCTACCTCACCAGCCTCGGGACTGATGCGGCTGAAAGCGTCCAACTGTTGCTGACCATCCTCAAAGCACCGCAACCGGCATAACCCTGTACCGGCCTCTGCGCGGGGCAAGCCCGCCCTCACAGGTATCGCACAACCCTCGAATAGTGGGAGCGGGCTTGCCCGCGAAGAGGCCGACACATCCGCTAAAGAATTGACGTCAAAAATTCATTTGGCGCTTATCCGACCGCCACACTCAGGCTAAACTCGCCACAGCTTCCCCTGCCTGCCCTGAGTGTGCAATGAACCACGAAATCCGCCCGGACCTCGACGAAGGCATCGACCGCAAGGTGCTGGCGACATTGCGTGCGCGCTTCCTGCTGCTCAACAAAGGCCGGCTGCAGCGTGCCATGGACGGGCTTTCGACCCGTCAACAGCAGGTACTGACCCTGCTCCCGCTGCTGTTTCACGTGAATCACCCGCTGCTGCCCGGCTATGTTTCCGGCAGCACTCCGGCAGGTATTTCCGGCTTCGAGCCTGATGCCGAGCTGGTCGCCGAGGGCCAACGGCTGGCCCGTTCGTTCACCTACAAAACGCGCCTGGGCAACCCCAATCGCCCCATTCATGGCCTGTTCCTGATGGGTAGCCTGGGCTCGCTGGCCCAGGCCGAACAGAGCGACATGGACCTATGGGTCTGCCATGCCCCTGGCCTGGACGAAAACCAGCTGGATGAACTACGGCGCAAGTGCCAGCTGCTGGAAGCCTGGGCCGCCAGCCTGGGCGCCGAAGCACACTGCTTCCTGATCGACCCGCAAAGCTTCGCCCAGGGCCTGCGCGAAAGCCAACTGAGCTCTGACGATTGCGGCACCACCCAGCATTATCTGCTGCTCGACGAGTTTTATCGCACCGCCATCTGGCTGGCCGGGCGTACGCCGCTGTGGTGGCTGGTGCCGGTGTATGAAGAGCGCAACTACCGCAGCTACACCGAAACCCTGCTCTCCAAGCGCTTCATCCGCAGCACTGACGCCCTCGACCTCGGCAACATGGCCCACATCCCCCCTGGTGAGTTCGTGGGTGCAGGCTTATGGCAGCTGTTCAAAGGCATCGATTCGCCGTACAAGTCGCTGCTCAAGCTGCTGCTGACCGAGGTCTATGCCAGCGAACATCCGGCCGTACGCTGCCTCAGCCTGGACTACAAGCAGGCGGTGTTCGCCAACCACCTGGACCTCGACGCGCTTGACCCTTATGTGATGGTCTACCGGCGTATCGAACGCTACCTGCAGCAGCGCGGTGAAACCACGCGACTGGAGCTGGTCAGGCGCAGCCTGTACCTGAAGGTGAACAAGAAGCTCAGCGGCCTGGACCGCGCGCGCAACAACGGCTGGCAACGCCAGCTGCTTCAGCGCCTGGCCGATGAGTGGGGCTGGGACGAGCGCCAGCTGGCCTTGCTCGACAGCCGTAGCCAGTGGAAGGTACGCCAGGTGGCGGTCGAGCGCCGCGAGCTGGTCGCCGAGCTCAACCACAGCTACCGCTTTCTCAGCCAGTTCGCGCAAAACCAGAACGCCAACAGCCGCGCCGACCAACGCGACCTCAACGTACTGGGCCGGCGCCTGTATGCAGCCTTCGAGCGGCGCGCCGGCAAGATAGAGGTGATCAACCCAGGCATCGCACCGGACCTCGCCGAGGACACCCTGACACTGGTTCAGTCACCCAACCGCAAGGAACCCGGCAGCCACCACTGGGGCCTGTACAACGGCAACCTGGGCGTCCACGAGTGGGAGCATTTCAGCCCGATCAAGCGTTGCCGGGAGCTGCTCGAACTGCTGACCTGGGCCCACCGCAACGGCGTTATCGACAGCACTACGCGCTTTGCGCTGCACCCAGGCGTCAGCGACTTGAGCGAATTCGAGCTGTTCAACCTGCTTGGCAGCCTGCAGCAAAGCATTCCCTTGCCGCTTGAGGCCGTCAGCGAAGTGCGACTGCTGCAGCCCAGCGTGGCCGAAGAGATCCTGCTGCTGGTCAACGTTGGCGTCGACCCGCTGCGCCACCACCGCGACCTGAACATCCTGATGACCACCGAACGCACCGACTCGCTGAGCTATGCAGGCGTGCGCGAAAACCTGGTGCTGACCCTCGATCAGGTCACCCTCAACAGCTGGAACGAGGTACTGGTGCAGCGCTACGACGGTGAACACGCCCTGCTGCGCTGCCTGCGAGACTTCCTCAACAGCCTCGGCCAGCGCAGCCACCGGCCGCGCGTGCGGGTGCGTTGCTTCTGCCACAACCGCGCGCAAGCCATCAGCCAGCGGGTCGAGGAAATTTTCGACACGGTGCA
>Ga0213823_1000554_pt1 | contig 29813 bp, 28 predicted proteins | sample MC6MC0907MG_FD_179887 | JGI IMG/M metagenome (GOLD analysis project Ga0213823, IMG submission 179887) | Enriched soil aggregate microbial communities from Iowa State University, Ames, United States - MC6-MC0907-MG | ecosystem: Environmental > Terrestrial > Soil > Unclassified | place: USA: Iowa...
CCGGTTTGCCAACGCCCATAAGGTAACGAGGTTTGTCAGCCGGCATCATGCCCGGCAGATAATCCAGCACTTTGATCATCTCGTGCTTCGGCTCGCCTACCGACAGACCGCCGATGGCCAGGCCATCGAAGCCGATCTTGTCGAGGCCTTCCAGCGAGCGCATGCGCAGATCCTGGTGCATGCCACCCTGCACGATACCGAACAGCGCCGCGGTGTTTTCACCGTGGGCATTTTTCGAACGCTGGGCCCAGCGCAGCGACAACTCCATCGAAACGCGAGCGACGTCTTCGTCAGCCGGGTACGGCGTGCATTCGTCGAAGATCATCACGATGTCGGAACCGAGATCGCGCTGCACCTGCATCGATTCTTCCGGGCCCATGAACACTTTGGCGCCGTCGACCGGGGAAGCGAAGGTCACGCCCTCCTCCTTGATCTTGCGCATCGCGCCGAGGCTGAACACCTGGAAGCCACCGGAGTCGGTGAGGATCGGGCCTTTCCACTGCATGAAATCGTGCAGGTCGCCGTGTTCCTTGATCACTTGGGTGCCAGGACGCAGCCACAGGTGGAAGGTATTGCCCAGAATGATTTCTGCGCCGGTGGCAACGATGTCACGCGGCAACATGCCCTTGACCGTGCCGTAAGTGCCCACTGGCATGAACGCCGGGGTCTCGACGGTGCCACGCGGGAAGGTCAGGCGACCACGCCGGGCCTTGCCATCGGTGGCCAGAAGTTCAAAGGACATGCGACATTCGCGACTCATTCTGTTTCCTCTGGGCCGGTTTCTTTAGGGGCAGTAGGTGCGGGATTACGGGTGATGAACATCGCATCACCGTAGCTGAAAAAGCGGTAACCGTTGTCGACGGCGGCCTTGTAGGCAGCCATGGTCTCGGGATAACCGGCAAATGCCGAAACCAGCATCAACAGTGTGGATTCCGGCAAATGAAAGTTGGTCACCAGGGCATCGACCACATGGAACGGCCGGCCCGGGAAGATAAAGATATCGGTGTCGCCACTGAACGGCTTGAGCACGCCATCGCGCGCGGCACTTTCCAGCGAACGCACGCTGGTGGTACCGACCGCAATCACCCGGCCACCGCGTGCACGGCACGCCGCGACCGCATCGACCACATCCTGGCCGACTTCCAGCCACTCGGTGTGCATGTGGTGATCTTCAAGCTTCTCGACGCGCACCGGCTGGAACGTCCCCGCGCCCACGTGCAGCGTAACGAACGTGGTCTCGACGCCCTTGGCCGCAATCGCTTCCATCAGCGACTGATCGAAATGCAGCCCCGCCGTCGGCGCCGCCACCGCTCCGAGTTTCTCGGCGTACACGGTCTGATAACGCTCGCGATCCGAGCCTTCGTCCGGGCGGTCTATATAAGGAGGCAACGGCATGTGCCCGACGCGATCGAGTAGCGGCAACACTTCTTCAGCGAAGCCCAGCTCGAACAACGCATCGTGACGCGCGAGCATTTCTGCCTCGCCACCACCGTCGATAAGGATCTTCGAACCCGGCTTCGGCGACTTGCTGGAGCGCACATGGGCCAGCACGCGATGCGTATCGAGCACCCGCTCAACAAGGATTTCCAGCTTGCCGCCCGAGGCTTTCTGCCCGAACAGCCGCGCCGGAATCACCCGGGTATTGTTGAACACCATCAAATCGCCCGGGCGCAAATGCTCGAGCAAATCAGTGAATTGACGGTGTGCGAGGGCACCGCTCGGCCCGTCAAGGGTCAGCAGGCGACTACCGCGACGCTCGGCCAAAGGGTGGCGGGCGATCAGCGAATCAGGGAGCTCGAAAGTAAAGTCAGCAACGCGCATGATGGGGTTCGTCTAGCAGGGCCGGAAAGTCTAGCGGAAATATCGAAAATTCTCTATGTACCTGATTGACCGACGGTAATCTCATCTCTATACTTCGCCGCCATTGAGCCCTGATGGCGGAATTGGTAGACGCGGCGGATTCAACATCCGTTTTCGAAAGGAGTGGGAGTTCGAGTCTCCCTCGGGGCACCACATAGCAGTATCTGAGAGTCTCTACCAGCCTCTCAGACCCAAAGAAACCGGCCACTTGGCCGGTTTTTTTGTGCCTGTCTGTCTACCCCTGTCTCCCCTTATCCGTTGTATCCCTGTATCCCTGCTTGTATCCTGAGAAAAATACCGAACTTTGGGATACAAGGATGAAGCGCGCAGACATCAAGCGCCGCCCTCTCGCTGACACGACACTTGCGGGATTGGAGCCGGAATCAAAGGAATACAGGGAGCTGGACGGAAACGGCCTCTACTTCAGGGTTAAACCTGATGGTGGTAAATCCTGGCAACTCCGCTACAAGCGTCCGGCGGGCAATTGGGCTTGGATGGGGCTCGGGGGTTACCCGGAAGTAAGTGGCGCTCTGGCAAGGGACAAAGCTGCCGATCTACGCAAGGTAGTGAGTAGCGGTGCCGATCCCCTAGAACAAAAGCGATCCGCGAAAGCTGCTATCGATGCGGCCAAGACCCGAACCTTTCGAGCTGCCGCTGATGCCTGGCTGAAGGCAAAAGAGGAAAAGGGTCTCGCACCCTCCACCCTCAACAAAATCCGCACCTACCTCGACAAAGACATACTCCCGGCACTGGGCGATAAGCCTCTAGACGAAATCACCCGTACCGACTGCGCGGAACTCCAAGCATCCATCGAAGCCCGGGATGCCCACAACGTGGCGGAAAAATGTCGCACTTGGATCAATCAGATATTCGGGCGAGCCATCGGTTTGGGCCTCACGGAAAACGATCCGGGCAGTCGACTACGAGATATTGCCGCTCAAGCCCCGAAGACTCAGCAGCATCCTCATTTGCTTGAGCCTGAGTTGGCAGCATTCCTCCAAGCACTCAAAAACACTCCCAGCAGGCTGACGGCCCGAACTGCTGCATGGCTCTGTATCTGGACCGCATCTAGACCGGGCATGGTTCGGTTAGCTGAATGGAAAGAGTTCGACCTTGATGGAGCAACATGGACGACGCCTGCCGCAAAGATGAAGATGCGCAGGGATTTTGTGTGCCCACTCCCTAAGCAAGCTCTTATCGCACTCAAAGAACTCCATTGTCTCACCGGTCGTAGTCGCTGGCTTTTCCCCGGAGTCGGCGCTAAGAATCCGACGATAAGTGAAAACACCATCAACAAAGTCTTCGCGACGGTTGGTTATAAAGGCCGCTTGGTTGGTCATGGGACTCGTCACACCGCCAGCACTCTACTCAGGGAACACGGCTGGCCAAAAGAGCATGTGGAAGCGCAGCTTGCTCACAAAGAAGAGGGAATATCCGGGGTATACAACAAGGCTCAATACCTTGAGCACAGGGTGAAGATGATGCAGTGGTATGCAGATCACCTTGATGCGCTGGCGAGCGAGATGGTGATCAGGGGACAGTTTGGGAAAGCGGTATGAACACACCTATCCATACCACCCTCAAAATCGATGTAACGAGTGTTACTCATGTAACGGTGCCGGCCAAACACCCGGTTTCATTGGCTTTAATGCCCGTTACATGCCTGCACAATCTTCCGTACATGCGATGTAACGCGTGCAAATTGTGTAACGCCAAAACAAGCCCCTCTCCCGCTGCGGGCCGTCACTCGCCACACTTCGCAATTGCGCAAATCTCGCTGGCTACGCTTCAAACTCGCAGGGCGCGGGACAGTGAGTTGCATGTCGAGAGTCATTGGCATGATTGATACCCACCCGATTTTGCACTCGGCGCTAACCGCTGGCCTGATCCAATATCTCTCAGAGCAGCCACTCTACGAGTTCTGCAATGAACAGATCACTGACGTGTGCGAGCTGATCAATCAGTGCTGCATCCGCATCCAGACCGGCGACATCAGCAGCGACATGAGCAGCATGTGCATCCAGACGACGATGCATGAGGAGGCTATTTTTCAGTACGCCTCAACCGACAAAAAAAACCGTCTCGCGCATTGGGTTCGCCAATACAGCAAGTGTCATTCAGCATCGGAACGCGAGGCATATGCAGCCTACGTCATGGCCTGCGCAGTGAAAGCACTGAGCGCCTTAGCTGACTGGATGCGCTCCACCGAACAAGAGGCTTGGTCGCATGTTGCCGAGCCTCCGACGGATTGGCCGTGGGACCTTTATTGTCAAGTTGTGGAAAGGCAGGTTGATCCTAACGAACGTATTGAGGCACTGGACCAGTACGTGCTTTTTTTGGAGCCCATAACATCCCTACCCTGCTTGATCAGTGACGAGCTGACCCCAATCGCTTACAGGGCAATCGAGAACGCTATCCGCACAAAGGGCGGCATCATCAGCGGAATGGAGCGTAACGAAGAAATCGGCGCACGGGATACAGCAATCATTAGGCAAGGTCGACACTACGTCGCTAGCGGAATGTCACGGCGAAACGTGACCACGGCGGTTCACGCCTGGCTGGAACGAGAGGTGTCCAAACCACTCAACCAGCGCGCTGAGTGGGTGACACTGGAAACAGAGAAAGCGCTAACCCGCAAAAGCGTGGAGGGAATCCTCAAGCGCAATTTTGTGGTGTGACCGATATTTCAATGTCATTTCAAATGGAAGTGAACTGCTCACCGCCGACCAATTTCTAGACCATTGCTCTCGTTGTCCAAACCAATCGAGAGCAATACCTATGAACACCTCTGTCACCGATTTTCCCCGCAAGCCCCCCACCAACGCCGCCTCACTTTTTGATGCCGCTTCAACTTTAATCCGCATGCGGGAGGTGGAAGGCATCGTGGGGATGAAGCGTTCGACCATCTACAAACTGATGCAGCGCACCGACTGCGGCTTTCCGCAGCCCGTCAAACTGAGCAATAGCAACGCACGCGGCGCCCCTGTCGCCTGGGTCCTTTCCGAAGTTCAAGCGTGGGCGCGCAGCCGCATCGAGGCACGTGATCAGGTGGCTGCATGAGCCACAAGACTGCAAACAACGCTTTGATGCACCCCTTTTCCGTGTTGCGTCGGATCGGTTTCTCGTCTCGCATCATGCAGCGTCTTGAACGCTACCGCAGCCAGCAGGACAGGCAAGGTCGCATTGTCAGCGTGCTCAGCTGGGCCGACGGCACCTGGTGCGCCCTCTCCCTCCATTGCGAAAAGACCAAAGCCGTTGTCGTCGACGAAGGCCAGCAGGTCGAGGCTTACGAAGACGCCCGCTCCATGCTCAACGGCGGATTCCTGCCCCTTCTCTCCCTGCGCTGGGAAACCAATGCCTGAAACGAAAACGCCTCCGGGGGCGATCCGGAGGCGTTGAGGTCAATCTACATGCACGAACAATTTATGCCGCACCTGAAAAAACCGCAAGCCATCAGCGCAGTTGCACTTTCGAAAAACGGACGTTACTCTCTGGCCGTCGCTGCAAAATCAGCGACCGGGTTTGGCGACCCGAGTTTAAGAAGGCGCACAGGCGCCCCCATCTCGATTGCAGGCGCTTTTTTTGTGCCCGCATTCCTGCTTTATGGCGGCTGTGCGTGGGAGACCTTCGGGTCTGCCGGGTTCCTTCTTACCCGGTTCGCCAACCTGCGCACAGCTGCCACCCCAATTCGTTTGGCGACGAATCGTGGCAGTTCCTACTTAAGAAGGAGCTCCACCTATGCACGCCCTCAATCCGTCCAAAATTCGCGCCACTGCACACCGTGCAATGGCTCTCGCCGCTTTACACGCCAACTCCAGCCTCGCTACACGTCTCTCCCGTTACAACGTTCACATGGCCAAAGCCCGCGCACTCGAAACCGCAGGCGGTGCCCAATGAATAACGCCCTGAGTTTCTCTCTGCCTGAAGACCTGCTTTGCGTGAATCCCACCGCAGAAGCCGGTGTGCCCATCGACGCTATTACCTGCGCGATTGACCGTGCCGATTCAGTGCTGACATTGCTCGAGGATCACTTCGAAAATGAATCCTCGCGCCTCGCTAATCACGTTATCGCAGCCGTCCTTTGGGATGTACGCGGCACCCTCGGCCTGATCAAAACACTGGCCATGCACGGCGATAACACGTCGACGCCTGCCATGCAGAAAGGCGGTGCGCTATGACCGCTTCCACCACGCTCGGCCACGCCACTTTTACTCGCGTGAATGCCACCGATTTAAAGTTATTTCGGGTCAATGCCGGTGTCCCGGTCGAGGATGCACTGGAGATGGTTTCTCTACTCCAGCATCACGCTAACCAGCTCAACTTCGACGCCGCCATGAGCGACAGCGGTGAGCGTTTTAGTTGGCCTGCCCTGTACCTTGGCGAGATGGCCAAAGCGCTGATCGATGACATCAACGACGCGCTGTTTTTGCCGAGGGCTGACGCATGAGCCAACGCCCGAGCAACACCGCAAAACGCCCAAGCTTTGCCGACGTGAAAGCCGCTGCGCTGAAAGATATTGATCGTGTCTTGTCGCACTGGCTACCCAACGGCAAGCGCGTGGACGGCGGCAAGGAATACACCGCTCCGAATCCGACTCGCAGCGACAAGCGTGCGGGATCGCTCAAGGTCAATTTGAGCAAAGGCACCTGGGCGGATTTTGCTACCGGCGATAAAGGCGGCGACTTGATTGATCTGGTGCGGTATCTGGACGGCGGCACCGACGTTGAAGCTTGCCACAAACTGGCGGATTGGCTGAACGTTGCACCCGGCGCCGCCAAGATCACGGTCGCCCCAACTAAGCCCAAGGCGCCGACATGGAACGCCATCCAGCCGATCCCGACCGAGGCCATGAACAAGTGCCCGGCCAAGCACCGTGAACACGGTGTGCCGTCCAAGGTGTGGATCTATCGTGATGCACAGGGTCAGCCGCTCATGGCGCTGTATCGCTTCGACCTCGGCCCGGATGAGGACGGCAAGCCGAAGAAGGTCTTTGCACCGCTGACGTGGTGTCAGCGCTCCGATGGTCAAACCACGCAGTGGCGCTGGCAGGGTCTGCCGGATCCCCGTCCGCTGCTGCACCTTGATGAACTAGCCCAGCGCGCTGACACACCAGTGGTTGTGTGCGAAGGCGAGAAAGCGGCCGATGCCGCCGCCGAGCTGTTGCCGACCTATGTCGCCACCTGCTGGCCGAACGGCTCCAACTCCTGGCACAAAGCTGACCTGACGCCGCTCAAGGGACGAGACGTGGTGTTGTGGCCGGACAACGACGACAGCGGAAAAGCCTGCATGAACACCGTCGCCGAGAAGCTGAGCGAAATCGGCGCCGCGTCGGTCCGGTTCATCGAGCTGGAGGTGTTCAAACGCAAGCCTACGTTGAAGAACGACCACGCTGCATTCGCCAAAGGTGGTCAATGGGATGACGGCGACGATGCCGCCGACGCACTCGGCAAAGGCTGGACCGCCGGCCATTTCGCCAAACTGGAAACTAGTGGCGAGCTGTTCGGTGTGATCGAAGAAAAACCGGTAGTTGCCCAGGTGGAAACCAAGCCAGAACCGGAGTCAGAAGCGAAACCCAAAGCAGCAGCCAAGCGCCCGGCAAAATCGAAAACCGACTTGATGCCCGGTGGCTTTCGCCTGACGTCCGAAGGTGTGTTTTATGCCGGCGATGACGGTGAAGCACGCCCGGTGTGTTCGCCGCTGGCAATCCTTGCGCGCACCCGTGACGAGAAGGGTCACAACTGGGGTTTGCTGGTCGAGTTCGACGACCCCGACGGCACCAAGAAACGCTGGAACATTCCGGCGCGCACTATGACCGGCGACTTCGGCAAGGACGTACTCGGCCCGCTGGTGGACATGGGGTTGCGTCTGGCCGGCAGTCGCTCGGGGCGCAACGCACGCAACGATTTGCAGAGTTACCTGGGCGGCTTCGACAGCGCGCAACGTGCGCGCCTGGTCACCCGTTTGGGTTGGCATGACAACGCCTTTCTGTTGCCCGAGCAGCAGGTCGGCATGCACGCGGAACACCTGCACTTCTACGAGGCCGGCGCCCAGCTTCCGCCGATCAGCGAAGCGGGCACGCTGGAGCAATGGCAACAGCAGATCGGCGCGTTGTGCATCGGCAACCATCGCTTGGCGTTTGTCGTCGGTGTGGCCTTCGCCGGCCCCCTGCTGCACATGCTCGGCCACGAATCGGGCGGATTTCACCTCTACGGCGACAGCTCCGGCGGTAAGACTACGCACCTGCAAGTTGCCGCCTCGATCTACGGCGGGCCGCGCCTGGTGCGCTCGTGGCGCTCGACCGACAACGCGCTGGAGTCGATCGCTGCCGCGCATTCCGACGGGCTTCTGGTGCTCGATGAAATCGGAATGTGTGATGCCCGCATCATCGGCGAGACGGTGTACATGCTCGGTAACGGCACCGGCAAGGCCCGCGCCAATGATCGAGGCCAAGCAGGTCGGCAGGTACAAGAATGGCGCCTGCTGTTCCTCTCCACGGGCGAGAAGACCTTGGCCCAGCACATGTCCGAAGCCAACAAGGAGCTGAAAGCGGGGATGGAGGTGCGGATGCTCGCCGTCCCGGCCGATGCCAGCAAAGGCCTTGGCATGTTCGACACGCTCAACGGTTTCGAAGATGCGGCAGCACTGTCGGATGCGTTGAAGGCGCGGGTAGCGAACTACTACGGCACACCGCTGACCGCCTTTCTGACCGCGCTGTGCGAACCCGGCAAGCGCCACGGCTGGGCGGCAATCCTGCGCCGCACGCTGGAAGGCTTTATTGCTAAGTCGCTCCCTGCGTCCGCGAGTGGACAGGCACACCGTGCCGCTGCTCGCTTCGGCCTCGCCGCCGCAGCAGGCGAGCTGGCCACCGCGATGGGCATCACCGGTTGGCCGGACGGCACGGCCACCACCGCCGCTCGCGTGTGCTTGAACGCATGGCTCAACGAGCGCGGCGGCGCTGGTAATTTCGAGGGCGAAGCCATTCTCGCCCGCCTACGCCAGGTCATCGAACGCTTTGGCGAAAGCCGCTTCACCCGCTGGGAATCGGCGGCAGCGAAGATCGACGAACACGGCCCGCGCACCATCGACCGCCTCGGCTTTCGCAAGACGCTGGAGCACGGCATGGGCGACACCATGCACACCACCAACACCTATTACGTGCTGACCGAAGCGTGGCGCTCGGAGATCTTTCGAGGCATGAACCTCACGGCTGTGAACAAGGAGCTACTGCAGCGCGGGGTGCTGGAACCGAGCAGCGACGGCAAAGCATCGAGTCTGATTCGTTTGCCAGGTCTCGGCCAGCAACGCTGCTACATCGTGAAGGCGATTCCGGGAACGGATGACAGCGAGGCTCGGGCTGCCTGAGGGCATCTCCGCTGATCGAGGTAGCGCCGGCTGATTCCCGGCCTCGCCAGCCGCTCATTCAACCCAAACCCATTTTGAAGGAACAAGAAAGATGAACGAATTCCAAACGGCCACCGAACAACACGAACTGCTGGCCAGCGGTCCAGATGGCCATGAGACAGGGCTGTCATTGCCCGCAGCAGCCACCGGCGAAGTGATCGGCGTATGTGAAAAGAAGCGAGTGTTGATGGGCGAAATCGCAGAGTGGACTAACCACCGCGATAGCCTCCTGAGGGAGGCAGCAGAGCACTACGTGCAAATAGCTCCATTGGAAGCGCTCTTGGAAAACGAAGAGGAACTCGATGTAGATCGACTGTATGAAATTCGAAAACAGTACAACACGCTTAAAATTCCTTACGACTCCTGCAAGACACGCGCTAGCTACGCAGACGCTCGAATTCGACGACGCGAGCAGTTGGTCAATCATGAAACCCTGATGGCGGGCTACGTCGAATCGATGACGAACTGGAAAGCCGACGAACAAGAGCTCAACGAGAAACGCGACAGCCTCAGCACCCGCTTGGCGCAGATCCAGCAGCAGGCAGAAGAGGACATGGCCAAGGCTCGGCAAGCCGAAACCGATGCAGCGACCGCTTACGCACAAGCTGTGGCCTGGGGCGACACCGAGGGTGAGAAGACCGCCAATGCCGATGCCCAGAAAGCTGCAAAGAACCTGGCGACTGCGAGCGAGCACCATCGCCGGCAGCTTCTGATCATTGCCGCGCTGGAGCAAGAGCTCGTCATCGTGGATCAACACATCGACGAGGCGCGGAAAGAGCACAAAACCATCGAACGAAGAGCGTTGCTCTTGGCGCGGACTGTTCTCGAGGAACAGTGGAACGAGAAAGCTCAAGAGTTGTTGGAGATGGGCGGCAAGCTCTGGTCTGCCATTGATCTTGTTGGCGGCGAGCAAATCAGTCTCAGAAAACTAATCCTTCCTGAAGAAGGCGAAAACTTCAGGAACTGGACCAGTAGCGATTTGTGGGAGCGCGCCTCCAAGTACTCGTTGCAAGACGTTCTCTCGCTGTAACCCACCAAGCTGCCCGAAACAGCCTACCGATGTAGGCTGTTTAAAAATCCATCAGGACAACGATCATGATCACTCCAATACAAAGCAGTGCCAACTGGACAGACACCTTGAAGGCGCGAAAAAACCACCTGACCGCGCTGATGAAAATTGTGGACATCAAAACTGGTAAGGTCTCGAATGTCCAGACACTGACGGTCAACTTGATTAAGAATGAAATGAGCTTCATCGAAGACCAGTTGAAGGGGCGAAAGTGAGCTGAACTCCGTGCTGTAATACACTTCAGATAGATATCGCTAGAACACAAACACAACACAAGGAATGCACATGTCCAAACTTGCCGAATACCGTCAGCTTGAAAAACACCTCGCCGAACAGCTCGAGGCGTTGGAAGCACTAAAGAGCGACGGAGCGCTGAAAAAGGAAATTGAGTTCGAAACGAAGCTACGCGAGCTGCTTAATCAGTACGGTTTCAGCCTAAAGCACATCATCAATCTGCTTGACCCGCAGAGCAGCTCGCGCCGCCAAGCGCCTGCCCAAGCGACCGCTACTCGCAAGCCTCGCCAGCTGAAGACTTACAAAAACCCACACACCGACGAAGTGGTTGAAACCAAAGGCGGCAATCACAAGACGCTGAAAGAGTGGAAAACCAAGCACGGAGCCGACGAAGTTGAGAGCTGGTTGAAAAAATAAAGTCGCTTCACCTGAAAAAGGGTCCGTCCGGGCCCTTTTTAGTTACCTTTAGGTCCAATTACGTCCTTCTCCACCTTACTCTTTAAAGCCTCGCAAACCCTGCGACGAGCTCCAAGCTTTGACGGTTCTCAGAATGCCTTTCGGCGAATGGTCCTCGCCGTCTTTTGGATAATAAATCCAGTCAGAGGCCGCAGGATTGCCAGTCACCTCAATGAAATTTTCCAGCAACTCGTCCTGATAATCTTCGGTGCTCGCGGCGCTGCAGATTTCTCTGATCAGTTCGAGAAACTCGCTCTCCGAGTATTCGGAAAGGCTGCTTTTGAGTGCGATCATTTCGAGCTCCGGTGTGTATCAATATGGCCTTTAGGTGCCAAAGCGCTGAGGTTGTCGACATCGTAAACCTCGCCACCTTCGGAAACTGGAACCCCGTGGTGAAGCTCAAAGGATCGAAGCTTAACCGCTGCATTGAGTTAGTCGAATGATGGCATATGCCCAAACCGAGGCAAAATGCGCCTCATGCGCCAACCATCTAAACACTGGCAGCTCTCGGCTCAATATGACGTCCGCGGAGGTCTGCTTTCGGCCAAAAGCAGTGATTCAACGCGCTTCGATAATACTCAACCGCTGAGTATCAAGGTGCCTGGACGAGTGACTGCTACCACCTCCATGAACATACGTTTTCAACTCATTAGGAGAGCGAACACAGCACCGGCGCTTGCAAACTGTCCGCTTACAGATATTGAATCTGATGGCGGTCAACGCCAGTTGACGTTTTCGGGACGTCAATAGGCGGGCGGAGACCCTTTGAGATAAGTCTCAAGGAGCTATGGTGGCAATGTGTACCGCTTCATATCTCACCGCTATGATGATGGTGATATGCTTCAAACCGGGAGATTAAGCTGGGGCTATGGGCATTTCGTTACTGGCAAACGAAGGCTGCACCCTAAATCAAGCAACGATCTGCGCTACGCTAATAAAGACCGGCTCGACGGAAGCAAAAAATGCCTAGTTATGATTTCAAACAGCTTTCCCCTAACGACTTCGAGGAGCTTGCTCGAGATCTCATCCAGGCACGAGACCAGATAATTCTTGAATCTTTTAAGTCTGGAAGAGATGGAGGGATTGATTTTCGAATCGCACGCGCCTCGCTCAATACAATAGTTCAATGCAAACACTACAGCGGCACAGGGTTTGCTGGGCTTTTAAGCAGCCTTAACAAAGAGAGTATTAAAGCTAAAAACTTAAACCCCGCTCGCTATATTTTAATAACATCAGTTGGTTTAACCCCAGACAACAAAGCAAGCATCGCACAGGTATTCAGCCCCGCGCTATCCACCGCCGACATAATTGGCCAGGACGACTTGAACAATCTCCTCACTCTTTATCCAAGTGTAGAGATGACCCACTACAAACTGTGGCTCGCAAGCAAAGTTGTTCTAGATCGCGTTATCCATAACGCATCTATTACTCAAAGCGAGTTCGATGTTCAGCGTGTGCACAGGGATATACAACGCTACGTAAGCAGTGCCGCCTTCCCCAGAGCTATAGGGATGTTAGATAGTGAGCATATCGCAATCATTTCAGGCGCACCGGGGGTTGGCAAAACGAGCCTGGCTAAGATGTTGCTTTTCAATCACCTTGAGCAGGGTTATGAAGTTGTATCTATTGTCGATAGCTTCAGAGTTGGCCGAGAGCGGTATCAACCGGGAAAGAAACAAATTTTTTATTATGACGACTTCATCGGAGCCACGTTTCTAGGCGAAAGCGGATCAACCTTCACACGGAACGAAGATAGAGAGATCCTCGATTTCATTGAGTTGGTACAAAGTTCCCCTTATTCACGACTTGTACTGACCACCCGCGAACACATACTCAGGCAAGCGATCACGATTTCAGAAAAACTAAAGCATTCTACAATTATAGATAAGCACTGTATCTTGGAAATATCGGACTACACTCAACATCAGCGCGCTCTGATTTTGTACAATCATATATATTTCAGCGACCTCCCCAAAAGCTATAGATCAGCGTTACTGAAGGATCGTTTCTACGCAGCCATCGTGCAACATGCCAAATTCAATCCTCGATTAATAGAATGGTTATCGTCGTTTGGTCGCCTGAAATCAGTTTCCGCTGACCAATACCAAGATTTTATTACAAGCTTACTAGCCAATCCTGCGGAAATCTGGTCTCACGCATATGAAAGACAGATTAGTGATGCAGCCAGAAGCATTTTGCTGGCGCTGTATCTTTGCGGCGGCAAAACTGATCTAAAGAATCTGGAAAAATCGTACGCCGCCTTACACTCCCACAGGTCACAACGGTATGGATTCTCTACCCAGCCGTCTGATTGGCGCAGGGCTTTAGCGGAGTTGAACGGGTCTTTCATCCGGCCTGGCGACAAGTTTGAATTCATTAATCCCTCTGTTCTGGATATGCTGAACGAAGTGGTTAGGCAAGACTTGTCCAATTTGATCGATCTGATAGATGCCGCATTTAGTTTTCCCCAAATTCGACGCATTTGGATTTTTGCCCAAGCGCAAGAAAGCGCTGGTGTTTTAGATTGTCTAGTGCGCGAATTCGATCATCTAGCACAAGCACTGAAAAGACTACTCCACACCCCTACGGTCGCAGAGTACAATGCAGGTTTCTCTCACTACTACTCTAACTCCCTGGAAACAAGAGCCGATATTATACTGCAGATAGCGTCATCAATACCCACCCCTCGCATGCAAGAAATCGCGCTCGAAGCCCTTAGAGCCCTCACTAATTCATGGGAACGATCCACTCCCAACATCATCAGTGGGGCGGCCGTATTTAGACAACTGTACGAAAGCAAATCCATTCCAGTCAAAGATAAAGAGTTTTTCCTAAACCAAATTATTGACACTCTAATAACCCACTCCCTTAGCGAGCCTCGTTCGGACGAACTATGTTCAGTCTTGAGTATCACACGCAAACTGCCTAGTTCCTCACGAACAGAATTACTCGAAACCGCGATAGTGCGATTCTTGGATGACGGCTTCAAAGATGAATTATCCGACCTCGGATCCGTGTCAGAGTGCGAGTCTTTTGAACAAGACATACTGACTTTGAGTGAAGCAATAGAAGTCGATGTCTCTATAGAGCGTGAGTACATCGCAGAAAAAATGGGTGAAATTGAGGCCTGTAACGCTGAACAAACCGAACATGGACATGATAACTGGCAGGAGAACAGAGGCTTACACTATGAGACCGGCCCCTCCATTGACGAATTATTCAACACACTGAGCAGCTCAGATCAGTAAATTTCGATTTAGGGCCCTCATCTGTTCTAGAGCGACTATCCGAACCGCGGCTAGTCGCTGCAACCTTCCTCTGTCAGCACGGTTTCCAACGCTCAAGGCTTTTTCTCCGTCAGGGCGAAGCCCGTAGCCGTCAGGTTCAAACACATAGAGCCGCAAGGTCATATGCTTGGGCGAATTTGATTCATGGTTTGTTCCCGCATGTTGATGTGTATACGTATGTGGAATTTGCAGTGATAAGCCGGGCGCCCTGAACGGGCAGCAATCGGCCCAAAAGCGGACGTTCGACTATGGTTGCTTTCCTTCATCAACAATCGAATTATTGCCCGGGACCCTTTGAAATTTTTTATTGTCGATATTCATGTCGCGATCACCACGACTAATATATTTATCATCCCCCAAGTGTATCCCCGCGCGACTTGCCTTGCCTCCATTAGTAGAGAAGAACAGTATATCGCCGGGGCGGAGCCCGTTCTTTTTAACTGAAATTATTTCCGGCTCGGAAAGTTTTACCGGCGAACTATCGTTCAATAATTTTATAGCCCAGTTTTTGAGTTCCGGCGTCGTCTGCACCTCCCCTTCCTTTTTTGGAACAAGTAAGGATATTGCCAAGTTGACATAATCTCTTTTGATTTGTTGGTCTTGAACGCCGCGTTGAACCCAGTATCCAATGATGGCCAGAACAACTGGAATAGCTATCATTGAAAAAATTTGACTGACTAAAAGTGCTTTCTCCAATGCAGGTTTAGAGACAAGCTCTTGAATTTCAGAGCCGTCATTTTTCTTTTCTGCCATATCTACTCCGCCAGCGGCAACGTATAGTAAAAAACTATATTTACACATATTTTGCGTTTAGATAACTGAAAATTTTGATTGCCGGAATATTCAAGCCAGAATAGCCGGCCTTGCGAATTCAGCTCCCGATTGATCGACCGCTACTGGCCGATTGTTGCCAGCCGTCAACGGTAGCTAATGCGGTAGCGTACCGTTTCTTCCAAGCCGATCACGCCTCAATGAAGCGTTTTAGCAAGATCAGGCTTACCAATATGAAAATCAGCCAGCATATGCGGGTTAGCCCATTAAGCTTGGAGTTGGCTGAATCGGAGGAGGTCGAGAGCTTTTTTCTTGAGTCTTCAATTTTTTCTTGAATGTCTTCCACGCCCACGACGATGTCATCGTATTTTTTGGTGGAGCGCTCGAATTCGTCCGAAAGTAGGTTGATGTGACTAATTACGTTGTTATTTAAAGAGGTGATCATCCAGGTCGAAATGATCAGTCCTACGATTATTACGAGATAGTCCCAAGCGGTTGTAGCAGGTTTCAAAATAGCACCTACTGCTACTATGCCACCAGGTACAGCAAATGCTTTAGTTTGTTGCGCAATGATTGCATCTTGAACCTTTCCTAAAAAGCTCACACAGTCACTTTCGATCTCAGTCAGAATTTTGTTTACCGAAAATTTGCTTACATAAACCTTATAGCGCTCGTTGTATTTTTTGTAGAAGATCGAGATGGATGCCATTATCGTGCGGATATTGCAGTTTTTTTCCTCTTTCAAAAAATCCGTCAACGTTTCTCTCATAACGTGACGCCTTTCCTCGCAATGAACGTCCTCATCGGCCATCGCGGCTGCATGCATCGTTTGAGCATGTTTCACGCCTTTGTCATCGACCTCGATGGCCAGTAACTCATCACACGACATCAGATATGACACTTCTAGCTTTGTAAGAAGTGACTCTTTAGAACTGAAGAAAATATATTTGAGAGTCTGGCTGTCGTCGCCTTCGCTATGACAGAGCGTTTTGAGTGTTTCTCTAACCAAAAAATACAGGGCTAATAGTCGGGAAACCGACACATGCTGATCCTGGTCCATGCCGATGATATGCATGTGATCAGGCTTTTTGCTGCGCGTTCGTAGCGAGTGCCACATCGCTTCGGCGTTCGCAAAGAACGGCACGTAGTCTTCATCCCATGCTGAGGGCTTAAGTAGGAAAAGCTCATCCCCAATCAGATCCAGATCGCCGGGGCTGTGACAACCATAAGCTTTTAAAAACTCATGGACGGCTTGTATATCTAGTGACAAGGTATCGAGTATGAGCTGATCATCCTCCAGCGAGATCCGATCAAGCATTTTGTGGGCCTGACGACGGATCTTCAGCGTTTATGCCCCTGAGCCTGTTTGATACGTCGCTTGGAAGCTTCACCTTCAAGTACACGAAATCTTTGTCGACGCTTAGGTCAGCGTTGCTGTCACCAACGGCTACGGCGTCTAGCTTCAAACGGCCCGCGAACTCACCCGAGGGCAGTTTAACATCGACATATCCCATGCTCTTCGCGGCGACACCTGAGGGCTGGAATTCTTCACTCACCCTAAAGCGCTCAGAGTTCTCTGAGATGAATTTGATGAGGCCGCCAAGGTGAGGCGATCCCGGTTGCAGGCATTTGTTGATAACGTGCTGGATTTCGGAAAGGTGCACACGTTCGCCTGCTTTGTTTTCGATATAGCTAACAACACGGTTGTGAATGGTGCGCCGTTCCGAGGCCGGCAAATCACCTGCATCTTCCGTAAGGTATGCACCTAGGGCTTTTTTTAGGTTGTCAACGCAGACTTTTCCTGGCATTGAATCCGAGCAACCCAGTGCGACGTTGAAAAATTCGCTTCTTGAATTTCCATTAATGAAATAGAGGTAGGAATCACCTGTATTTTGCGGAAAACCTTTTCTAAATTCTGTCAGGTCCATACAGGCGGCTTGGCGAAAATCTTGAAGGTTTAAACTCTCGGTCCCTTTGGGATTAAGGTTGGTGTCATCGTCAAAATCATATCCTCCCCTTTTGCCGAGCATGACGATCAAGAGATGATCCACCTGCCGGTAATCTCGATAGTGTGAAAATACCACGTAGCCCTCGTTGAGAGAGCTGCGTGCGGGGTCGTTCGCTTCGTGGCACAACCGCTCCATCACGCCAGTGACAAGCGCGTCAAAATCGGCATTGCTGGAATATTGTGAGAAATTATCGGCAGCAGCGAGCATGTTTGGATCTACGTATCCGTATATCCTTCCAGTTCTGGAAAACTTTTTGCCAATGAGGTTTACAAAGTCGACACATATTGGAGACGCTAGGTCCCAATCGCTTCCTTTGTTACTATCGTAGAATGATAGGCCACCTAGTTTTTTCTTGAAAAACTTCGCTGCACATGCGTTCAAAACAACAAGAGACTTTACTTCAGAGCTTTTATTTTGTGCATCTGCATTAGCATCAGGTGTAACTTGTGTTTGATCGTCCATGCCATGCTCGTCCGTATTGACTATGAATGCCGAACGCTTCTGACGTCAGCTGAGAGTCATTGATGGTAGCACGGTGATTGTACGGGAATACTATCTGGTCGGAGTGATCGGCCGGGATGCGGCTTAAGGTGGCTATCCACACAATTGGCTAACCGAGGGTTGATCGTCCGCTACTGGCCGAAAGCGACCTGTTGCTAATGCTGACTAATCGCTCGCACAGCTGGCGGTCTGATGATTAAAGACCGCTAACCGCATCTATTGGGCAGGCCGGGAGCGGGAGCACTTGTCCTTCTGCATCATTGGCATGAACTCGCTCATTCATTTCTCATGCATCAGAAGCGTTACACCGGATAGCAGAGTTACACGCCTCACGACTGGTGTACGAAGTCGGTGTAACTTACTAAATACTCAATAAATACAACCACTTATGAATACTCGTTACACCAGTTACACGAGTTACACCACATTTGGAGGGATGTATCCCCCGCACCCCGAAAGCATCAAGCCCACCAGCGAACGTCAGGTGTGTATCCCTCCGTGTGCCTGGGGCCCCTGAGGTTTTCCTTTAGACACGGGGTCGGAAACCCGCCGGACTTTGTTAGCGGACAGATGCCCAGCTTAGTGAACAGGTGAACCCGGTGAACACACGGTTCACCAGTGCAACTGCACAAGACGTTGGGAGGTCGCCGGGGACCCTGAGCATTTATGAATGACACGGGGCACAAAACCCGTGCGATCTTGGTAGTGGCTGATTTTTTCACATTGGTTGACAAGTTGACTCGGTTGACGGCCCAAGGTGTCCATAATCATCAACACAAAAGGCCATCGTTACCGATGCGGTAACGATGACCTCTTTTCAGCAAAATTCTTTCGATTTCAATGGCTGAAATTTCAGTAACTTTGAAAACCTTCCACTAACGCAGTCCTGCGGGTTTCCGACCCCGTACCCTCCGAATAACCTCAGGGGCCCCAGCGGTTTTTTGGCTGGGCCATACCCATTCGGTCGAACCTAGCACACACCAAGTGACTGGCGGCCTGGCGCTTGCACATCACAACGGCAGCATCTGCTACCGGCATCGCACAATCGAAAGGGCTCGCTTAGAAATTAATAACTACGACACCGAGAGTGGGAAAAAGGCTGGCAGACGCTGTAGGTGGAGTGCAGAATCTTTCTGTTAGCCAAACAGCTACCCGTCTTGAACCGGATAAGGATCCGCCGAGTGAACAAGATTGAGCCGGTAAGCCTACAGGGGGATGTGATCGTCATTGAGGATGATCCTACCTTGCGCATGCTTATGAGCACGGCTCTTGAAGAGTTCGGCGTCTCATCCACTTCATTTGCGAGTGCAGATGAAGCTTTCGATTACCTTCAACGAACGGAAAATAGATGTTCGCTCGTGATCACAGACCACGGTCTGCCTGGCGTGCTATCGGGGAGCGATTTCATCAAACATGTTCACGAGATGTGGCCCCAAGTGCCCTCAATCTTGGTTTCCGGGTACAGTTTAGAGCCGACAGCCGTTCCTCCCTCAACGCTATACATAGAGAAGCCATGGTCGATTGATGAGCTTGAGGCCGCGATAGCCAGAGTTCTGAGTTCTCCAATGCAAAATCGCGAGCGGTAGTTCCAGCGACGAGTTTCGATTGCTCTCCCTCGCCACGAAATTCTCGATATCTCAATGAGGCTCTTTTAGACTGAACCTCAGCTAGCAAGCTTCCTTGTGTATCCCGACGTGTATCCCCTACCCGCCAATCAAGCTACAGGCCTTGATATATATGGCAGAGGCGAGTCTCCCTCGGGCACCAAAATTAAGAAAGGTCTTGCTTAGCAAGGCCTTTTTTTTCGTCTGCTGGAAAGTGCCTGCTGTTGTAGGAGCTGCCGAAGGCTGCGATCTTTGATTCACCGCTTCTTGGTCAACCGAATTCCCAAGGATCCCCCATGGAAACGTCACTGGAAACAGTCGCCCTTTTCTCCCTCAAGCTTGCTTACGAGGAAGAAGGTCTGAGCCCGATCCTGCGGGATGACATGGTCATGGGTGATTACCAGAAAGACATTTTCGAACTATTGGTGCGGCGCGGGGATGTCGAGACCATTCAGTTCAAGATGAACGAATGCCTTGGCCTGGCGATGAATGCCTTGGGCGGTATCGAGAAGCCGCTGGGGCGCGAGTTGCACAAGTTGTCCGCTGAGTTCAGCGAGGCGCGCTCGCTGGAGCAGCTGGATCAGCCGCTCCTCGCGCTCAAGGGCTATTTGAAAGACATCTTGTGAAGGGCTGAGCCGTTACAGCAGGTGCTTCGAAATGTACTTGGAAATCTCCACCATCGAGGTCTTCCCGGTGAATTCGAACTTCACTTTCCCCAGTGACGAGAAGTAAATCTCCAGCTCCGAATCCAGATCGAAGGTGCCCGAGGTTTCCACGGAGTAGGCGACGATGTTCTTGTACGGCAAGGAAGTGAAATCCTTCTTGCTGCCGGTAATGCCCTGGACGTTGACCGCGATGATGCGTTTGTTGGTAAACACCACGCCATCACGCATGGCCTTGTAAGAGTCGATCACTTCCTCACCGTCCAGCAACAGCGCGCTTACGCGTTCGGCGTATTCATCGTTCTGCTTGAGTTTGAAAAAGCCTTTGTTGTTGAAGTCGATCATCTGCCTATCCTCATCTTCAAAAAAACATCCTGGCATTTTTCGCGCTCAATTTTCACTGAGCGCCGCTATCGTCACTGGCATTACCCGTCTGTTTTGTTATCTTGCCGCCCATCGTCAGCGTTCACCTTGGGCGTGCGTTGATTTCAGGTTTGGAAGGTTTAAGGAAAGGATCAAATGGAGTTTCTGCGTTTTCTGGCGATTGTCGCGGTTTGGGGGTTCATGTGGCGCTGGGTGGTCAAGAACCGTGGCAGCTGGAATATTTTCTACGGCAACATCGTCGGCGCAGCGGGTGGTTTCATTGTGGCGATGGTAGTGCTGTCGATCACGTTGTCGTTGTTTCCTTCGTCGCATGACTACGAACCGGCGCAGGCTGAAAACACGCCAGTCATCGAGCCGACCTCCCTATTGCCTGAAGCCGAGGCAGTCACACCCGCTGCCGAACTGAAGGATGCGCCGGCTTTTGCTGCCATCGAGCCGGATGACAAGCCGTCTCCCGCCGACTCCGCGCTGTTGCCGAACTACGCCAGCCGGGCGCCGAAATCAATCGGGTTACAGACCGTGCTGGATCAAAGCGACTATCAGGGGCGCATGGCCCTGGCAGCGCTGAACAAGAAATTGCGCGGCGACGCCCAGGCCGACAAGTCGATGATTGCGTATGTCATGTGCAGCCCGTTTGTGACCAGCACGTTGCGCTTTCCCGCCTCGGCGCGGTTTGCTGACAGCAAGGCGCTGGTCAGCCACCGCTTCAAGGATCAGGTCTACACCTTCAACAACACCGTCACCGCGCGCAACATGAACGGCGACGATGTCACCTACCGTTTCGATTGTTCCGTGCAAGAGCAGCCGCGAGTGGACGCACTGCCTGCACAATGGCGTTTGTTGGCGCTGAAAGTGCAAAAAGCCGACTCTTAAGGCTTATTTAAGGGTTCAAGGCGCCGCCTGCGCTATCATCGCCGGCCTGTGCGCCTTGAGCTTTGCCCTCGATGTCTTTGACACCCGCTGACCTGATCCCGCTGCCTCCTGTCCTGGCCGGCCCGCTGCTGCGACGGCTGGAACCAACGCGCGTGGTCATGTGGCTGGTCGGCACGCGGCCACTGGCGCTGACCTTGCGCCTGCAAGGTGTAGGAGACATTCCTCTCGACGCCGGGAAATGCACGGTCATTCCCGTAGGCCGCCAGGCGTTTGTCCATCTCATCGATGTTGCTCTCGACAACGCCTTGCCCTGCGATACGCGTATCGACTATGACCTGCTGATCGACAATGCAGAGGACATCGCCGACTGGGCGGCGCATTTGCTGTACGGCGATGCAACCAGTCCGAACTTCGTCCTGCGCTCGCGGATCGATCAACTGCTGCACGGCTCTTGCCGCAAGCCGCATCACCCGGCGACGGATGGTTTGCTGTGCGTCGACCAATTGCTGGCGACGGAAACCGATCCGCAACAACGCCCCGCCCTGTTAATGATGAGCGGCGATCAAGTCTACGCCGACGATGTCGCCGGCCCGATGTTGCGGACGATTCATGCCCTGATCGAACGTCTTGGCCTGTTCGACGAACACCTCGAAGGCGCCGTGGTCAGCGACAGCGCCAAGCTCTATGAACACCCGGCCAGTTACTACCACCGTGCGGATTTGTTACCGGCGCTGGAGAGCAACGAGACATTGCGCGAGCGATTTTTCGGCGGTGCGCGTAAGCCGATTTTCACCAGCAGCAGCGCTGACAATCACTTGGTGACCTTCGCAGAAGTCATGGCGATGTACCTGCTGGTGTGGTCGCCGACGGCCTGGTCGCTGATCAATCCGCAAGCGCCCGAACTGACGCCCGAACACCTCAAGCGTTACATCCTCGAACAGACTCGCATCGACGCGTTCAGGGCTGGATTGGACAAGGTCGCCCGCGCGCTCGCGCATCTGCCGAGCCTGATGATTTTCGACGATCACGACATCACCGATGACTGGAACCTGTCCGCGCAATGGGAGGAAACGGCCTACGGCCATCCGTTCTCCAAACGCATCATCGGCAATGCGCTGATCGCTTATATGTTGTGTCAGGGCTGGGGCAATAATCCCGATGCGTTCAAGGATGTGCTGGGGAAAACCCTGAGCCTTAGCGCCAGCGGTGATGATCAGTACCTCGACAGCCCGGTGCAGGACGATTTGATCGATGACCTGCTGCGCTTTCAGCATTGGCATTTCGTATTGCCAACCAGTCCGGCGCTGGTAGTCATCGACACGCGCACCCGACGCTGGCGCAGTGAGATGGCGCTCAAGCAACCCTCGGGCCTGCTCGATTGGGAGGCGCTGAGCGAACTGCAACAGGAGCTGCTCGATCACCCGTCAGCGATCATCGTTTCTCCGGCGCCGATCTTCGGCGTGAAGCTGATTGAAACCGTGCAGAAGGTCTTCAGTTGGTGCGGTTACCCGCTGCTGGTCGACGCGGAAAACTGGATGGCCCATCGCGGCGCCGCGCAGGTGATCCTGAACATTTTCCGCCACTCGCGCACACCGGGTAACTACGTGGTGCTGTCCGGCGATGTGCATTATTCCTTCGTCTACGAAGTACTTATCCGGCACCGCAAGGCCGGGCCGCGGATCTGGCAGATCACCAGCAGCGGGATCAAGAATGAGTTTCCAAAAAACCTGCTGGAATGGTTCGACCGCCTCAACCGCTGGCTCTACTCGCCACGCTCACCGCTGAACTGGTTCACCAAACGCCGACGCATGCGCATCGTGCCGTATACGCCGGAACATGCTGAGGCAGGTGAACGGTTGTGGAACTCAGCGGGAATCGGTCAGGTGTTTTTCAATGAGCAGGGGCAGCCGCGCGAGATCATTCAGCACAATTCGAATGGCAAGGCGAAGACGCGGATGCTGGCGCCGGATCTGGCGGATTATCCGGACTAAGGCCTGCACCGAAAATGTGGGAGCGAGCCTGCTCGCGAAAGCGGTCGATTATCCAGCAGAGATGTCGACCGATAGTCCGCCTTCGCGAGCAGGCTCGCTCCCACCGTGCTGCTTGCCAGCGATCAATGCGCAATCAGCGCTCGCCCCACACCTCTGACAATCATCTCCACCTCACGCTCATCAATCGTCAACGGTGGCAGCAGCCGTATCGTCTTGCCCCGCGTGACGTTGATCAACAGTCCATGATCCCGCGCCGCGATCAGGGTCAGATCACGCACCGGTTGTTTCAGCTCGATACCGATCATCAAGCCCTGACCACGAATCGCCAACACATTGGGATTGTCCGCCAGTTCTGCACGCAGACGAGTCAACAGACGCTCGCCCTGAATCCGGGCGTTTTCCAGCAGGCCCTGTTCTTCGATGATGTCCAGCACCGTGCAAGCGACCCGGCACGCGAGTGGATTGCCGCCGAAGGTACTGCCGTGGCTGCCTGGCGTGAACAGATCCGCCGCCCTGCCCCGCGCCAGGCAAGCGCCGATCGGCACGCCGTTGCCCAGCCCTTTTGCCAGGGTCATGACATCCGGGACGATGCCTTCATGTTGAAACGCGAACCAGCGCCCGGTGCGGCCGATGCCGGTTTGGATTTCATCGAGCATCAGTAGCCACGCATGACGATTACACAATTCGCGCAGGGCTTTCAGGTAACCGGGCGGCGCAAGCTGCACACCGCTTTCACCCTGAATCGGCTCGACCAGAATCGCCACGATACGCTCGCCGTGCTTTTGCTGCAGTTGCTCCAGTGCCACCAGATCACCGAACGGCACTTTGAGGAAATCCCCCGGCAATTCGTTAAAGCCCAAACGCACCGCCGGGCCATCGCTGGCCGACAAGGTGCCAAGTGTGCGGCCATGGAACGCGTTGGCCATGACCACCACCAGTGGTTGTTCAATGCCCTTGCGCCAGCCGTACAGACGCGCCAGTTTCAGCGCCGTTTCATTGGCCTCGGCACCCGAGTTATTGAAAAACGCCCGCTCCATCCCCGACAGCTCAGTCAGCCGTTTCGCCAGTTGTTGCTGCCAGTCGATGCTGTACAGATTCGACGTGTGCAGCAGCAATCCCGCCTGCTCGCTGATCGCCGAAACGATTCGTGGATGTGAGTGGCCGACATTGGTCACCGCGACACCGGCAACCGCATCCAGATATTCGCGACCGGCCTGATCCCACAGGCGAGTGCCCAGGCCCTTGGTGAAGCTCAAGGCCAGTGGTTGGTAGGTGTTCATCAGGGCGGCGGTCATGACTTCAAACTCCAGTGCAGGTCGGTGTGCTGGCAGTATGGTTAGCCAGCAAAACTGGATAAACTCGGCAAAACTTCATTCATTTAAAAGCAGAGCTTGATAATGGACCTGTTCCAGTCGATGAGCGTGTACGTCAAAGTCGTCGAAGCCGGGAGCATGACGGCGGCCGCGTTGCAGTGCGACATGTCGACTACTATGGTTGGCAATCATCTGCGTGCGCTGGAACGACGGCTCGGCGTGCAACTGCTGCAGCGCACAACACGGCGACAGCGGCTCACTGAATTCGGCAGCGTTTACTACCAGCGCTGTCTGGAAGTGCTGGGCTTGGTCGCCGATTCCGAACGCCTCGCCGAGCAAACCCTCGATCAACCCCGGGGCATGCTGCGCCTCACCGCGCCGCTGACCTTCGGCGTCGAACGGCTGGCCCCGGCGCTCAGTGAGTTTTCCTTGCTGTACCCGCAGGTCAAACTCGACGTGGTGCTGACCAACAGCCGTCCCGATCTACTGGAGAGTGGCCTCGATGTGGCGTTTCGGCTGGGCAATTTCGAGCAGTCCAACCTGATCGCCCGGCCCTTGATCGACTACACCCTGACCGTGTGTGCCTCGCCGCACTACGTCGCCCGGCGCGGCATGCCGAAAACCCCGGAAGACCTGCAACAACATGACTGCCTGTCGTTCGCCTACCCCGCCGGCGACGACTGGCAATCGGTGGAAAAGCGCTGGCGCCTAGGTGGCCCCGACGGCGAAATCATGGTCGACGTCAGCGGGCCTATGCTGATCAACAGCTCCGCCGGGTTGCATCAGGCTGCCCGCACCGGCATGGGCATCGTGATGCTGCCGGATGCGCTGGTGGAGCAAGACCTGCGCGAAGGCCGACTGGTGAAGGTGATCGCCGATTTCCAGCCACCCAGTCGGCCGATGCATTTGCTCTACGCGCCGGATCGCTATCGCTTGCCAAAATTGCGCCGGTTCGTGGAGTTTGCGATGCAGACGTGGGGGAAATCCTGAGGTTGCGCGCTCCACCCTTCCATGAAAAATCGCTGACAAGGACCCGAACAGCAGATGAACAACACTCTCAACGTACGTGATTTGCTGCCCGCCGAAACGGAATCGGTACGGCAGTTTCTCGGGGAGCATGGCTGGGGCCATCGTACCGGCTCAGCTGAACACTTCGCCCTGCTGATCAAGAACTCTCAGCGCACCGCCGTCGCCGTCCGGGGTGAGCAGATCATCGGATTCGCCCGCGGGATCAGCGATGGTTTGTCCAACGGTTACCTGTCGATGGTGGTGGTCGATGACCAGCATCGGCGTGAGGGGATTGGCCGCGCACTGGTCGAGCACATCATGGGCGACAACCCTGATATCACGTGGGTGCTGCGTGCCGGGCGCGAGGGCGCAGAGGCTTTTTTTGCCAGCCTGGGTTTTCAGACCTCGGTGATTGCCATGGAACGGCCACGCCTGAAATAGCCCACTGCGGGAAAAAACTCGACCGGCAGACCGTTGCTCCGTGACAACGCCGCCGCGCTCCCCTAAATTAGTCGGCCTGAAAAAGCCCGCGGCTTTCTCATCTCCACTCAAGTTAAAAAGTAGTGAAATTTCAATGTCCGATTTCAACACCGCTGAATCCGTAGTCACCGAATCGTCCAAAGCGGAATACGAAAACTCCATCAATCTTTCACAACACCTGCCACAAGCCAAAATCATTAGCGAGATGGTCCTGGACGCGTTCCAGTCGACCCGTGAAAGCGACCAGATCCGCGAGCTGCGCGCGGCGATCCGTCAGGCTCACGACAGCTTCGATGATGACAAGGCCTACGAACTGATGGGCGAACTCAAGGCGCTGAAAGACGCCGAAGCCGCCGACCTCGCTGCCCTTGAAGACCTCAGCAGCAAGTTCTCGATCGGCCGCATTCTGTCCAGTTTCAAGGACGATCCGGCGTTCCAGGAAATCGTTTACGGCCTCGCGCTGAAAGTGCTGAACCAGACCCATCAGGCGATCAGCAATCCGAGCGGCGGCAAGAGCAAGGCTGCGAAGAAGAAAGAAGTCGAAATCTTCACCATCAGCAAAGACGGCATCAGCGTGACTCTGCCACTGCGCACGCCACGCTCGCGTCTGAACGTTGACCGTGCAGCGCTGGAGTTCCTCGGTTTCACCTTCGTTGGTGAAGGCGAAGAAGCGGAGCTGGAAAGTGAAGTCTTCGTTGATAACGCCGGTACCGAGCAGGCGGTAAATCGCAAGAACATCATCACTGCGCTGCAACAGCAGACCGCGTTCGATGGCTATAGCATCGCCGCGCAGTAATAGCGCAGCCGCTGTACGAAAAAGCCCCGCACTGAGATTCAGGCGGGGCTTTTTGTTGTCCGGCTTGGTATTCGTGAGGAGGCGAAAATCCTCGCCCCTCACCCCAGCCTTCTCCCAAAGGAGAGGGAGCCGATCGGGAGATATTCAAGAGATGCACCGAAATGGAAGTGCTGTGCCGAATCCACAATCGCCTCGGTCTCTGAGGTCGATGTATAGCGCAAGACACCTCGGTCAGTCCCCTCTCCCGAGGGAGAGGGTTAGGGTGAGGGCAAGCCGTCAAACAACCCTCAAGCCGAAGGATGCAACGCCACAATCATGTCCACTTCAATCGCCGCATTCTTCGGCAACTGATACACGCCAACCGTAGTGCGCGTGTGCCGGCCGGCATCACCGAGCACATGACTGAACACGTCCGAGGCACCGTTGGCGACTTCGCTCAGATCAACGAAGTCCGGCGTCGACTTCACATACACTGTCACCCGCAACAACGCCTTGATCTTGTCCAGCGAACCCACCGCATCAACAATCAGCGCCAGACAACGCATCGCACTGATGCTCGCAGCGGCTTGCGCATCCTTGAGGTTCAGCTCCAGCCCAACCCGACCGGGGTACTGAATCTTGCCGTTAGTGCGCGGCACCATACCGCTGATGTACAGCTCATCATGATGACGGATCAGCGGCGCGTAATTGCCGCCAGCGGTATTCTCACCATAAATGTCGTAGTTCAGCTCTTGGGCCAGGGCAATAAAACGCTCGTCGCAGGTCATCCTCTCAGTCATTTCGCCCAGCCTTTTCGATTTAATCCACAAGTTCCGACAGTTGAGCGCCACACCATAGGCATGGACAAGCCATCGACATATTTGGATCCAAATCTAGGGCTTTTGCGAGCGCTCCGCAACTTGCCCCTACAGATGTTGATTCCAAAGGCGTTGGCGGTTTCGGGCGTACGAATATCCGTCAGGCCAGTACATCGCTACGATTGTCCTGAACAGTGACTCGGCCTAAGGTCGACTTGGCACCTGATTAAAAATGCGCCCACGCGGCACGAGTGGGATTGGTATCTAGCTGTTTATTTGCGGTTATAGCGATTTATCACTATAACCATCAATAAGTTCGTATGAGATCAAGCTTTGGACAAGAATACCAACCCCTTCAACCCTGGAGCAGGCGTCTCACCACCCGAGTTGGCAGGACGATCCGAGGTACTGGAAACGGCGGATACAGCACTTGCTCGCACGAAACGTGGAAAGCACGCCAAGTCCCTTATGATCCTGGGATTACGGGGTGTCGGGAAAACGGTGCTTCTGAATCAAATCAAGGATCGGGCTATCGCCTTGGGCTATCTAGCCGAAATGCAGGAAGCCCACGATGGCGCAGAGCTAAAGCAACTGCTGATACCGGTTTTACGCCGTCTCCTGTTACGTCTGGACCGAGTGCAAAACACGGTCGAGACCGTCAAAAAAGGCATACGGGTTTTGCGCAGCTTCATTGGCAATATCACTATCGCGGCCGGTGGAGCAGAAGTAACACTGGGTGGCGACTCTGAGGCGGGTTATGCAGATAGTGGAAATCTTGAAGATGACTTGCGAGACATTCTGATAGCAACAGCAGAAGCGGCACGAGACGCAGGTCAGCCAGTAGCCATATTCATTGACGAGCTGCAGTACCTTTCCAAAGATGAACTAGGTGCGCTTATCCGCGCAATCCACGCAATCAACCAAGCGGCCTTGCCTCTGATCCTGTTCGGCGCAGGACTTCCTCAGTTGGCCGGACAGGCAGGCGATGCCAAAAGCTATGCCGAGCGACTATTCGAGTTCCCACGGTTGGGCGCGCTATTGGAAGTGGATGCGTGGAAAGCCTTGCGTGATCCCGTTGAAGATGAGGGCGCCAGGATATCTGACGAGGCGCTGCGCGAAATCTATGAAAAGACTCATGGTTACCCCTACTTTCTCCAAGAGTGGGGTTACACCGCATGGAACATAGCGAAAGATAAAATCATTACGGAACAGGATGCGCAGGCAGCAACCGAGGAAAGCATTCGCAAGCTTGATGAGTCGTTTTTCAGGGTTCGCTTTGATCGCACGACTCCCGCCGAAAGGGATTACATGCGTTGTCTGGCAGAACTGGGAGAAGGTCCACAACGTTCTGCCGACGTAGCAAAAAAACTGGGGAGAAACGCGACGAGTCTTGGCCCGGTGCGCGATAGCCTGATTAAAAAAGGCATGATCTACAGCCCCGAATATGCACTTATCGCGTTCACTGTTCCGCTGTTTGATGAGTTCATGCGACGAGGGCTGTAACCCGCCCCAACAAAAAACCCCGCACATCTCTCAATGTGCGGGGTTTTTCTTCAAGCCTTTGAGCCTTACGGCGCGTACGTCAGCAGCAGCTCTGCCGGCACCTTGAAGTCCAGGGACATCATGACGCTCAACGCAGTGATGGTGAAGATCGAGAACACGAACAGCTTGCGTGCCCAGACCGTGTCATCCACCGCTTTGTAGCCGGTCCAGGCCATGTACAACCAGTACATGCCCATGGCCGCGGCGACCGCGAGGTAGCTCATGCCGGCGTAACCGCTGAAGGTCAGCATCAAGGTCGCCACGAGGAACGCCAGGATGTAGAGCAGGATGTGCTTCTTGGCCACTTCGATTCCGCGCTTGACGGGCAGCACCGGAATCGATGCGGCCAGGTAGTCGTTGAAACGGAAGATCGCGATGGCGTAGGAATGCGGCATCTGCCACAGGCTGAACATCACCAGCAGGGTCAGTGCGGCCATGTCGAAGCTGTTGGTTACGGCAACGTAACCGATCACTGGCGGCATGGCGCCCGACAGACTGCCCACCAGCGTGCCGTGAACCGACTTGCGCTTGAGGTACAGACTGTAGAAGCCGACGTAGATGATGAAGCCGATTACCGCGAACAGGGCGGCCAACGGGTTGGCCACCTTGTACAACAAGGCAACGCCGAGAACACCCAGGATGGTCGCGTAAACCAGGGCCAGTTTCAGGGAGATCAAGCCCTGCACCAGCACCCGGTTCTTGGTGCGTTCCATCTTCAGGTCGATGTCGCGGTCGATGCAGTTGTTGAACACGCAACCGGAGGCCACAACCAGGG
>Ga0213823_1000556_pt1 | contig 29755 bp, 25 predicted proteins | sample MC6MC0907MG_FD_179887 | JGI IMG/M metagenome (GOLD analysis project Ga0213823, IMG submission 179887) | Enriched soil aggregate microbial communities from Iowa State University, Ames, United States - MC6-MC0907-MG | ecosystem: Environmental > Terrestrial > Soil > Unclassified | place: USA: Iowa...
GACAAAGCAGCGGCCTTCGTGGGCGATGTGGCGCATCGAGCATTGCCAGATGTCGCGTTCGTCGACGGTGGGCGCGCACCAGATTTCGACCCCCTTGGCGTACATGGCGGTGCGCAGCAGCGGCATGTGATTTTCCCAGCAGATGGCCCCGCCGATGCGGCCTGCGGCGGCGTCGATCACGGGCAGGGTGGAGCCGTCGCCCTGGCCCCAGATCAGGCGCTCGGTGCCGGTGGGCATCAGCTTGCGATGCTTGGCCGCCAGGCCGACGCCGGGTTCGAAGAACAGCGCGGTGCAGTACAGCGTGTTGCCGCCGCGTTCGATCACGCCGACGACCAGGCTGGCGCCAGTGCGCTGCGACAGGCCGGCGAGCGCATCGGTTTCCGGGCCGGGCACGTCGATGGCGTTGTCGTAATAGCGGGCGTAGGCGTCGCGGCCTTCAGGCAGGCGGTAGCCCAGCCGGGTGCCAAAAATCTCGCCCTTGGGGTAGCCGCCCAGCACGGCCTCGGGCATGACCACGAGCGATGCGCCCGAGGCGAGGATCTCGGACTCGTAAGCGAGGATCTGTTCCAGGGTCTTGGCGCGGCCTTCTGGCGCGGCGCCGATCTGCAAGGCGGCGACTGTCGTTGTGGTCATGGGAATTCCTGTTGGGGGTAGGACAGGCGCCTAGTGTCTGGCTCGCCCTAAAATCAATCAATCCCGGTCAGCGATAAATGATATGAACCAAATTGATATCGAGTCCACGGACTTGAACCTGCTCAAAGTGTTCGAAGCCATCTACGACGAGGGCGGCGCGGGCCGGGCGGCGTTGCGGCTGGGCGTCACGCAATCGGCGGTCAGCGCGGCGCTGGGCCGGTTGCGCACACTGTACGGCGACCCCTTGTTCACGCGGACGGGGCGGGGTCTGACGCCGAGCCTGCGCGCCCGCGAACTGCGGCCCATCATCGGCGAAGCGCTGGACAAGTGCCGGCAGAGCCTGCAACTGGTGCGGCCGGGCGCGGCGGGGTTTGCGGGGCGCTCGGTCACGCTGGGGCTATCAGACGATTTCGAGATCGCGCTGGGCCGCGCCGTGATCCATGCGCTGGCCGACAGCGCGCCGGGCCTGCGCATTATTTTCCGGCAGACGCACAGCCGCCTGGCAGCCGACATGTTGATGGCGCGCGAGGTGGATCTGGTGATTGCGTCAGGCGGGCTGATTGCCCCGGCGTTGCAGCGCGTGACGGTCGGGCAGGGCGGCTATGCCTGTCTGCTGGACCCGGCATCGCTCAGGCCGGGGCAGGCGCAGTTGTCGGTGCAGGAGTTCACGCAGCGCCAGCATGTGCTGGTGTCGTCCGGCGGCTTTATCGGCGTGGTGGACGAGGTGCTGCATGGGTTGGGGCTGACGCGCCGGGTGCAGGCGGCCACCACGCATTTTTCGGCGCTGGCGTTCCTGCTGCAAGGCGGCGATGCGCTGGCGACGCTGCCGGCGCACGCCGCACGCGGCCTGGCTGCGGCATCCGGCTTGCGCATGCTGCCTTGTCCCGTCGCGATGCCCGGCTACGCCATCGAGGTGGGATGGCGGGCCGATGCGCTGCGGGACGAGGCCGTGGCGGCCGTCAGGCGCAGCGTGTTGGGCGTGCTAGACGGGTATGACTGGACGGGCGGCTAAGCGGGGTTGCCACGTCCATCCACTCGCCTGCTTGCGTCTGTATTACTTGCGTCCGAACAGCCGGCCCAGAAAACCGCGCGGTGCGGCGGCGGCTTCTTCGGCGGCTTGTGCGCGTCGCAATGACAGGTCCTGGTAATTGGCCTTGCCATTCTGCTGATACGACGCCGCCGCCTGCCGATACGCCATGGCTGATTCCGCATGGCGCTTCATATGGCCGTAAATCTCGCCCCGCGAAAACAGCGCCCAGTTGCGGTAGTCCGGGTCCAGCCCAATCAGCCGGTCACACGACGCAAGGGCTTCTTCGAACCGCTTGGCGCCAATCAGCGCGTTGATGCGCTCGGCGTGCAGCGGGCCGCTATCAGGCCACTTTTCCAACGCGCGGTCGGCATCGGCCACGGCTTCGGCGCCACGGCCCAGATGCGTCAATGCATCGATGCGCACGCGGCGCCATTTCAACCAGTCGGGGTCCAGCGAAATCGCCACTTCCGACAAGGGCAGCGCTTCGTCGTAGCGCTCAAGGCGGGTCAGCGCATCGGCGGCATTGCCCGGCAGAAAGTCGTTGTTGGGGGCAATTTCGTAGCCGCGCAGGTAGTACGCAAGCGCCTGTTCCCAGTTGCTTTGATCGCGTTGGGCGTTGCCGGCCACGAACAGCAATTGCGCATCGCCGCTGTTCATCGGGTCCAGCCCTTGCAGCGCTTGCTCGGCAAGCTCGGGGTCACCGCTACGGACAAATTCGCGCGCCTGTTCCTTGCGGCCTTCCCAGCCCGAATCCGACAGCGCGTCCAGGTGCCGCCACAACGGCGCGGCTTCGTCGGCGCGCCCTAAACGGTGCAGGGACCGCGCCTTGCCCTCCAGCGGCCAGTCCCAGTCGGGCTCGCGGCGCAGCAGGCTGGTCCATTCTTCCACGGCGTCGGCGTGACGCTCCAGCGCTTGCAGGCAAGACGCGCGGTTGTGCTGGATGGCGTTCTGTTCACCCAGGATGGCGCGGGCGCGGTCGAACATGGCGATGGCGTTTTGCAGATCTCCCAGGCGGCGGTAGTTATTGCCGGCGTCGTACAGAAAGCCGCCATTGTTGGGCGCCAGTGCGACGGCGCGCTGGTGGTAGGGCCGCGCGTCTTCGTAGCGGCCGGCGTTGTGCAGGTTCGAGCCGATGTAGCAATGGGGCGCTGCGGCGGAGGGGCGCATCTGCGCGGCGCGCGTCCAGCTGGCGATGGCGTCTTCCAGGCGGCGATCATTGATCAGCAGATAGCCTTCAGCCATCAATAGCCCGTAGTGCGCGGGCGCGCGCTGGCGGGCTTCGCGCAGCAGCGACCACGCTTCCTGCTTCTCGTCCGCGTCGTAGAGCGCGATGGCGCGCACGCTCAGCGCTTCGCTGCATTGGGGGTCAAGCGACAGCGCGCGGGCCAGATCGGCGTCGCGCGCCGCGTAGGCGTCGCGCCGGGCGTGATAGCGGGCGCGCAACGCCCACATGACGGATGACGCGGGCTGTTCGCGCAGCCCTTGTTCGCACAGGGTCTGCATTTGCGTCAGGTCGCTGCCGTCGTCGGCGCGGAGAATGGCTTCAATCAGTTGGGACATGCGGGTGTTCCGAATTCAGCAGGGCGGGCTAGCGCGCAAAGGCGCTGGTGTCGTGGCGGCAGCGGTAGATGCGGTCGTCGGGCGCAATGTCGTCGCTGCCGCATTCCCAGCGGCGAATGCCGCCGCCTTTCTTTTCCGATCGCATCTCGGGCAGATAGGCCAGGTGCTTGCCGGCCAGGCTGGGCGAGCCATCGGTGGGGGGTGTGCCAGCGATGGTGAATCGCAGCACGCCGTTCACGGGGTTCATCTCCAGCTTGGAAAAACCGCTGCCCAGCAAAGATTCCTGAGTCACGCCAAGATCCGCAAGCGTCGCGGGAAACGTCCGCGTGCGCTGGTAATGGTTTTCCGCCAGCCGGCGCACCGGGTCCGACACGAGGTCCAGACGCGTGATCTCGGCGTGCAACGGGTTGTCGGGCTTGCCGGAATCTTTGATGGCCAAGCCGATGATCACGCCGCCCACGACCAACGTCAGCATGCCGAACACGATGAACAAGAATTTTCCGGCACTGGTGACGGCGCGCGTCTTGGCCACCGCAGGCGCGATGGCGCGGGCGTCCGCCGTGCTGGACACCACGTGCGTGCCGGCCAGCGAATTGTGCATGGCGCGTTCGCCGAAAATCATCTGCTGGATGTGATGAAAGATGCCGGGCAGCACGACGTTCAGCGTGTACTTCAGCTGATGGCGCCAGATCGACCGCAGCAGGCCGGGCGCCTGGCCTTTGCCATTGACCACGCGCATTTTCAGCAGCCGCTTGCCGGGCGAGCCATTGCCCCACGCGTCCATGAATGCGGGCAGCAGCCAGCCCATCAGCCCCGCGGCGATGGTCAGCAGAATGGGGCTGGGCGTACCCGCCAGCCCTTCATAGGTGTACGAGGCCGCGTTGATCAGCACGATGATCGCCACCGCCATGAACATGCCATCAATCGCGGTGGCGCCCAACCGCGCCCAGATGCTGGGAAAGAGTGAAGCTTGTTGCGCGTGGGAGGGGGGCGTCTTGGCTTTGGCGGCAGCCGGTTTGGCCGCCGCGGGCTTGACGGGCAAGGGCGCCTGGCAGCTGAAACAACGCGTATTGGACGCCGGGTTCTGCCAATTACATTTCGGGCACTGCATGGTTGATGTCTTGTTCTGGGTGCTGCCGCCCCGCGATGCGGGTGCGGCTGAAGTGCGGCAGTGTATCGAAAACCCGCCGCTTCACCCGCAAGACGTTGTGCTGGGGCGTCGTGCCCGAATCACAAAGGCTAGCGGTACACCAGCACCGGCAACGTTGAATGGGCCAGCACTTTCTGGGTTTGGCTGCCCAGCAGCAGGGCCGCCATGCCGCTGCGCCCATGGGACGACATCGCGATCAGATCGCAGCCTTGCGTCATCGCAATGTCGATGATCACCTGATACGGGGTATCGCTTTCGCGCATCTCGGAGTTGCACGGCACGCCAGCCGATTTCGCTTTGGCCTCGGCGTCAGCCAGATAGGACCGGGCCAATTCGCTGGCCTGTTTCTCGTACGCGGCGCGCACGCCTTCCAATTGCACGGTTTCCATGGACGGCGCGTGGAAGGTCGCGTAGGCCGTCACGACCGTCACGCTGGCGCCCAGCGCGCGGGCCAGGCCCAGCCCGAGTTCCAGGCCGGCGTTGGACAGGCTGGAACCGTCGATAGGAATGAGTATGTGCTTGTACATGGCAACCTCCAGTAGGGGCGGAGGGCGGCCGTGTGTCGTGGCCGCCGGTCAAGAGCGAGAACAACACTGGACATACTACGCTCGCAGCGCGCAGGGAGAATGGCGCGGGGAGAGGGGGCCTGCTGATCCGCGGGCGATTGCCCGGCGGTTGCTATGAATATCTGGCGGAAGCGGTGAGATTCGAACTCACGAACGGTTGCCCGTTGCCGGTTTTCAAGACCGGTGCAATCGACCACTCTGCCACGCTTCCGGAAAGGTCTGGCGATTCGGCCGTCAGGCAAACATTCTGCCCGAACGGAAACGCGATATGCCGTAAAGGGCGCAATAATAATCGATTTGCTGCAAAGGAGGCACGCGATGCACGCTGTAGAAATCTCCCGCCCCGGCGGCCCCGAGGTTCTGGTCCCCGTAGAACGCCCCACGCCCGAGCCTGGCGCGGGTGAAGTTTTGATCAAAGTCAGCGCCGCGGGCATCAACCGCCCCGACGTGTTCCAGCGCAAAGGCAACTACGCGCCGCCCAAGGGCGCATCCGATCTGCCGGGCCTGGAAGTGGCCGGTGAAATCGTCGGCGGCGACGTCGCTGGCAGCGGTTTTGCCGTAGGCGACAAGGTTTGCGCGCTGGTGGCAGGCGGGGGTTACGCCGAATACTGCGTCGCACCCGTGGCGCAATGCCTGCCGATCCCGAAGGGCTTGTCCGACATCGAAGCGGCCGGCCTGCCGGAAACGTACTTCACCGTCTGGAGCAACGTGTTCGACCGCGGCCAATTGTCCGGCGACGAAATCCTGCTGGTACACGGCGGCGCCAGCGGCATTGGCACCACCGCCATCCAGCTGGCTCGCGCCATGGGCCACAAGGTCTACGCTACCGTCGGCAGCGACGACCGGGCGCGCGCCGTCGAAGCGCTGGGCGCTGAAAAGGGCATCAACTACAAGACGCAGGACTTCGTGAAGGAAGTCATGGACGCCACCGGCGGGCGCGGCGTGGATGTGATCCTGGACATGGTGGCAGGCGACTACATCGCCCGCGACATGCAGTGCCTGGCGGATGACGGCCGCATCGTCATCATTGCGCAATTGGGCGGATCGACCGCCAGCGTCGATACCTCGCAAGTGATGCGCCGCCGCCTGACCATCACGGGTTCCACCCTGCGTCCCCGTTCGGTCGAGTTCAAGGGCGCCATCGCGCGCGCCCTGCGCAACCACGCCTGGCCCCTGTTGGAAAAAGGGGACATCAAGCCGATCGTGCACGCGACCTTCCCGCTGGCCGAGGCCTCCAAGGCGCACGCCATGATGGAAGGCGGTGAAAATATCGGCAAAATTGTGCTGACAATGTAAGAAACGCGCGGCGTTCGGCGTATCGCCGCGCAACAGGATACAATCTCGGGTTTCGCCTGGAATTTTTTCCAGGCAGGCCCGTGGGCGGTTGCCGCATCCCTCGGGGCTCACCCCACTCAGACACTTCGCCATGACTTCAGTCGAAAACCGCGCCCGCCTCGTGCTGGGCAACTGGAAGATGCACGGCAACCTGGCCGAGAACGCCGCGTTGCTGACCGAGCTGCGCGCCGCGGATGCTGCGAGCCACTGCGAAATCGGCATCTGTGTTCCGTTTCCCTATCTGGCGCAAGCCGGCTCGGCCCTGACCGGAAGCAGCGTGTCCTGGGGCGCGCAAGATGTCAGCGCGCACGAAAAGGGCGCGTACACCGGAGAAGTCTCCGGCGCCATGTTGAAAGAATTCGGTTGCCGCTGGGCGCTGGCCGGCCACTCCGAGCGCCGTGTGCTGCACGGTGAAACCGACGAGATCGTCGCCGCCAAGGCGCAAGCCGCGCTGGCCGCTGGCCTGACGCCGGTGGTGTGTGTGGGCGAATCGCTGGCCGATCGCGAAGCCGGCAATACGCTGGCCGTCATCGAACGCCAATTGAAGCCCGTGCTGGCGCTGGGCGCTGAAGCCGTCTCGCGCATGGTTCTGGCCTATGAGCCCGTGTGGGCCATCGGCACCGGCCGCACCGCCAGCCCCGAGCAGGCGCAGGAAGTTCACGGCGCCATCCGCGCCGCCTTGCGCGCGCTGGGCGCGGCGCAGGTGCAAGTTTTGTACGGCGGCAGCGTGAAAGCTGCCAACGCCGCCAGTTTGTTCGCCATGACTGATATCGACGGAGCCCTGGTCGGCGGCGCGTCGCTTGTGGCTGAAGAATTTTTGCGTATTGCCGCCATCTAAGTTTCCGTTCCGGAGTCTGTAATGCCCTTGATGCTTAAACTTTTGCTGGCCGTCCAAGTTATTTCGGCGCTGGCTATCATCGTTCTGGTCCTGCTGCAGCAGGGCAAGGGCGCCGACATGGGGTCCGCTTTCGGTAGTGGCTCGTCCGGCAGCCTGTTCGGTGCCACCGGCGCCGCGAACTTCCTGTCGCGCGCCACGAAGTGGGCCGCCGTCGTCTTCTTCGCGTCCACCGCAGGCCTGGCTTATGTCAGCCACAAGGGCACCAGCGGCCCGGCCGTTGATTCCGGCGTGATGCAAAGCTTCCCGTCCGACCGTTCCGTGCCGCAAGTGCCGGGCGCCGCTCCGGCCGCTGGCAGCTCGTCCGTGCCGGGCGCGGCTTCGGTTCCGGCAGCGCCTGCTGCGCCGGCCAAGCCTGACGCATCGGTGCCGTCGGCCCCGGCTCCGGCCGCTGCCGCACCGGCTACCGGTGACAAGCCGGCCGAGACGCCCGCCAAGTAAGCAGTCAGCCTAAGTCAGTGCAAGAAGGCCGGCGTCATGCCGGCCTTTTTCTTTTTGCGCGGCAGGCGGGGCAGGGCTAGGGGCAGGGGAAAAGATATTGAGAATGGTTCTCATGATTGATATAATCCGCCCGCTTCTCCCCGTGTCCACCTGACCCATCCCGCGCCAGCCTCTCATGCCCCTTCTGACTGAAGACGCTCAAGCCGCCCGTCCGGCGATCGCGCCCACGCGAGCGATGGCTGTGCTGGAAAGCTGGTTTCGGGGGCATCACGGCTGGTTGCTGGATCGGGTGCAGCGGCATTTGCGCAACCGGGCGGAAGCCGAAGATGTGGCCGCCGAAACGTTTTCGCAGGCGGTCGCCATCCAGGCCCACAACCAAGGCTTGAACGCGGTGCGCGAGCCGCGCGCCTTTCTCACCACCATCGCCAAACGGCAGATCTTCCAGCTGTGGCGCAGACGCGATCTGGAGCAGGCCTACCTGGAAGCGCTGGCCTTGCAAGGCGAGGGGGTTGCGCCATCAGCCGAACAGCATCAGTTGGTGATCGAAGCACTGGAGTGCGTGGCGGCGGCGCTGGAAGGCCTGTCCGCCAAGACGCAGCAGGCCTTCCTGTATAGCCAGCTGGACGGTCTGACCTACGCAGAAATCGCAGACAAGTTGGGCGTGTCAGCCAGCATGGTGCGCCAGTACATGGCGCAGGCGTTTCGGCGGATGGCAGGCCTGAATGTCATCAGCTAGGCCCTCAGCGCGGAGCGTGCGTTCGTGAATGCGCATGCTGCCCGAGAGTCCGAGGTTAATGACGCCGCGCTCAGCTGGCTGGTCGTCATGCGTTCTGGCGAAGCGACTGCGCAAGAGCGCCAGGACCATGAGGCATGGCTGCGGGCGCACCCCGCGCACGCGCAGGCCTGGAGCCGCTTGGTCGACGCCGTCGACCGGCCGTTGGGCGCGGTGCGTCAGCCTCAAACCGTTCAGGCCGCACGCAGTCAGGCAGACCTGTTGTCTCAGACCTTGTTGCGCGCTCAGGCCGCAGGACGCGGGCGCCGCCAATGGCTCAAGGGCGCGCTAAGCGTGGCGGGCGTGGGCTCTTTGGCCGCGCTGGCGTTGGCCGAGCGCACGGTGCCGCTCTCCCAATTGCTGGCGGATCACGTCACCGGCACCGGAGAACGCCGCGCCGTGGCCTTGCCCGACGGCAGCCTGCTTCAGCTGAATGCGCGCACCGCGGTGGATGTGGTGTATTCCGATGCGCTGCGCTTACTGATCCTGCGCGAAGGTGAACTGATCATTGATGTGGCGCCGTCTGGCATCGGTTCGGTGGCGCGGCCGCCGTTTGTCGTGCGCACGGCGCAGGGAGCAATCCGCGCGCTGGGCACCCGCATCGCGGTGCGGCAGAACCCGGGCAGCACACGGGTTGCCATGTTGCAGCACCGCGTGGCGTTGATTCCCTTGGATGGCCGCCCGGCCAGTTTGGAAGAAGGCGAAACCGCAATCATGACCGAGCATGGTGTGGAGTTGCTATCTGCCCCCGCCGTGACTGCCGGCGCGTGGGAGCATGGCGAAGTCCAGTTGCATGATCAACCGCTGGCTGATCTGATTGCTGCCCTGCGGCCGTATCGCCGAGGCTATGTGCGCATCAGCCCCGCCGCGGCCAGGCTGCGCGCGTATGGCACCTATCCGCTGGACGACACCGACCGCACGCTGGCCATCGTGGCCGAAACGCTGCCCGTGCGCGTGCGCCGCTATGCCGGCGGCATGTTGGTGCTGATCGATACCCCCGCCGACGGTTGAAAAAAAAGCTCGCGCCCACTGTCACTTTTGCGTCGTCGCGCCACATCCCTCTTGAAGCTAGTTCGATTCACGACGTTCTTGAGGGAAATTTCGTCATGTCTACCGTTACCGATCTGCGGCTGTCGCTGCTGGCCGCGGCCCTGGTCGCCTTGTTCTCGACGCCGTCCGTCCAGGCGCAGCCTGCGGCCAGCCAGGTCGCCGCCTCTGCCGACACGGCCAGCACGCTACGCGCCTACGACATTCCGGCGCAGGCGCTGGGCAGCAGCCTGGCCCGCATTGCCAGCGAAAGCGGCGAAGCCATTTCGGTAGATGCCGAACTGGTGCGCGGCCTGGCTGCGCCCGTCGTGCGCGGACGCTACACGGCCGAGCAGGCCGCCCATGCGGCGATGTCGGGCAGCGGGCTTGAACTGCTGCGCACAGGCAGCGGCAGTTGGGCGTTGCGGCGCGCGCCGTCACCCGCAACTGGCGTGGTGACGTTAGGCGCGGTCCAGGTCACGGGCGAACGAGACCCTGCCGTCACCGAGAACACCGGCTCGTACACGTCAACCGGGCCCAGCGCTACGGGCACGCCGCTGGCGTTGAGCCTGAAAGAGACGCCGCAGTCGGTTACGGTCATCACCCGGCAGCGGCTGGACGATCAAAAACTGGAAAGCGTGATCGATGCGCTGGAAAGCACCACCGGGGTCACCGCGTTCCGTCAGGGCATGGGCACCGACCTGAGCGGCCTGTGGTCACGCGGCTTCACGATTTCGAACTTCCTGGTCGATGGCATTCCCAGTTCGCTGGGTTCGTCCAGCTACTGGCGCAACACCGCGATGTACGACCGCATTGAAGTCGTGCGCGGCGCCACCGGCTTGATGAGCGGCATGGGCACGCCCGCCGCCAGCATCAACCTGGTGCGCAAGCGTCCGACTGCGGATTGGCAGGCGAGCATCAGCGCCGAGGCCGGCAGTTGGGATCGCTATGGCCTGGGCGCGGATTTGTCCGGCCCCCTATCGGATAACGGCAAGCTGCGCGGCCGCCTGGTCGTCGACGAAGAAAACCAGCATTCGTGGATTGACCGCTACGAAAAACAAAGCCGGCTGATCTATGGCATTACCGAGCTGGACCTGGGCAGCGCCACCTTGCTCACGCTGGGCTTCAGCTACGAAACCAACAACAACGACTCCCCGCTGCGCACGGGCCTGCCGTTTGCCTACAGCAACGGCGTGCCCACGCACTTCAAGCGGTCGACCAACCCCGCGCCCGACTGGAGCTTTTACGACAGCGAACTGAGCAACGTGTTCGCCTCCGTCAAACACGACTTCGGCAAAGGCTGGAACGGCAAGGTCGAAGTCACGCACACGCGCTACAACTACGACAGCGCCCTGTACTTCCTGACCGGCTCCATTGATCAGGCAACCGGGCAGGGCGCGGCGTTGTGGCCCGTGCGTTGGAAAAGCAACGACAAGCAGACCACGCTGGACGCTCAGATCAGCGGCCCCTTTGACCTGTTGGGCCGCCAACACGAAGTCGTTGCCGGGCTGTCGCTGTCCCAACTGCGTTCAGACACGCCCAGCTATGGCGGATGGCTGGGTCCGTGGACGGGTTATGACGGCACGATCGCCGACTTTCGTCACTGGGACGGCGCGTCCAACGAGCCCAACTTCGTCAAGGCCGGCGACACCCAGACCAAGGAAACGCAGTACAGCGCGTATCTGACGTCACGCTTCAAGCTGGCAGACCCCACCAGCTTGATCGCCGGCGCCCGCGTCATCAACTGGGAACGCAAGGCCGACACCAGCGTCGTTGGCGTACCCGGCACCACGCGCGCCGACACGCGCGATACCGGCGTCATCGTTCCCTATGCTGGCCTGGTCCACGAGCTGAACGAAAACTGGTCCGTCTATGGCAGCTATACCCGCATCTTCAGCCCGCAATCGGCCGCCACCCGCGACGTCAACAACAACGTCCTGGACCCGGAGCGCGGCACAAGTTATGAGCTGGGCGTCAAATCCAGCTTCTTCGACGAGCGCCTGAACGCTGGCTTGGCGCTATTCAAAACCCGTCAGAGCAACCTGGCGAACTACGATGCCGCCACCTCGTCGTACGTGGCGCTGCAAGGCATCACGACCAAGGGCGCCGAACTGGAACTGACCGGCGAACTCGGCCGCGGCTGGAATGTGGCGGCCGGCTACACGTACTCGCTCAGCGAAGACGCCAAGGGCCAACGCGCCATCGCCCAGATTCCCCGCCACAGCGTCAAACTCTTCACGACCTACCGCTTGCCGGACGCGCTGAATCGGCTGACCGTCGGTGGCGGCGTCAATTGGCAAAGCACGTCGGGCTATGTGGGCGAAGCGCAGCAAACCAGCTACGCCGTCGTCAACGCCATGGCCCGCTACGATTTCAGCAAGCAATTCAGCACCACCCTGAACATCAACAACCTGTTCGACAAGGCGTACTACAGCGGCCTGAGCGCCTATGGCGGCGTCTACGGCGCACCCCGCAACGTCATGCTGAGCGCGAAGTACGCGTTTTAACTGGGCGAGGTGCCCCCCATTTCCCTGGGGGGTTCTGTGTTTAAGAATTTCCGTGCTAGAATGCTCGACTTTCTGGCATTGCCTATGGGCAGCGTCAGAAATCTGGTGCAAGCCGACGTGGTGAAATTGGTAGACACGCTATCTTGAGGGGGTAGTGGCGAAAGCTGTGCGAGTTCGAGTCTCGCCGTCGGCACCAAGAATTCCTCGTGAAAAGCCCGCTGAAACGCAAGTTTCAGCGGGCTTTTTGCTTGGCGGTGGTGTAGCCAAAAACCGCGGCGAAGCCCCTCCGCCCTTAGTGCAGGTTGCCCCCAAACGCAATCGCCGACGCCACGAACGTCACCGCGCTGATCGCCGCCAATGTATACGCGCGCTTGGCCGCATGGGCATTTCCACGGCTCATCCCCACGATCCCCGCAATTACCGTCCACAGCCCCGTGAACGCCAGCAACGCCAGCGTGTAGACCCAATCAGACAGATCGTAGCCACCGCCTCCAATCGACGGCGTGCCGCTGCTTTTCGGCCATAGCAGCGCAATCAGCCATCCGGCAACGACGGCAAACACGGCAAGCCAGATTTGGAATCCGCGGTCTTTCAGCATGTTTGGTCCTGGAGTGTCTTTGCGTTAGCAGATGTCAGCCGCCCCTCGGAAGGGCGAAGGCCGGCTGGTATAAAGGGGACTGATGTTTCAACGTAGGGCGAGCATATGTCGATTCAAATGTTGATCCGTTGCGGTGCGGCGCTGTCTCTTATCGCGATGGGTTCGGGATGTTCCATGGTCGGACTTGGAGATTCACGCAGTAGCGAGTGCCAGTGGTATCGCAGCAGTTGCATGCACGAAGGCTCATACGAACCGGGTGAAGAGGACTACGCGGAAGAGGAAGCCAAGCGCCTGAACAAGCAGTCCTCGGATAGGTTGCGGCGTAGCAATTGATTCCGTGTTTGACGGGGAGGCCGCGGGTTCAACCCTCCAGGTAATGTTCCCGCAAGACCTCCGCGTCCACGTTCAACACGTCGCGCAGATACCGGTCCATTCCGCCGAATTCCTGCTCGATCGCTCGCACCGATGCATCCAGGTAGGCCGGCGCCACTTCCAGCAGCGGCATCATCACATCGTCTTTGACGCCGCGCGCGGCGGACTTGACGAGGATCTCCTGGAAGAACCCGGCATTCCAATGGTTCGATTCCAGGTAGTTCGCGACGATGTCGTCGTGCGCCACGCCCAGCGCCGACAGCAGCAACAGCGAGGCGAAACCGGTGCGGTCCTTGCCCGCCGTGCAATGGAATAGCAAGGTCTTACCGGTCATCGCGGTTTGCAGAAACCCGCCGAAGGGTTGTTGATAGCGCGACGGGAATTCGCGATAAATGTCCACCATCATCGAGGTGCTGAAGTCTTGCGTGGCTTCGCGCAAGCGCGGCAGCAGCACGGCCATGGCCATATTGCCGTCCAGCACCGGCGATGCAATCCAGTGAAAGCGTTGACCGAACAGCGGTTCATCATGCGCCTTCTCGGGTTCGGCGCGGAAATCGATAACGGCTTCCAACCCCAATGCGCTCAACCGTTCCAGATCCGCGGCGCTGGCCCGGCCGGGGTTCCCGCTGCGGAAAAGTTTGCCCATGCGCACGCGGCGGCCGTCGGCGCCCGTCAGCCCGCCAAGGTCGCGCGCGTTGTGCACGTTCTCAAGGACCAAGCGGCGTTGAATCGCTTCGGGTGTTGTCTGGAAAGAGTCCGTGTGGCGGGTGGTGGCGGGCATGCGTTCCTGGGTTTCAAGTGAGCGGTCGAATGATCGTATCACCGCCGCTGCGCACGAATTCGCCCACGCGCTCGCACGCGCTTAGCTGCCCAGTTTCCCCAGCAGGTTGATCAACCGCTCCTTGTCTGCCGCACTGAGTTGGTGGCTCATGCGGGCGTCGTGCGCCTGCACCGCCTGCGTTATTTTCGCCAATGCCACGCTGCCCGCCGCTGTCATCGCCAGCGAATACGCGCGCTTGTCGTGTTCGGCATCAAGCCGTTCCACGTAGCCCAAGTCTTGCAACTGGTTCACGATCTGCACCGCGCCCGACCGCGCAATGCCCAGGATGCGGGCCAGGTCGGTGAGCTTCAAGCAGGCGTTGGCCGAGATCAGCGTCAGGGCTGAGAAGCGCTGGGGGGTGATGTCCCACGGGGCAAGTGCGGCCAGGAAGTCTTCGTAGATCACGATCTGTGCGCGCCGGATGGCATAACCGATCAGGCCGTCGAGTGCACCGTATTGAATACCGGGAACGTGCGGGTCGAAATGTTCGCCACGCGCGGCGGGGCGCCGGGGGCGTTGGGATGCAGCTCGGGACATGGAGGGGCAATCGCGATTCGGGGCCTCAACACTAAAGCAGTCAATGCCGCCGCGCTACCGCATTACGGGAAATCCCCGGGGTGCGAAACCTGCCCGGATTTTGTTATGTTGCATAACAAATAAAACCAGGAGTAGACATGCAAATCGTCATCGCCGGCGCAGGCATCGGCGGGCTGACGCTCGCCTTGATGCTGCATCGGCGCGGCATCGATTGCCGCGTATATGAAAGCGCGCAGGAACTGCGTCCCTTGGGCGTCGGCATCAACCTGCTGCCCCACGCCGTGGCCGAACTTGAGCAGCTGGGCCTGATGCCCGCTTTGGCTGAACGCGCCATCGAGACCTCGCAGCTGCATTACTACAACAAGCTGGGGCAGCCGATCTGGCGTGAGCCGCGTGGCCTGGAAGCCGGTTATCCGTTGCCGCAGTATTCGGTGCATCGCGGTGAATTCCAGATGCTGCTCGCGCAAGCGGTGCGTGAACGCTTGGGTGAAGGCGCCATCGTCACCGGCATGGTGCTGGAATCCGCCGAGCAGGACGCCGCTGGCGCAACCGCGATTTTCCGCCGGCGCGCGGATGGCAGCACGCATCGCGTGCGGGGCGACATTCTGGTGGGCGCGGATGGCATTCATTCCGCGTTGCGCCGCCAGTTGCATCCCGTGGGCGACGAACCGCGCTTCTCCGGCCGCATGTTGTGGCGCGCCGTGACCGAAGCCGCGCCCTATCTGGACGGCCGCAGCATGTTCATGGCTGGGCATCAGGATCAGAAGTTTGTCTGCTATCCCATTTCCGAGCCGTTGCGCCAGCAGGGCCGCTCGCTCATCAACTGGATCGCGGAACTGTCGATACCGGGCGCGGAGTTGCCCGCCACCGATTGGAACCGCCAGGTCGACAAGTCCGTATTCGCGGATCGCTTTGCCGACTGGCGCTGGGACTGGATTGATATTCCCGCCATCATCGACGGCGCGCAGGCCATCTATGAATTCCCATTGGTTGACCGCGACCCCTTGCCGCGCTGGACGCGGGGGCGCGTGACGCTGCTGGGCGACGCCGCGCATCCCATGTATCCCATTGGTTCGAACGGATCGGCCCAGGCGATTCTGGATGCGCGCTGCTTGTCGGACTGGCTGGCGCAAGCGGCCAAGGGCGGCGTACGCACGCTTGAAACCGCGTTGTTGGAATATGAAGCGGATCGACTGCCGCGCACGGCGGGCATCGTGCTGCGCAACCGCTTGAACGGCCCCGAGCAAGTCATGCAGATGGCCGAAGAGCGCGCGCCGCAAGGCTTTGCAGACATACATGATGTGATCGCGCAGCAAGAGCTGGCGGCGGTATCGTTGCGCTACAAACAACTCGCGGGCTTCGACCCCGCGGCTTTGCAGAAGAACAGGGGAACCACGCCATGAGCACACACGACGCATTCACGGACCCGTTGGCGCCGCAGCTGGAACATGTGGCGACCGTCGTCGTCGATGTCGGCGTGCCGCAAGAAGTGGGCGACACGCCGCAAGGCCGCCGCCGCGTCATTCCGATCACGGGCGGCACGGTGGAAGGGCCGCGCCTGCGCGGCAAAGTGTTGCCGGGCGGGGCGGATTTCCAGGTGATTCGCTCGGCCACCTACACCGACATCCACGCGCGCTACGTTATCGAAACGCCGGATGGCGAACGCATCTATGTCGAGAACACCGGCATCCGTACCGGCGACGCGGACGACATCGCTCGGCTCGTGCGTGGCGAACCGGTTGACCCCGCCCGGATTTATTTCCGCAGCTATCCGCGTTTTGAAACGGCGTCGCCCGCCTTGGGCTGGATGAATGAAAGCCTCTTCATCGGCACGGGCGCGCGTTACCCGGATCGCGTCGAATTGCGCTTCTACCGCATTTGCTGAACCCGCGGCACCCGCCGCGGCATGAATATAAAAACGACTCGGAGACAACCATGACATCAATGCTGCGCCGCCTGTTTGGCGGTTTCCTGCTGTGCCTGCCGATTGCGGCGATGGCGCAGTTTCCCAATGGCCCCGTGCGCCTGAACGTGGGCTTTCCGCCGGGTACCGGGCCGGACATTGTGGCTCGCACCTTGTCGCAACACATGGGGCCGCTGCTGGGCGAAAGCGTGGTGGTGGAAAACAAGGTGGGCGCGGGCGGGCAGATCGCCGCGCAGACGGTGGCGCGCAGTCCGGCCGACGGCCAGACGCTGCTGCTGGGCGAAGTCGGTTCCATCAGCATTTCGCCCGCCACCTATCGCAACTTGAACTACAACCCGTCGCGCGACTTTGCCCCGATCTCTGAAGTGGTGCGGGCCGATTTTGTGCTGGTCGTGCCGGCCGATTCGCCGTATCAGGACTTGGCCGCGTTCGTTGATGGCGCCAAGAAAGCGTCAGACCGCATCAATTTCGCGACCTTCGGCGCAGGCACGCCGGGCCATTTTGGTGCGGAGCTGTTCGCACGCGAAGCGGGCATGAAGATCGAAGCCATCCACTACCGATCCACGGGAGATGCCGTGTCGGGCCTGGTATCCGGCGCGGTGCAGGCCGCGTTCGTGACCACAGCGTTGGCCGTGCCGCAGGTGCAAGGCGGCAAGCTGCGCGCGCTGGCCATCACCGGCGCGCAACGCTCGCCCGCGCTGGCGGCCGTGCCGACGTTTGCGGAACGGGGTCTGCCGGCCATCAACTTCGGCGCATGGTTTGCGCTGTTCGCACCCGCGGGCACGCCGGACGCCGTGCTGAACCGTTTGCAGAAAGACAGCGCCGCCGCATTGCGCCAGCCTGCCGCCGTGCGCAGCTTGGGTGAGGCCGGCTTCGTCGTCGTGGGGTCCGACCGCCAAGCGCTGCAAGCCTTGCTGACGACGGAATCCAAACGCTGGTCGGATGTGGTGAAAGCCACGGGCTTCCGGGCGGACTGATCCGCGTCACGTGCCGGGGGGCGCAAGTTCGGCACCCGGCACGATCAGGGCGATACCGGTTCCTCGGCCTGATACGCCGCATGCAGCAACGCCATGAATGGCGGCGCGTCGGGCATCGCCGTGTCACCAATCCGGTTCACGGCAATGCCCGGCGTCCAGGAGTTCATGACCGCTGCGCCGGCCAGGGTTGGCAGCGTGTCCCGCGTGATGGCCTGCACCCGTTGCGGCACGCCCATTTTTTCCAACTGCCGTTGCACGATACCCATCGTGGTGCCCGTCAGCATCGCGGCATCGGGCCATACGACGGCACGCCCGTCCCAGAACGCCAGGTTCCAGATCGACGCTTCGCTCATACGCCCATGGCGGTCCATGAATGCCGCGTCGTCGAACCCTCGCGCGACGGCTTGGCGCAGCAGATAGGTCTTCGCGACTTCGCCCACGTGCTTCACCGACGGCAACGTCCGCTCATGCTCGACCACCGCCAGCGACAAGGGGCCTGCCGGACCGGACGAGGGCGGCCCGGTTCGCACCAACACATCCAGCGGGGTGTGCGTATCCGCCACCGTGAACTCGCCCGCGGGGGAATACACGGTCGCCACCAGCGACACGTCTGCGGGGCCCGTCTGGATCGCGGTGCGCAGCGCGTTCAAGATGACCGCATCCGGTAGCGCCTGACCGAACATCTCAAGCGAGGCGGCGCGCAATCGCGCGCGATGCAGATCCAGCCCCCGCACCTGGCCGCCGCGCACCTGCATGGCGGTGAAGTGCGCGTAGCCGGCGAAAGCCAGCGGGGCCAGGTCGGCGGCGGTGGCGGCTTGGCCATTGCGTTGCGTGACAAAGGAAAGGGCGGGGGCGGACATCTGAAAAACTCCAGGGTGATCATCAAGTTCCCCAACTATCCCAAATTGCCATCACTGCGGTAAACGAGTAATTTTCATCCGATCATTAAATTTGGCTTGAAGATCATGAACCGAATGCTGCCCGGTACCCGCGCCTTACGCACCTTCGAAGCCGCCGCACGCCATCTGAATTTCACCCGGGCCGCCGACGAGGTCGGGCTGACGCCCGCCGCCGTCAGCTACCAGATCAAAGAGATTGAAGCGCAACTGGACATCGTGCTGTTCACGCGCACCAGCCGCAGCATCCAATTGACGCCCGCTGGCAGGGTCCTGTTTGACGCGACGGCAGACGCGCTGGACACCCTGCACCGCGCGGCCGCCAAAGCGCGTCGCATGAGCCGCGGGGCCAGTCATCTGCGCGTGTCCGTCGGCGCGCGTTTCGCCACGAACTGGCTGCTGCCGCGCCTGCCGGCATTTCGCGCCGCGCACCCGGGGCTTGAGCTGACGTTCGATATCAGCGACGCCGTGCGCGACTTCGACGCGGATGATGTGGACGTCGCCATCCGGTTCGGCGCGGGCCGCTACCCCGGCGCCATATCGCATCGCCTGTTCCATACCGTCGTCGTCCCCATGTGCAGCCCCGCATTGCTCCAACATGGCCCCGCGCTGGTCTCGCCGCGCGACCTGTTCCGCCACACTTTGTGCTTTGTGGACTGCAAACCCGGCGGCATCATTTGGCCGAATTGGCCGATGTGGATGGCGGCGGCCGGGATCGACGATTTCGACGATAGCCGCAGCGTTGCGTTCACGGAATCCAGTCACGTCGTGCAGGCCGTAATCGATGGTGGGGCTGTGGGGCTGGTGGAATGGGAACTGGTTGAACGCGATGTACAGGCCGGCCGCCTGGTCCGCTTATTCGATGTGGGCGTGCGGGTCGCGCCGCAGTACGCCTATCACCTCGTGTACCCCGAAAGCAGCGATACCGACCCCCGCGTGTCCGTGCTTCGGGACTGGATGGTGACGCTTGCCGGACAAGCCGCTACGGATATTGCCTCGTAGACGGATAGGTTCACCGCGCATTGGTGTCATGAATAGAACAGTTTGTTCCGTCCCAATTTGTCCATTTTGACTGAAAGGCTAGTGCGTCCGTCATGGGCCTGCCGGTAGAATTCCTCCGCATATCACCCCCTATCTACCAGTCGAAAGGTCCATATTCTTATGAGCAACGCATATCTCGACGCACTCAAGAAGCGCCGCACGCAGTATTCGCTGGGCCGCAACCTGTCGGCCTCCAAGGAAGAACTGGCCACGCTGATCCAAGACGCGATCAAGCACAGCCCCTCGTCGTTCAATTCGCAAAGCTCGCGCGCCGTCATCCTGTTTGGCGCCGAAAGCGTGAAGCTCTGGGATCTGGCCATCGAAGAAGTGCGCAAGGTTGCGCCGGCCGAAGGGTTCGACAAGACCGAAGCCAAGCTCAAGAGCTTTGCCGCTGGCGTGGGCACCGTGCTGTTCTTCGAAGACCAGGACGTCGTGCGCAGCCTGCAAGAAAAGTTTGCGCTGTACGCCGACAACTTCCCTGTGTGGTCGGAACAAGCGGGCGGCATGGCCCAGTTGTCGGTCTGGACCGCGCTGGCCAACGCCGATGTGGGCGCCAGCCTGCAACACTACAACCCGCTGATCGACGGCGTGGTCGCGCGTGAATGGAAGGTGCCGGCGTCGTGGAAGCTGCGCGCGCAGATGCCGTTCGGCTCGAACGAAAACGGCTTTGGCGACAAGCCCTTCATGGACGACGCCGAGCGTTTCCGCGTGGTCGGCTAAATCAAATCGTCGGGACGCCGCCAGGCGTCTGCATGACGGCAGTATGCAAACCCGCATTGCCCATCAAGGGCAATGCGGGTTTTTTCATCGGTGCATAATGTCCGCTGACCCGCCCGCCTTCTGACTGGAACCGGGCTTGCATAACCGCGCCGCTGCACGCGCGCGCGCTTCGAGGAGATTGCCGTTGGACCCGATACTGGCCGGATTGTCGAAATCATTGCCGCAGGCTAAGACTGTCGAGCAACTGACCCGCCCGCTGTTGGACATGTTGGGCAGCGTCACCGGATTGGAATCCACGTATCTAACGTCCATCGACCTGACCGCCGACTTGCAGCACGTGCGCTATGCGCGCAACGTGGGCGACATGCAGATTCCCGAAGGTCTGTCGGTGCCGTGGTCCGACACGCTATGCAAGCGAGCATTGGAAGAAGGCCGGCTGTGCACGAGCGACGTCGCCCATTGCTGGCCCGATTCCGAGGCCGCCCGCCAACTGGGCATTCAGACTTACGTGAGCGCGCCGGTTCGCACGGATGAAGGCACGCTGCTGGGCACACTCTGCGCCGCTAGCGCCAAACAACACCAGATTCCGCCACAGGCCGAAGCGGTGCTGAAGCTGTTCTCCAACGTGATCGCCAATTTCCTGGAACGCGAAATCCTGATGGAGCAGTTGCAGGCCGCGAACGTCCAGCTGATGTCCTACGCGTTGACCGATCCGCTGACGGGCCTGCCCAATCGCCGCGCCTTGTATGAAGAACTGGAACGGCTGGAAAAGCGCGCGCTGCGCGAAGGCGGCAGCGTGCTGGTCGGCGTGATTGACCTGGACGGCTTCAAGAGCATCAACGATACGTACGGCCATCAGCAGGGCGATGGTTTCCTGCAAGAGATCGCCCGCCGCTTGGCCAGCACCTTGCGCACGTCCGACATGCTGGGCCGCATCGGCGGCGACGAGTTCGTGCTGATCGGCCCCGGCCCGGCCATCGAACGCGGCAACATCGGCCCGGGCGGCGAGGCCCTACGCGGCGAAGCCGAAGACGCCGCCCGCGCGCTGGAAGAACGCGCTACGGCGGCCACCATCGGCCGCTATCAATTGGGCGACGCGGTCCTGCCCTACGAGGGCGCCAGCGTCGGCGTGGTCGCGGTGGACCCGCGCGGCTTGGACGCCGAAGCCGCCGTCCGCCTGGCAGATGCCCGCATGTACGAAATCAAGCGGGCGCGCAAAGGGGCGCGGACGATTCATTAAGGGGGCGCCTTGCCGGGAAACAGTCCTAGAATTCGGGCTTTCACCTTTCTGTGCTTCTCGCACCTTGATGCCCGCGCCGCGTTCAAGTAAATTTGGCCTAGCCCTTCGTTAAGCGAACGCCCAAGTTCCACTTGGGACTCTGATGTAGCTGACGCGGGGCTTTTTCATTTCCTTTTCGCGAATTCAGGGCGAATCTTCAGGTCAAGGGGCTTGAAGAGCCAATGCCGATAAGGTTGATGCCAGCGTAGTTCCTCGTGGCCCCCCGTGCTGACGCCGACGTTGAAGTTGGGGTGAAGCTGGCGAATTCGGCCATTGATGTGCCGGTACACCCTTTCCTTGGCGAGTGTGCGCCTGCCCTTTGACTGCGCTCCCTCGGGTAGCGTTTTGTGTTTTTCGTTCAGGCGAAATTGCATCGAACCCAGGACGACGTCAAGGCATTGAAGAATCACGTGGTTCTTCGAATCAACTTCTGCGATTTGTTCCCTGGCTATGGTGACGCGCGCGCGTTCGAACGCCGGACTTTGACTAAGCCCGGACACAACGGCCTTAAAGGCCAGGCATTTGGCATCGGTATCCGGCAGTTTGTCGAAGTAGATTCGGAGTCGGGCGGGGCCTAGCTGCTGGGTGCAGAATTGCAGGCCGAATGCATGTTTGACGAACTGGTAGTAAAGAAGAAAGAAGCCGTTTTCACGTTGCGCCGCTGAAAGCTGAGACACGCCAAAGTAGTTCTGCGTAAACATGATGCGCAACTTCAGCTTGCCAGCAGCGACCAAAGAGAACGTCGTGTCCATCAGTTCGATGTACTTGCCTGCGTAGTTCTCCGAAATTTTCTGCCATTTGATTTCGGCGCCAAGATGTAGCTGCTTCTTCGACGCCAGCAGCGTCTCAATGACCTCATTGAGATGCATGGATTCAACCAACGCTCCGCCATAGAAGTTGGCAAAGTGCTTGCCTGATATGTCGGATTCGTCGCAATAGAGAATCAACTCTCGGGTCATGAGGGGGGGCTTCGGCAGAGAGGAAACGGCGTTAAGGAAAATGCGTCCGACCGATGCGGAAGCTGCGCAGAACTCTCTGGTCAGTGTCTCATGGGAGCGAGCGAATGAAAGCCGGTATTGGTCCGACTTTTTCTGAGCACTCGGCTGTTCGTCGCAGCACCTTCTTACCGATACCCCCGCGCCGCCGCCGACCACTTCAACGTCTTTTTCCACTTGCCGCCTTGCTGGCGCAGTTGCAGGTCAAAGTAGCCGTCTGTCTTCTCCGGCAGCACCACCAGGATGTTGCTGGCGTCGGACATGTCGTGGTCGCGTGTGCCGTCGGGGTGCCAATCCCCCGCGATGGATTTGAAGAAAGACATGGGTTGCGCGAAGACGACGCGCAGCGTCGGGCCGTCGATGTGGAACAGGTACAGGGCTTCGAAGTTGGCGCCGCCGCCTGAATAGCCTTCGCTCCATCCGGCGCGCACGCCGAAGGCTACGGCGCCGGGGGCGATTTTGTAGGCGGCCAGGTCGAAGCGCTTCCACTCGGTGGGCACCGACAGCAGCGGGGCTTTCGTGTCTTCAGTGGCCAGGTCTTGAGGCAAGTCGATGTCGGTGTCGCTCCAGTCGGTAGGCGTCTTGACGGGGCCGTCGGTGCGCGCAAGCAGGGTGGGCGCCGAGCCGGGCGTCGTGCCGAACACGCCAAACCAGACGCCGTTCTTCTCATCGTCGCTAGACAGATCGGCGCATTCTCCGCCGCCGAACTTGATCAATTGCGCTGCGCGTTCGGGCGTCGACGCCAGGCACACCATCGCGACGAATGTTCCTGCGCGTTGCCCCCACGGCTTTGCGCCCGCTACCAACAGCCGATTGGGATCTTGGCCCGGGGCCAATTGCTGCACCAGGAATTCGCGCGTGAAGCCGGGCGGTAAGGCAACGCCCAGCCCATCGGGCTGGGGCGCGCCGCTCATCTGGCTGTCGTACATTCTGCGGGCGTCTTCCGTCTGGAGGGCGCTGCGGGCCTTGTCCAGCGATGGCACGGTCGTGTCGGCCAACGCGTAATGGCTGGGCAGGGCGGCGCCTAACAGGGAAGACAACAATAGCGATGCGAGTCGGAGGCGCATGGGAAGCAAGGTCTCGGTAGGGAAGGCCGGCGCAGGATAGCCCGGGCGCACGTTTCAGAACGTTGAACTCTGTTTCTATTTTGTAAGTTGATTTCATGCAAAATGGCGCGCTGCTGGCGCCAACGGGCACGACGCTTCGGCGATGCCTGATAAATTTGCGCCTTCCCCGGCGATAGAACAGATCCGATGCTTACAAGAACACTAACGGCTTTTGGAATGAGCGCGGCGATGTCCGTGGCGGGCATGGCGGCGTCCTACGCGCAGGCCCCGCAGCAGGCGTCCGCGCAAGCGCCCCAGCCGTCGGAACCGTCCGAACGCTACGGCCCCTTTGTCTACTTTCCCAGCGCGCCCAACCTGCTCGTCTACAACACGGGCGTGGGCGCCAACGACATGCTGCATCTGAAGAAGGTGCTGCGCGAGCACCCGTCCATTGCTACCTTGGTATTGCAGAACAACGGCGGCGGGCTGGTGCATATGGGGCTGATCATTGGCGAAGAGGTCTACGAGCGCGGGCTGAATACCTATATTCCCAAAGACAGCTATTGCGCATCCGCATGTGCGTTCGTGTTCTTTGCGGGGCGCCAGCGCGTGGCGGACGGGCGCTTGGGCGTGCACCAGATCACCTCGCCCGAGATGACGAGCGAACAGGCGCAGTTGGGCGTGTCGGACATTGTGGCGACCTTGCCGAAGTACGGCGTGTCGGCGGATGTGCTGGGCATTATGTTCAGCACGCCCTCGAAAGAGATGTACTTCTTCTCGCCACAGGAAATCGCCAAGTACGGCATCAACCGGACGGGGAACACGCAGACGGCACAGCGTAGCGCACCGCAAGGCGGGCACGTTTACGCGCCAGCGGCAGCGACGGCACAGTCGCAATCTCAGCTGCAGCCGCAGCCGCAGCCGCAGTCGCAGCCCCAATCCCAAACCCCCGTTCAATCCGCGCATTCAGGCCCCGCGCCGGCCGCCACACCCACGCTGCAAAAGGACGCCGCGCCTGCGCCGTTGACCGATGAGCAGCGGGCGATCAACGCGGCGGCCCTGATGATTCAGACCGGCGCGGGCAACAACGAAGACGCGCTGAAATTCACGCGTGAGTTCTACGCGGACACGGTCGACTACTTCAAGAAGCGGCGTCCGAAGTCGGAAATTCTGGCGGATAAGGAAGCGTACTTTGCGCGTTGGCCGATCCGCCGGTTCACCGTGGACCAGACCTCGTTGGTGGCGCGCTGCACCGACGGCCGCTGCTTGGGGGCCGGCATCTACGACTACAAGGTCTCCAGCCCGAAGCGCGGTAAAACCGCTTCCGGCACCTCGAACTTCACCTACGTGCTGGACTTGCGCAACAACTATCGCATCGTGATGGAAGACAGCGAAGTCATCAGCCGCTAAGCCGAACCGGCAGGCCTTTGTAAAGAGAAGAACGCAATGAAATTGGCATGTTCCGCAGTAAAGGGCGTATTTCTGGTTGGCTTGTTCGCGCTGTCCGCGCCCGCCATGGCGATCAATTGCGCCAAGGCGGGTACCGCCGTCGAAAAGCTGATCTGCTCGGACAAGAAAACCGTGGCGGCCGATGCCAGGCTGAATCGCGCCTACCAGGCGATCTTGAAGCTGGCGCCGGACGACAGCATCCGCGCGATGCTGGTGGCCAGCCAGAAGCGGTGGCTCGACGCGCGTGACCGGGCGCTGGACCGTCTGCTCTCGGACCCCGACGCCGTGCCTGACGACAAGAGCATGGGCGAGATCGCGCGTGACCTGATCGATAACCGCATCGGGCAGTTCCAGGAATCCGGCAAAGGGACCGTCGCGCCCACCATGATTCGCCGCGCGCAACAGCAGCAGACGTTCCAGTCGCGATTCACGGGCGGCGCGTTTGCGGGCTATTGGACGTCGTGCGACGTGCTGCCCGGTGACGACCTTGACTACGCCTGCTTTGCCATTCGCCACTACCAGAACAATGACCGCGTGTGCTCGGTGGACGAGTCCTGGGCGTCGGGGGCGGTCTACACCAAGCGCTACGTCGCCAACGTAGTGGATGGCAAGCCGCGTGTCATCGCGTCGTGCTCGTTCAGCAGCGCCGATGAAGCGTGCGCCACGGTCGGCGACACGAAAGCCAACTGGAACCGGCAACCTGAAGCCCCGCAGTATGTGTATGCCGACAGGCCCTTGCCGAAGCTGGATGGCGAGATCGACGCGTCGGACGATACCGAGTGGGTGCAGGCCTGCCTGACGGACCCCGCCTATCCGCCCGCGCAATAGTTCAACGGGCAGCAGGCCGGTTTAAGGCGCATGCCCGTCGATATGTACGCTGATCAGCAAAACTTTCTGTTTCCAGAGGGCAGAGGCTTCATCGCGTCTTAAAATCCGGCATTGCAGATTTTCGTGGCCCGAATGAATGGCCTCGAAACCGAACCGAGAGATATCGATGGATAAGCGACAAGACCTGGAACCGCTGGCGATTCAGGACGGCGCGGCGCAGGCTGGCGCAGTACTCACTGGCCCAGCGCAGACCGGCGCACCTCAGGCCGGCACTGCAGCTGCCACTGCGTTGCCCACGGCAGGGATGAACACGCCCGACGCCATCGCCATCGATATCGACGCCGATCCCACGCTGGGCTACGCCTCGATTCAAAACGCGGTTCCCATCGTTCGCACGTTGCGCGTGACGAACCGGTCGGCGCATACCTTCGAGAACATTGAAGTCCGGCTGCGCTGCAATCCCGCCTTCGCCCAACCGGTGACGCTGCGCTTTGACGTGCTGGTGCCGGGAGAAATCCGCCGCATCTCCCCGCTGGACCTGACGCCCGACCACGCCTACGTGGCCGATTTGCAAGAAGCCGTGCGCGCCAGCATCGATGTGGTGGTGCAGTCAGGCACGCAGGAATTGGGCCACGCATCGCAACCTATTTCCGTGCTGGCGTATGACCAATGGGCCGGCACGCGTGCCTTGCCGGAATTGTTGGCCGCGTTTTCCATGCCGAACAATCCGGCTGTGGATGTGCTGATCGGCAAGGCGTCCAAGCTGCTGCGCGCGCAGCACGCCGATCTGCAAATGAACGGCTACCAGTCCAAAAGCCGCGATGTGGTGTGGAAGCAGGTGTCCGCCATCTACAGCACGCTGGCCGCGGAATCGCTGCATTACGCCGAACCGCCCGCGTCGTTTGGTGTGGACGGCCAGAAGATTCGCACGCCGGATCGCATCATGGACGCCCGGGTGGCGACGTGCCTGGATCTGGCGATGCTGTTCTCGTCCTGCCTGGAGCAGGCGGGCTTGCGCCCGGTCATTCTGATGAAGGACGGGCACGCGTGGGTGGGCGTGTGGCTGCATCAGGCCTCTTTTTCAGACCCGTTGACGGACGACGTGCAAGCCGTCAGAAAGCGCGTGGATAGCGGCGAATTCCTGGTGTTTGAAACCACCGGCATCGCGCAGCATCCGAACTTTCGCCCGTCGTTGCGGCGCGCGTTGGAGCAGGGCGCGGCCCATCTGCGCGAAGAGAACACCTTCCGCTACGCCATCGATGTGCATCGCGCGCGTGAATTGCAGATCAAGCCGCTGCCGTCTCGCGTGGTGTCGGTAACGCCCACCGATGCTGACGACACCGAGCGTCCCGCCGCCATCGAACCGACACCCGAGCTGCCGCCGCTGGACCCGGAATTCGTGATCAGCCTGGAGCCCGCCGACGACACGCCGGAAGGCCGGCTGGCCAAATGGAAGTCGCGCCTGCTCGACCTGACGCTGCGCAACCGTCTGCTGAACTTCAAGCTGACCAAGTCCACCTTGCCGCTGGTTGTGCCGGATCTGGCGCTGCTGGAAGACGCCATCGTCGATGGCAGCGAATTCCGCATTCGGCCGTTGCCCGCCGCGCTGATGGATGGCAGCGACCCGCGCGTGGCCGATGTGCATGTGGCCCGCGGCGGCCGCGCGCCGCTGGAAGACATGGCGCTGGACGCGTTGGGCAACAAGGAACTGATCGCGCGCGTGACGCAAGAAGCGCTGGACGCCAACCTGCTGACCATCTTCGGCGCAGCGCGCACCGGGCTGGAAGAGGGCGGCGCGAACACGTTGTACCTGGCGATGGGCATGCTGCGCTGGACCGAAAGCCCCGGCGCGGAAAGCGCGCATCTGGCGCCGCTGATCCTGGTGCCGGTGTCGCTGCAACGGCAGTCGGTGCGCAGCGGTTTCCGGCTGGTGCGCCACGACGACGAGACCATCATCAACCCCACGTTGTTGCAGATGCTGCGCAACAACTACGAGCTGCGCATTCCGGGCCTGGACATCCTGCCCGCTGATGACAAGGGCGTTGATGTGGCTCGTGTGTTGCAGGCGTTCCGGCTGGCCGTGCGGGAAATCGCGGGCTGGGAGGTGCTGGAACAGGTGCATCTGGGGATCTTCTCGTTCACCAAGTACCTGATGTGGAAAGACCTGCAAGACCGTACCGAGCAGCTGAAAGCCAACCGCGTCGTCAGGCATCTGATTGATCACCCGGGGCAGGCGTTTGCCAAAGAACCGTTTGATCAACGCTTTGACCGCCTGGACGACAGCTACAAACCCGAAGATCTGCTGACGCCGCTGCTGTCTGATTCCTCGCAGCTGAAGGCGATTTGCGCGGTGGACGCGGGACGCGATCTGGTGCTGGAAGGGCCGCCGGGAACGGGCAAGAGCCAGACCATCACGAACCTGATCGCGCATCTGCTCGCGCGCGGCAAGACGGTGCTGTTCGTCTCGGAAAAAATGGCCGCGCTGGAAGTCGTGCACCGCCGTCTGGCCAATATCGGCCTGGGCCCGTTCTGCCTGGAACTGCATTCGTCCAAGGCGCGTAAATCCGAGGTGCTGCAACAGCTGGGCCGCGCGCTGGACCATAGCGGCCAGCGCACAAGCGACGATTGGGCGCGCGAAGCCGAGCGCCTGACGGTGCTGCGCCAGGACTTGAACGGGCTGGTCGATGCGCTGCACTACACGCATTCCAACGGCCTGACCGTGTACGACGCCATCGGCACCTGCATTCAGAACGCGGGCAAGGAGCCGTCGCCCATGTTCTGGGCGGATGCGCACGCGCACCAATACAAAGACCTTGCGCAACTGCGCGAGACGGCGCGCCGCATGTCGACCTTGTCCAAAGAGCTTGGCGTGCTGCATGGCCATCCGCTGGCGCATATCGGCATGGCCGAATGGAGCCCCAGCTGGCAAGACGCGCTGCTGGCCGCGGCGCAGGCGCTGGAGCAAGCCGTGGCAGGCTTGCAGGCGCAGGCCGTGGCGGCGGGCGACGGCATCGGCGTGCCGGCGCAAGGCTTGAGCCGGGATGCTTACGCCCACCTGGATCAGTTGATCGACGTGCTGCTCGCCGCGCCCTCCGTGCCTGCGGGCCTGGCCACGCAAGCGCACGACCCCGCCGCCCGTTTTCAGGTGCAGGCGTTGGCTCGCCACGGTCTGGCGCGCAACGCCCATTGGATGCAGGTGGGAGCGCAATGGAACGCGCAATTGGCCGAGCTTGATGCCAATACGCTGAAGGCCGAGTGGCTGTCGGCATGTGCGGCATGGTGGCCGAAGTCCGTCTTCGCCAAGGGCGGCATCCGCAAGCGTCTGGCCGTGTATCGCACGGATGGCCAGCGGCCGGATGAGGCGTCGATCACCGCCATGCTGGCGCCGCTGGCGCTGGTGAATACCGAAGACCGCGAGCTGGCCGTCTTGAAGGCGGACGCGCAGCGCTTGCTGCAAGACAGCTATACGGGCTTGTCCACCGATTGGGAACAGGTGCAGCGGCATGAGCAATGGGCTGAGCGCTTTGCCGATGCCGTCACGCGGGTTGCCGGCGACCCGATCACGGCGGCGGACTTGCGCACGCGCCTGCAAGCGCTGGTGGGCGAAAACCGCGCCTTTCTGCAACCGGGTTCGCCGCTGGGCAAATCGTTGCTGGCCTATCGGGAAGCGTGGCGCGCCATGCAGGACCGATTGGCGGAAGTGGATGCGCTGGCCAAACCCACCGAAGCACTGGCGGGCGCATCGGATGCCAACGGCGCGCTGGAACGCATTCAGGGCGTGCTGGCGGGCTGGCGTCATAACAAGCAGTTCTTGATGCCGTGGTGCGTGTGGCGTCAGGCGCGCGAGCAGGCCATTGCGTCGCAATTGCAAGGCCTGGTTGCGTCGCTGGAGCAGGGCCGCGTGCCCTTGGAACAGGTCGAAGCGCATTTCGAATTCAGCTATCGCAACTGGTGGGTGAAGAAAGTCATCGACCATTCGCCCGTGTTGCGCGCGTTTTCCAGTGCTGACCACGAGCGCAAGATCCGCGAATTCCGCGATGCCGACGACCGCTTCCAGAAGCTGACGTCCGCCTACATCGCCGCCGTGCTGGCCGGCAAAGTGCCCGATGGCAACGGTGTTCTGGTCAGCCCCGATAGCGAGCTGGGCTTGCTGCGCCGCGAACTGCAAAAGAAGACGCGCCACGTTCCCGTGCGCCAATTGATGCAGCGCTTGCCGTCGCTCTTGCCCAAACTCAAGCCTTGCCTGCTGATGTCGCCCTTGTCGGTGGCGCAATATCTGGACGCCGGCCATTCGCAGTTTGATGTGGTGGTCTTTGACGAAGCGTCGCAGATTCCGGTGTGGGATTCGGTGGGCGCCA
>Ga0213823_1000557_pt1 | contig 29695 bp, 29 predicted proteins | sample MC6MC0907MG_FD_179887 | JGI IMG/M metagenome (GOLD analysis project Ga0213823, IMG submission 179887) | Enriched soil aggregate microbial communities from Iowa State University, Ames, United States - MC6-MC0907-MG | ecosystem: Environmental > Terrestrial > Soil > Unclassified | place: USA: Iowa...
GACCAGCACCCAGTATTTGATTGATACTGCACGGATCAAGAGTCGTGGCGGTTTACTGACGTTCCACGACAGCAAGCCCGAAGACCTGATCGGCCCGCCGCTGGCTCAGTACGCGCGTAGCCTGTTGGGAGTCGGCGACCAATAATTCAAGGAGAACGCCATGAGTGGCCCGCAAAAAGCCAATGACCTGTTGGGACAGATCCCGAAAACCAAAGGCTTGCCGCCGGTGCACTTGTGGAACCCGGACTTCTGCGGCGACATCGACATGCGCATTGCCCGCGACGGCACTTGGTATTACCTGGGCACGCCGATCGGGCGCAAGCCGATGGTTAAATTGTTCTCCACGATCATTCGCCGCGACGGCGATGATTATTTCCTGATCACCCCGGTCGAGAAGGTCGGGATCAAAGTCGACGACGCGCCGTTTGTGGCGATTGCGGTCGAGGTTGAAGGTGAGGGTGAAACGCAGCAGTTGCGCTTCACCACCAACGTTGAAGAAACCGCCGAAGCGGGGCCGGAACATCCGATCCGCGTCGAGATTGATCCGACGACGCAAGAGCCCGCGCCCTACGTGCATGTGCGTACCAACCTTGAAGCGCTGATTCATCGCAATGTGTTCTATCAACTGGTGGAGCTGGCGGTCAGCCGCGAAATCGACGGCCAGCGCTGGCTTGGCGTATGGAGCGGCGGCGAGTTTTTCCGCATCGGCCTCGAACCTTAAAAGATCGCAGCCTTCGGCAGCTCCTACATGGCGTACATCTGTAGGAGCTGCCGAAGGCTGCGATCTTTTTTTGTCGTTGACACTTAATCATATGATGATTAGCTTGAACACCCATCGCGATCCGCTTTGAGGTGTTCATGTCCAGCAGCTTTCACGCATCCACGGTCGATTGGCTGGGCAGCTGGATCGCCGCTGGCCAGGTCAAACCGGGACAGACCATCAAGGTCGAGGCCGATCTGGGCGAACAGCTCGGGGTCAGCCGCACGGTGATTCGCGAAGCAATCAAAACCCTCGTCGCCAAAGGCATGCTCGAAGTCGGGCCGAAAGTCGGCACGCGCGTGTTGCCGGTGCGGCGCTGGAACCTGTTTGATCCGCAAGTGGTCGGCTGGCTGTCGCGTAACGGCCTGCCGGAAAACTTTGTCGACGACCTGCTCGACCTGCGTCGCACCATCGAGCCGATGGCCGTGCGCTGGGCGTGTGAGCGGGCGACCCTGGAACAGATCGAAGCGGTGCAACTGGCCTACAACGCTCTTGAGCGTGCAGTGGACTGCGATGCCGATTACAACCGCGCCGACCAGTTCTTCCACGAATGCATCCTCGCCGCCAGCCACAATCAATTCATCGAACAAATGGTGCCGGCGCTCGGTGCGTTGCTCGCGGTGTCATTTGAAGTTTCTGCGGCCGACCCCGATGAACTGCGCCGCACATTACCCATTCACAAAGACATGGCCGATGCCATCGCCGCCCGCGATTCCGCGCGCGGGGTGTGGGCGTGCATGACCCTGATCGACAACGCGGATCTGGCGATCAAACGTTTTTACCCGAAAGTCATGGCCGACAAAAAAGCCGGCTGACACAAAAATCCCCTGTAGGAGTGAGCCTGCTCGCGATGGCGTCGTATCAGGCAAAGTAGCTTCGACTGGTCCACCGCGATCGCGAGCAGGCTCCCTCCTACAGTAAAAACAAGAACAATGGAGACCGTCATATGCCGTGGACCGCCCTGACCCAACACCGCGCCAAGCTCGGTGAAGGCCCGTTCTGGGACGCGCCGACCCAGGCGCTGTACTGGGTCGATATCGCCGGCAAACAAGCGCTGCGCCTGATCGGTCAGAACGTGCAGATCTGGCAGATGCCCGAGCACGTCTCCGCGTTCATTCCCTGCGCCAGCGGCGACGCTTTGGTAACCCTGAGCAGCGGCGTCTACCGCCTCGATCTTGACTCCCCGGGCCTTGAGCCACGTCTGACACTGTTCTGCGTCGCCGACCCGCAACCGGGCAATCGTCCCAACGAAGCACGCTGCGATGGCCAAGGTCGTTTGTGGCTCGGCACCATGCAAAACAACATCGGTGAGCAGGGCGAAGATCTGCCGATCACTCGTCGTTCCGGTGGCCTGTTCCGCATCGATCCGGATAAACGCGTGACGCCGTTGTTGCGCGGCCTGGGCATTCCCAACACGCTGTTGTGGAGCGATGACGGCACCACGCTGCTGTTCGGCGACAGCCTCGACGGTACGCTGCACCGCTATTTCATTCACACCGACGGCAATCTCGATGCTGCACAAGTCTGGTACGGCCCCGATCAGCAGGGCGGTCCGGACGGCTCGGCGATGGATGCCGAAGGGTTCGTGTGGAATGCCCGTTGGGATGGCAGTTGTCTGTTGCGCCTGACGCCTGAAGGCAAGGTCGAGCGCAAAATCGATCTGCCGGTCAGCCGCCCGACCAGTTGTGTATTCGGCGGTGAAGACCTGAAAACCCTGTACATCACCAGCGCCCAGAGCCCGCACAACCATCCATTGGATGGCGCAGTGCTGTCGATGCGCGTGGATGTCGCAGGAAAATTCTGTACGCGGTTTGCGGATTAAATCCCAAAATATGGGATGCAAAATTATATATTGAGATTATTTGGCGGTCGGGTTTATAGTCGGCTCCAGCAGTAACACGCACTCACACTTAAAAAGAACAAAACAGGTGAAGTGATGCAGCGAACGTCTATCGCACTCTCGTGTGGAGTCCGCGTCTTGCAACGGCCCCAAGCTGTCGGCCGCGCCTACCTGTTTCGTTCCAACCGTATTGCAAACCGGACATCGGCCGATGCCCGGTTTTTTTGCGCTTGCGAAACAGGAGTCCTGATCCATGGCTGAACCTCTTTCCCTGCCGCCGGTGCCCGCACCGCCGAAGGGCGAGCGTCTGAAAAACAAGGTCGTGCTGCTGACCGGTGCTGCGCAAGGCATCGGCGAAGCCATCGTCGCTGCCTGCGCCTCGCAGCAAGCGAAACTGCTGATCAGCGATATTCAGGCTGATAAGGTCGAAAAGGTTGCCGCCCATTGGCGCGAGCAGGGTTACGACGTGCAAGCGCTGAGGGCTGATGTTTCGCGTCAGCAGGATCTGCATGCCATGGCCAGACGCGCGGTTGAACTGCACGGGCGCATCGATGTGCTGGTCAATTGCGCCGGGATCAATGTGTTCCGCGATCCGCTGGAGATGACCGAAGAAGATTGGCGTCGCTGCTTCGCCATCGATCTGGACGGTGCCTGGTTCGGCTGTAAAGCAGTGTTGCCGCAGATGATCGAGCAGGGCGTCGGCAGCATCATCAACATCGCCTCGACCCACTCCAGCCACATCATTCCCGGTTGCTTCCCGTACCCGGTGGCCAAACACGGTTTGCTCGGATTGACCCGCGCGCTCGGCATCGAGTACGCCGCGAAGGGCATCCGCGTCAACGCGATTGCACCGGGTTACATCGAGACGCAACTGAACGTCGACTACTGGAACGGTTTCGCCGACCCGCACGCCGAGCGTCAGCGCGCCTTTGATCTGCACCCGCCGAAGCGCATCGGTCAGCCCCTTGAAGTGGCGATGACTGCGGTTTTTCTGGCCAGCGACGAAGCGCCGTTCATCAATGCCTCGTGCATCACCATCGATGGTGGCCGCTCGGTGATGTACCACGACTGAATAAACAGATTTCGAGCGCTGAACTACGCTTGAAATCCAATCATCATACGATATGACTATTTTCAATCCGCTTCACTGAGAAACGCTTTAACGCTTTTCAAACATTGCTCAAAAAAAATAACAAGGAGTCAGCTTATGAAACGTCGCTTCGGGATTCGTACCCTGTGCAGTACCGCCCTGGCGGTCACCGCGTTCAGCCTGAGCAGCGCGCTGCTCGCTGCCGACACCGTGAAAATCGGTTTCCTGGTCAAGCAGGCAGAAGAACCGTGGTTCCAGACCGAGTGGGCCTTCGCCGAGAAAGCCGCCAAGGACAAGGGTTTTGAACTGATCAAGATCGCCGTGCCGGATGGTGAGAAAACCCTCTCAGCCATCGACAGCCTCGCCGCCAACGGTGCCAAGGGCTTTGTCATCTGCCCGCCGGATGTCTCGCTCGGCCCGGCGATCATGGCCAAAGCCAAGCTCAATGACCTGAAAGTGATTGCCGTCGATGACCGTTTCGTCGACGCCAACGGCAAATTCATGGAAGACGTGCCATACCTCGGCATGGCCGCGTTCGAAGTCGGCCAGAAGCAGGGCAACGCCATGGTCGCCGAAGCGAAGAAGCGAAACTGGGACTGGAAAGACACCTACGCGGTGGTCAACACCTACAACGAACTCGACACTGGCAAGAAACGCACCGACGGCTCGGTGAAATCTCTTGAAGACGCCGGCCTGCCGAAGGATCACATCCTATTCGCCGCGCTGAAAACCCTCGACGTACCGGGCAGCATGGACGCCACCAACTCGGCACTGGTGAAACTGCCGAGCGGCGCAAAAAACCTGATCATCGGCGGCATGAACGACAACACCGTGCTCGGCGGCGTACGCGCCACCGAAGCCGCCGGTTTTGCCGCGGCCAACGTGATCGGCATCGGCATCAACGGCACTGACGCCATCGGCGAACTGAAAAAACCTAACAGTGGCTTCTTCGGTTCGATGCTGCCAAGCCCGCACATCGAAGGCTACAAGACTGCCGAGATGATGTACGAGTGGGTCACCACCGGCAAAGAGCCGCCGAAATACACCGCGATGGACGACGTCACCCTGATCACCCGCGAGAACTTCAAGCAAGAGCTGGAAAAAATCGGCTTGTGGAACTGATGCAGCGGCGGCCCGGGCAGCCGGGCCGTTTTTTTGTGTGAAGAGGTGGCTTTATGCACGCGCAAGTACAAACACAACAACACAGCGCCAGTGGCAGCCTGCGCTTCAGCGGGATCGGTAAAACCTTTCCCGGCGTGAAAGCGCTGGACGCGATCAGCTTCGTCGCGCATCCGGGCCAGGTTCATGCCTTGATGGGCGAGAACGGCGCCGGCAAATCGACCCTGCTGAAAATCCTCGGCGGCGCATACATCCCGAGCAGCGGCGAGTTGCAGATCGGCGAGCAGACCATGGCGTTCAAGTCGACCGCCGACAGCATCGGCAGTGGCGTCGCGGTGATTCACCAGGAGCTGCATCTGGTGCCGGAAATGACCGTCGCCGAAAACCTGTTTCTCGGGCATCTGCCGGCCAGTTTCGGTTTGATCAATCGCGGCACGCTGCGTCAGCAAGCGTTGAATTGCCTCAAAGGCCTGGCTGATGAAATCGATCCGCAAACCAAGGTCGGACGCTTGTCCCTCGGCCAGCGACAACTGGTGGAAATCGCCAAGGCGCTGTCGCGTGGCGCTCACGTCATCGCTTTCGACGAACCGACCAGCAGCCTCTCGGCCCGAGAGATCGACCGCTTGATGGCGATCATCGGCCGTCTGCGTGACGAGGGCAAAGTCGTCCTCTACGTCTCCCATCGCATGGAAGAAGTGTTCCGCATTTGCGATGCGGTGACGGTGTTCAAGGACGGTCGCTACGTGCGCACTTTCGAGGACATGAGCCAGTTGACCCATGATCAACTGGTGACCTGCATGGTCGGTCGCGACATTCAGGACATCTACGATTACCGCCATCGTCCACGCGGCGCCGTGGCCCTGAAGGTCTCCGGCTTGCTCGGCCCGGGCCTGCGCGAGCCGATCAGTTTCGAGGCGCACAAAGGTGAAATCCTTGGTTTGTTCGGACTGGTCGGGGCGGGACGCACCGAGTTGTTTCGTCTGCTCAGCGGGCTGGAACGCAACACCGCCGGACGCCTCGAATTGCGCGGTCACGAACTGAAGCTGCGCTCACCGCGTGACGCGATTGCCGCCGGAATTCTGCTGTGTCCGGAAGATCGCAAGAAGGAAGGCATCATCCCGCTGGCCAGCGTCGCCGAGAACATTAACATCAGTGCACGCGGCGCGCATTCGGGTCTCGGTTGCCTGATTCGCGGTCTGTGGGAAAAGGGCAACGCCGAGAAACAGATCAAAGCCCTGAAAGTGAAAACCCCGCATGCCGGCCAGCAGATCAAATTCCTTTCCGGCGGCAACCAACAGAAGGCCATTCTCGGCCGCTGGCTGTCGATGCCGATGAAGGTATTACTGCTCGACGAACCGACGCGCGGCATCGACATCGGTGCGAAAGCGGAGATCTACCAGATCATCCATAACCTCGCCGCCGATGGCATTTCGGTGATTGTGGTGTCCAGTGATCTGATGGAAGTGATGGGTATTTCCGACCGCATTCTGGTGCTTTGCGAAGGTGCTCTGCGCGGCGAAATCAGCCGCGACCAGGCCAATGAATCCAACCTGCTGCAACTGGCTTTGCCGCGCCACCGCGCTGACGGCGTGGCGAACTGAGAGGTGACTATGATGACAACCCAAAACGAAACCCTGCCCAAAGAGCGCAAACCTCTGGACATGCGCCGCTTCCTCGACGACTGGGTCATGCTGCTGGCGGCCGTGGGCATCTTCGTTGCCTGTACGCTGCTGATCGACAACTTCCTTTCGCCGCTGAACATGCGTGGCCTGGGCCTGGCGATTTCTACCACCGGGATTGCCGCGTGCACGATGTTGTATTGCCTGGCGTCGGGGCATTTCGACTTGTCGGTGGGCTCGGTGATTGCCTGCGCTGGCGTGGTCGCGGCGGTGGTGATGCGTGACACCAACAGCGTATTTCTCGGTGTCAGTGCGGCGTTGGTCATGGGCCTGATTGTCGGGTTGATCAACGGGATTGTGATTGCCAAGTTGCGCGTCAATGCGTTGATCACCACGTTGGCGACCATGCAGATTGTTCGCGGTCTGGCTTACATCTTTGCCAACGGCAAGGCGGTGGGCGTGTCGCAGGAATCGTTCTTCGTCTTCGGTAACGGCCAGCTGTTTGGCGTGCCGGTGCCGATTCTGATCACCATCGTTTGCTTTCTGTTTTTTGGCTGGCTGCTGAATTACACCACCTACGGGCGCAACACCATGGCCATTGGTGGCAACCAGGAAGCGGCGTTGCTCGCGGGCGTGAATGTTGATCGCACCAAGATCATTATCTTCGCCGTGCATGGCGTGATTGGTGCGTTGGCGGGGGTGATTCTGGCGTCGCGAATGACGTCCGGGCAGCCGATGATTGGTCAGGGATTTGAGCTGACGGTGATCTCGGCTTGCGTGCTGGGCGGGGTGTCGTTGAGCGGCGGGATCGGCATGATCCGGCATGTGATTGCCGGGGTGTTGATTCTGGCGATCATTGAGAATGCGATGAACCTGAAGAACATCGACACGTTTTATCAGTATGTGATTCGTGGTTCGATTCTGCTGTTGGCTGTTGTCATTGACCGCCTCAAACAACGCTAGGCTCTGTCGAATAAGAATCGTCGTACCCGCTGCGTGGCGCAAATATGCCGAAACCGTGATATGAGTTGTCAAAATGCGTAGGGATGCGATGGTTCTGTTTTTTGGCTGTTCGAACAGGTGCTGATGAAGTTGTGTATCCGCGCTACCTTCGAAGAGCTGTACCTGTGTGTCCCTTGGGTCGCACAGGTACAGCCCTTCGATTTTATGCGCGTGCGTCTGCCTCTGCGTGATTCAGTGAATGCCTGTTTCAAGATCCCTGGCAGCACTGAGGCCTTGCCTTTTGCCATTGTCGCTTCGTTGCTGTGATGGCGGCAGGCTCACAGGGACGGATGGATATCGGGATCCCGTTCAGAGCCTGCATCATTTATTTTTAAGTATGTCGCTCATTATTCGACTACCAACATATTCAGCGCCATAAATTGAAAGATGCCCTCTGTCTGAGTAAATGGGATTTCTGTCCTCATCTAATGTTCTGCACATTTTGTTGTCGCACAAAACACTGCTCGCGTTGACAAAATGAGCATTTTTGAATTTGGATACTCTTTCTTCAATGGTTTGGTTTAACGGACTTTCGTTTTTATTGATAAAGCTCGGGCAGATTGTATTGCCCAATTTCTCGAAAACAGGCAGAGATTCTTTAGCCAGGCAGGAATAGCTAAGCTGGCCGTTGCCCAAGCCTGGAGTTAAACCCAGTACATAAAAGGTCCTGTCTGAGTATTTGTTAAACAATTTCTCAAATTCACTGAGCAGCAAGTTGAGTGGGTCAGGGGTGCTCAGTTCGTCACCGCTGTTTCTCTGGAATATCTGGAGTCTCGTGGTTCTCCACGCTTGTCCCATTATGATGGGGGCGTTTGGATACTTGTCCATGGTTTTTATAAGGTTTTCATACCTTGGTGCACACAGATCGTACCATTTGGAGGTGAAATAGTTCTCGGTCGAAAAACAGTCATCTTTGAATATGTTGACCACTTTGATCTTGTGGTTTTCGAAGTAGCTGACGTACTGCCTCATATAACTATCACCCACTACGATGATGTCAGGGCTGTCCTGGGGCTCCATGTTGATGTACGCAACATCTCCGAGGCTTCTGTAGTTTCCGCCACCATAGTATTTCAGATGATAGTCACTTGAAGTTAACCTGAACTTGTCGCTGATCCGGTATGCTGCACCGTCGATTGAAACTAGATACGATGCCAGTAGTGCAGTTGAAAAGGCCAGCATGAATTTGAGCCCGAACTCCCTGCGCGACTCGACCAATTTATACAGGATTGTCGACAAGGCAAGGCTGAGGGCGATGTATATCGCAAAATTAAAGCTGTCGAAATATTGCTTTGTAAGCGTCAGTAACGGCCAGTGTACTAGATACAGGGAGTAGGATATCAGCCCTAACTTCTGCAGTACCCATCCATTCAGCAAGTGACCATCCTCCTTTTGGACGAGAATGATATAGGTTGCCAAAATCGGTAATAATGTAAATGGACTTGGCCAGGTCTGTGAAGAGTTTACAAAGAAAGCGCAGAAAATAATGGTAGCCGTGCCAATTGCTTCCAGAAAAAATTTAGGTATTTTCAGCTTCAGGGGATACAAGAAAGCGATCCCCCCTACCAACATTTCCCAAGCGCGCGGGAAGAGTCTGTAGTACAAACCATTGCTGTCGTAATTGATGGCGTACAGCATAAAGCCAAAGGAAGCAATTGTGCATGCCAATACGATCAGCTTTAGCTTTTCTATTGAGATTATTTTTTTGAAGAGGATCAATAAGACGGGATATAGAACATAAAACTGCCACTCGACGGACAGGGACCAAGTGTGCAGCAAGAACTTTGTTTCTGCGCCAAGATCAAAATATCCAAACTCTTTTGCATATAAAACATTTGAATAGAAGAGCATGCTGCCAAAAGAATGCTCCCCAAGCGGCTTGTACAGTAAAGGTTCCAGAAACAAATAGCCAATGGCGAGTGTTCCGATTACAACAGTGAGCAAGCCAGGAGCAATCCTCTTGACTCTTGATAGGAGAAACTTTATCAGGCTGAATCGGTTATTTTCAAGGCCGGTGAAAATAATGGATGTCATTAAGTAGCCGGATATTACAAAAAAAACATCTACTCCAATAAAGCCGCCGGATAGCCAATTGCTTGAGTAGTGAAAGATTATAACGAGTAAAACAGCAATGGCTCTAAGTCCATTTATATCCTCGCGGAATTTTTTATCTGCGCTCATGCTGTGTATTTAACCAGGTTAGGAGGAGTTTGGTCATACCTTGCGGTTTTTATTGTGTTATTTGTTTCTCAGCTAAAGTCCTTCACGCTTTTCGCGCCAAAACGGCAGCTAGCCAATAGCTGTAACGACGGATGCAAGATCTTATGTTACCTTCGGATGTCGAAAAAAAGAAGTCATCCAGCTTCGCAGGGGGCGAAGGACCTAGTGGTTAGTGATGTTTTTATTTAGATCAGGCTGGAGTTTGCTGACGTTCTGGCTGCTATAACTACAAGAGGTATTTTCGTCCTTTGCCGAGGCAGTAGTGGCCTCTGGTGAGTGTGGCTTACCGGAATGAAAGGTTTCCAAGCTCTGTTCGCAGAGGATCTTGGATACCGCCATGGTACAAGCCGCGATACCATCGTCACAAAACTTGTTGCGAGTTTGGCAATACATTCGGTTTATTTTCTTCAAGCACTCTTCAATCATTCGCTCTCGCTGGGAGAGGCTGTGGTTCTCGGGCCTTTCGTCACTCCCCCTAAATTTTCCTTGCCCGCCCGCACCCGTTTCGGTTATCAATTTGTACATGATTAGACAGGTACGATTTGACAAGAAACAACGGGTGGTCGACGAACTCGTCCGACGCATCGAAAGCGGCCTCATGGAGGACGGCTTTCTGTTGCCCGGCGAGCATCAGTTGGCTCAAGAATTCCAAGTCAGCCGAGGCACGTTGCGCGAAGCGCTGGCCGAACTGAAACGACGCAACTACATCGCCACGCAAAGCGGCGTCGGCTCCATCGTCACCTTCGACGGGGTGGTGCTCGACCAGCGCAGCGGATGGGCGCAGGCCTTGGCCGACAGCGGCGTGTTGATCAACACCGAAGTGCTGCGACTGGAAGCCGTGACCCGACCCGATCTGCTCTCGCGGTTCGGCACTGATCAATTCATCACGCTCGACCGCCGTCGCCGTGCCAACGACGGTACGCTGGTGTCCCTCGAACGCTCTTTGATGCCAGCGACCGGCGGCCTGGAAAGCCTGCCGCGCGTCGGTCTGATCGACAACTCCCTGACCATCACCCTGGCCGCCTACGGCTATATCGGCGAGCGCGGCGATCAGTGGATCGGCGCCGAACCGCTGAATGCCGAAGACGCCGAACTGCTCGGACGCCCCGTCGGCACTGTTTTTCTCAAAGCGCTGCGCACCACTTACGACCGGCAGAACCGTTTCATGGAGCTGGTCGAAAGCCTGCTCGATCCGGTGCATTTCCGTCTGCACCTGCAATTTGGAGAATCGCAATGACCGCGCTCAACCGTGCTCTCGGCGCTTTCTATGGCCTGGCCCTCGGCGACGCGCTGGGCATGCCGACGCAATCGCTGAACCGCGAAACCATCAAGACCCGTTTCGGCCAGATCACCGATCTGCAGGACGCCGGTCCGTTGCAACCGATTGCCGCGAACATGCCCAAAGGCTCGATCACCGACGACACCGAGCAGGCGATTCTGGTCGGCGAGTTGCTGGTCGAAGGCAAGGGCCGCATCGAGCCGGCGATCCTTGCTCAACGCTTGATCGAGTGGGAAGCCGAGATGCAGGCAAAGGGCTCGCAGGACTTGCTCGGGCCGTCGACCAAACGCGCGATCGAAATGATCCTCGCCGGGCATTCGCCGGAAGAAGCCGGGCGTTACGGCACCACCAATGGTGCGGCGATGCGCATTACGCCAGTCGGGATCGCGGCGGATGTTGCCGATCCGGAGCGGTTTATTTCGGCGGTTGTGCAGGCTTGCCAGGTCACGCACAACACCACGCTGGGGATTTCCAGTGCGGCGGCGGTGGCAGCGGTGGTATCCGCTGGCATCAATGGCATGGATCTGGGTGAGGCGTTGAACCTCGGTCAGCAAATCGCTCAGCAAGCCGAGGCGCACGGGCACTGGGTCGCCGGTGGGCGTATTGCCTCGCGGATAAGTTGGGCGCGCACCATCAGTGTCGATAGCGACAAGGCCTTGCTGGCGGATCTGCTCTATGACGTGATCGGTACTTCGGTGGCGTCGCAGGAGTCGGTGGTGGTCTCGTTCGCGCTGGCGCAGCAAGTGGCGGTCGGTGAGATGAGCGCGTTTGAAGCGCTGTGCATGGCTGCCAGTCTTGGCGGTGACACCGACACCATCGCGGCGATTCTTGGCGCGATGCTCGGGGCCTGCCTCGGGCTTGAGAGTTGGCCGGTGCCGATGATCGACACGGTCAAAGCGGTCAATCATCTGGAGCTTGAGCCGTTGGTGCAGGGGCTGTTGGCTTTGCGCTGATTGGGCTGACGCCTTCGCGAGCAGGCTCGCTCCCACAGGGGTTATGTGAACGCCACAAATCCAATGTGGGAGCGAGCCTGCTCGCGATGGCCGCTCCGCATATTCGAATATTCACCCCGCAATGGATCGCGCAGACAGGCCGAGGATGGCCGCGATGTCTTGTCGTTCTGCATCATTGCCACAACCACAAAAAAGGCAAACAGGAGCACCTTCATGAGTTCATCAACCGCCGGGCAAAGCGCCGGGCAACTGGAAACCCGCGGCATCGAGCCGGTGCCGGAAGCCGAGTGCAACGGCCACCCGCTGCAACTGTTCTGGGTCTGGTTCGCCGCCAACATTTCCATCCTCGGCCTGCCGCTGGGCGCCACACTGGTGGCGTTCCGCGGGCTGGCGATCTGGCAAGCAATCATCGTCGCGATCATCGGCGCTGCCGGTTCGTTCGCGGTGGTCGGGATCATCTCGATTGCCGGCCGCCGTGGCCGCGCGCCGAGCCTGACCTTGTCGCGAGCGATCTTCGGCGTGCGCGGCAATATTGGCCCGACGCTGGTCTCGCTGATGTCGCGTCTGGGCTGGGAAACCGTTAACACCACCACCGCCGCATTCGTGCTGCTGTCGCTGTGCTCGATCTTGTTCGGCTCGCCGGTCGAAGCGAAAAGTGCTCCGGTACTGACGCTGATCTTCATCGCGATTTTCGTTTTGCTGACCCTGTCGGTGTCCGGCCTCGGCCACGCGACTTTGCTGGTGATTCAGAAGTGGGCGACCTACGTGTTCGGCGCGCTGAACATTCTCGTCGGCGGTTTCCTCTGCGCGACCATCGACTGGAGCGCGGTGTTCAACGCCACGCCAGCGCCGATGAGCGCAATGATCATCGGTATCGGCACCATGGCTGCCGGCACCGGGATTGGTTGGGCCAACGCCGGTGCCGACATGTCGCGCTACCAGCATCGCAGCGTCAAGGCTGTGCGTTTGGTTGCTTCGGCGGCGTTCGGTGCGGGCATTCCACTGGTGTTGCTGATCACCCTTGGCGGGCTGCTGTCGGTGGGCAACAACGATCTGGCGTCGGCAACTGACCCGATCGTGGCGATCCGCGACATGCTGCCAACGTGGATGGCCGTGCCGTACCTGATCACCGCATTCGGTGGTCTGTTGCTGTCGAACAACCTGTCGGTGTATTCCGCCGGTCTGACCACGCTGACCCTCGGCCTGAAGGTCAAACGCGTCTACGCCGTGGTGGTCGATATCGTTGCGATCTTCGCCGGTTCGATCTACTTCATGCTGATCGCCGACAGCTTCTACGGGCCGTTCATCACCTTCATTTCCCTGCTGGCGGTGCCGATCACTGCGTGGGTCGGGATCTTCGTCGTCGACCTGATTCACCGTCACTACTACAGCCCGACAGATTTGCTCGACGTCAGCCCGAGCAGCGCCTACTGGTATCGCGGCGGTATCGAATGGCGTGCGTTCGGTGCGTGGGCGATTGCCATCGTCCTCGGCTTCAGTTTCACCACCATCGGCACCACTGCTGAAAATGTCTGGTTCAAAGGCTTTCTGTCTGATTCGTGGCTGGGCCACAACGGCCTCGGCTGGATCGTGACGTTCGTGGTGGCCGGTGGCATTTACTTCGTCCTCGGCGGGGCGAAAGATCGCCGCGCCGCGCAAACCGGGAATGCTCATGCCTAAGATGTTGCACACCGGCCAGGTCATCATCGACCTGGTCATGGCCGTGGATAAGCTGCCGCAGATTGGTGGTGACGTGCTCGCGCAGTCGGCGGGTTTCGAAGCGGGTGGCGGGTTCAACGTGATGGCGGCGGCGGTGCGCAATGGTCTGCCGGTGGTCTATCTCGGCCGGCACGGCAGCGGGCGTTTCGGCGATCTCGCGCGTCAGGCGATGACTGTCGAGGGGATTCACATCGGCATTACCGAGCCCGCAATCAAAGACACCGGTTTGTGTGTGGCGCTGACCGATGCGTCGGCCGAGCGCAGCTTCATTTCCTATATCGGCGCTGAAGGTGAAGTGACTGAAGCGGACCTGAACAGCGTCGCGGCTGAGGCCGGTGATTACGTTTATCTCAGTGGCTACAGCCTGCTCCACGAAGGCAAGGCGCAGGCGTTGCTCGATTGGACATTGGCGTTACCGGAGTCGATCAACGTGGTGTTCGATCCGGGCCCGCTGGTGGAATCGCCGGACTCGCCGATGATGCAGGCGCTGCTGCCGCGCATAGACGTGTGGACCAGCAACAGTGTCGAGGCGCTGCGGTTTACCGGGGCTGAGGATATTGGCGTGGCGCTGGATCGTCTCGCTGAACATTTGCCCGAAGACGTGTTGATAGTGGTGCGTGATGGGCCTCAGGGTTGCTGGATTCATCAGCGCGATGAGCGTCGGCATGTGCCGGGGTTTGCCGTGAAAGCCGTGGACAGCAATGGCGCCGGTGATGCCCATGCCGGGGTGTTTATTGCCGGATTGGCGCAGGGTTTGTCTGCCCATGAAGCGGCGCGTCGGGCGAATGCAGCAGCGGCTCTGGCGGTGACGCGCTGGGGGCCGGCGACCTCGCCGGGGGCGGCTGAGGTGGATGCGTTTATCCTCGATTCCGGCGGCGCCTGATCTACCGCTTTCGCGAGCAGGCTCGCTCCCACAAGGGGTGTGTGAACAACATCATTCCAGTGTCGGAGCGAGCTTGCTCGCGAAGGGGCCATCAGCCTCACACATAACTCAACTGGCTTTACGCAACGCCTCAATCAACTCCTGCTTACGCATCGAAGAGCGTCCCGGAATCTGCTTTGCCCGGGCCTCCTTCATCAAGCTATCGACTGTCTGCGTATCCTTCGAAGCCTTGCTGTTACGCGAATGCCCCTCGCGACTGGCCACTGCTCGCCGGGACGATTTCTTGCGATCTTCAGACTTGGCACTCGCCGATTTCTTGCGTCCCGAACCGCCGCTCTTCTCGCCGCCGCCCGATTGCTTGTTCACCGTCGCCCAGGCGCGCGCTTCCGCCTCGTCCTTCGACAGGCCTTTGTTCTCGTAGCTGTTTTCGATGTGCTCGGCCTTGCGCTTCTGTTCGGCGGTGTATTTGTCTTTGCTTCCACGAGGCATGGGAATTCTCCTCCGGTGTGCAGATTCGGCCGCTCGCCGCATCGGCAGCGAGCGACCTCAGGACTACTGCAGATCCAGCTTGCGCGCCGCTTCAACCCCGGCAGCGCTGAGCTTGATCGGCAGGTTCAACGAATGTTCGCCGGCCTCGTTGCAGGTCACATGACCATGGTGAATCAGTCCACGATCCTGCAGGGCGGCGAGGGCGCTGGCCACGACTTTCTCGCCCCGGTAATTGTCCAGCACCTCCTTGCCCAGTCCACTCGGATGGGCGTGCAGCAGGCGGGTGAGGACTTCTTTTTCCAGGTTTTTATCGACGTTCATGGATACCTCTTCATTGGATTGAATAGGACGCTCGCGTCGGCGAACTACTGGCCGGAACCTTCGGAACCGGAGCCACCAGTGGTGGTTTTCGAGCCGACGCCGGGGCCTGCGTTGTCCGGCGTGGCGGGGGCGTCGGGGGTGTTCATGCCGCCCTGACGACCCGGATCACTGCCCTGAGTGCGCGGATCGGTACCCGTCGCAGGAGGCTGATTGATCAACGGCACGCCCGAGCCGTCGGTGTTCATGCCGGGGGCACTGTTGATGGCGGGCGCGCGGGGTGGGGTCGGGTCGGTAGGGCCGGTGCCCGCAGCGGTGGCGGATGCGGCGAAAACCGCAGGGCAGAGCAGGGCGCTGAATACGAAAGCGGTCAACCTTGACGGGATCATAGGGCTTCTCCAGTGATTGGAATCCTTACCTGTCGTTGGTCTGCCCTGTGATCCGATTGGTGCCTGATCAGCGACGAACGGTCTAGGCTGCCTGCACGGCTTTCAGACTGATCCGTCGCCAGAGCAAGCGGCCAAGGGTGATCAGCCAGTTGGCCAACGCGACGATCAAAACCGTCAAAAGCAGCGTGCTCATGCCGTGCTCGACGATGATTTTTCCGGCCAGTAACGGAAAGCCGAACACGCCGATGAAATAGGCAAGACTGAACAGCAACAAGGCCTGCGACGTGGTGCCGGCCGGTGCTTCGTTGGCCGCCAAACCGTTGATCACCGAATAGGTCAGGCCATAACCGACGCCGAGCATCGCTGCGGCCAGCAGGTACGTGAATCCGCTGTGCACGCCGAACGCGAACAGCCCAATTGAAGCCAGCATAAGCCCTGACAGCAGGCATGACGCTCGCAGCGGATCATGCTTGACCACAACGCCTGCGATCAACATTCGGCTGCTGATTGCCGCGCTCATGAAACCGAGAAAGAACAACGAATAGTCCAGCGAGCGGGCGGTGGCATAGCTTGTCTGAAAACTCGACAGCCCCCCGAATACGCAACCACCGAGACCGACCATGATGATCGGAAGTACTGCACGCGAGCTGAGCACTTGGCGGGTTGCTTGCCAGGTAATTCTCGCGGCTGACGTGGCTTGGGTACCTTTCAATCGTGCGCCGAGACGCCAGAACAGCAGCACGCCAATCAGACTCGCCAACGCCGCCAGATAAAACGCCGAGGTTACCGGCAGACCCCACGCACTGGCTGCGCGACCGAGCAACGGGCCGCTGCCGATGCCGGTCATCATGCTCCCCGACAACAGCGCAAAATACTTCGCCCGCTGCGCTGGCGTCACCAGACTGGCCACAATGATCGGCCCCAGTGTGTAAAACACGCCCCAGCCCAGACCCAGCAGCAAACCAAAAAACAGCAACACATGACCAAACCCCGGCGACAGCGCAAAACCCAGACTCGCCGCCACCAGCAACAGCCCGAACAGGGCAATCGAACGCGCCGCGCCGAGCCAGTCCGACAGATGCCCGGACACCAGTACCGCGACAAACGTACTGAGCATCGCTGCAGAAATCACACTGCCGGCATCGTGCTCATTGCCGCCGCGAGAGCCGATCAACAACGACAGCAAAAACGTCGAACCATAGGACAGCGACAGCAGATAACTGGCGAGGCAGAACAGGCCGAACAGCTTGCCTGAAACCTTGGGTGTTGCTGGCGACATGACGCAGTTCCTTGACCGGAAAAATTCAGCGTCATCTGTTTAACACGGCGGCGCGGCAGGTTAGGTCTGAGGTTGGCGAAGTCAGGATCACTGCACGCCGGAGTAACGCTCAAGCGATGCCGATCTCTTCCTTGAATTGCTCCATGAAACCCTTCAGACGCTGATGGCGGACCTGCGCCAGACGCTGGCCGGCGGCGGTCTGGAAACCATCGGCGAGGTGCAGCAGTTTGGTCTGGAAATGATCCAGGCAAAAACGTCTGTCGTCGTAGTCACGTTGCTTTGCTTCGGGATCCTGCGGGTCGTACAGCGCCGACCCCATGCGCCCGGCGATGTAGAAGGTACGAGCAACGCCGAGCATGCCCAGAGAGTCGAGGCGATCGGCGTCCTGGACGATTTTCGCTTCGAGGGTGAGCGGGGTGATGTTGGCGGAGAAACTGTGGGCTTCGATGGCGTGGGCGACGGCCGCGATTTTTTCTTCGGACCAGTTCATCTCTGCGAGCACTGCCGACGCTTTGTCCGCCGCTAATCGCGACGCCTGCGCGCGCAGTGGCGAATTCTTTTCGACGGCAACGCAATCGTGCAAGAGCACGGCGGCGAGCAATACCTCAAGATCCCCACCTTCTTCTGCATGCAGCGTACGTACGTTGTGCCAGACCCGTTGCAGGTGGTCGAGGTCGTGGGCGCCGTCGTCGGACGCTTCCAATGCGTGCGGCAGTAACTCTGCTGCCAGTGCCTCCAGGGGCGTAAAACTATCTAGGTTCATAAGCATCCTTTCAGATTGTCTCAGTTCCTGTGGGAGCGAGCCTGCTCGCGAATGCTGTCTGTCAATCAACAATGCAGGTGACTGAAAGGACGCTTTCGCGAGCAAGCCCCCACAGGGAACTGCAGTGTTTGCAACATTGCGCAGGGTAGTGTGTGTTTTGCCATGTGACGAGCGCCGCTCACCACCTTAGTATGGCGTTTTCCTTTTCCGACAAGGCCCGTCCATGACGATCGAAATCCGCCCGGCGACCCCCAGCGATGCACCGCAAATCCTCGCCTTCATCACTGAACTCGCCGATTTCGAAAAGGCCCGCCACGAAGTCATCGCCAGCGTTGCCGACATCGAACGCAGCCTGTTCGGCGAAGGCGCCACCGCCCACGGTCTGATCTGCCTGCGCGATGGTTTGCCAATCGGTTTTGCGGTGTTTTTCTTCAGCTATTCGACCTGGCTCGGCAGCAACTGCCTGTATCTCGAAGACCTCTACATCACGCCGGAGCAACGCGGCGGCGGTGCCGGCAAAACCCTGCTGCGTCACCTGGCAAAAATCGCCTGTGACAACGACTGCGGCCGCTTCGAATGGAGCGTGCTGGACTGGAACACCCCGGCGATCGAATTCTACAAATCCCTCGGCGCGCAACCGCAGGAAGAGTGGGTGCGCTACCGCATGGATGGCCAGGTCCTGCGTGAGTTTGCCGAGGGCTGAACACGATGATGGCAATCCGGCAGTAATTCGATTGCCGCCAGCGCTCTAGTCCGGCATTCTACGCGCCATTTTTGCGCGCTCACGGACGACACCTGCAATGCCTCTGGCACAACTTCTCCACGCCCGTGGAGCCTTCGCCGCGTCAACGAGTGGTCAGCGATGAGCGGACTACGGGCGACAATGCGTCTGTATGGCCTGGTGAAAAACTCAGGCTCGAGCGACAACCCCCAGCGTCAACCGGTCGATATTCTCTGTACGACGAACAGCACGGGCGGCACTGCCATTCGTGCGTTCGTGTCGCGCCTCGATGCTGAGTTGATGACGCGCAGCGCCGGGCTCGCCGATTACCGCGTGATACCGCTGCGCACCTTCGATCCGACGGCGTTTATCGACGCTCATCAAGGCTGGTTGACGCTGCACATCTGTTGCGGTTTCGTTGCCCCGGCCGGGCATTCGCTACTCAAGGATGGCGGGTTGGTGCCGATGGGCTGGTACGTCTATTCCGAGATCGGCCAGTGGACGGCCCAGCATCATCTCGACCTCGGCGCACAAATGGCCGAACTGCTGCAATCGACTTACGAACGCAATCACCTGCGCCACTACAACGCCTGGCTCAACGAACTCGACGATGCGACGCCTGCCGAGCTGGCATGGCAGGTCGACGAAGCCTGGCAGCATCTGCAATTCGCTACATCCCCCGACAGCCGTGAACATTGCCACGCCCTGTTCGACCCCGTCGACAACCGCTGGCGCTTCGCCGCGACCGACATTGACCTCCATCAGTTGCCCCCGGAACCTCTGAAGCAAGGAGCTTTGAATTGAGTGGTAAACCCGCTGCACGCGTCACCGACCCGACCGCCTGCCCATTGCCAGGCCATGGCACCAACCCGATTGCCTCCGGCTCGCCGAACGTCTTCTTCGACGGCCTCGCGGCTGCGCGCATGACCGATAAATCGGCGTGCGGCAGTCCGATTACCGGAGCCGTTTCCGGCACTGTGTTCATCAACGGCCTGAATGCCGCCACGCTCGATAGCACCGGAGGCCACGGCAATGTCGTGGTCGGTGGGTCGGGGACGGTGATTATTGGCCAGAGCGGCGGTGGGGCGGCGTTTAGCGGGTTGTTGCCGATGCCGGTGCATTTCAATGATCGGATGCAGGTGGTCAACGAGATAACGGGAGAACCCATGCCCAATCACCCTTACGCGATTCAACGCGGCGACGGACGTGTCGAGCACGGCATTACAAATGACGCGGGTTTCACTCATACGGTGAGCTCGCACATACCCGAATCCATCAAGTTGTTCGTGGAGTAGGTTCGATGACTGCTGAAAACCCTGATTTGAAAGGATGCCAAAGGCTGGTCGTGACTCATGACTTGACGTGTAAAACCGATGGAACGGTTAAGCAGGCCACGGTTGCTCCGAAAAAGATTGTGCTGTTTTTTGTGGGTGGAGCGGGCGATAAAGAAAGTTATTACGGAACCGGGCCTAACAATAACGTTGCCGAAGCACTGAAAATCTTTGTGAAGAATATGGATGCGGAAGGGCTATGCGCGGATACGTACGACGCACACCATATTGGCTATAACGCGTTTGTCAGTGAAGACGGGCTCAAGGCAAGCGTGCTGGATAAAATTTCCGACCTTACGACACCGGTCTACATTATCGGACACAGTCTGGGAGGGTGGAACGGGGCTCACTTGTCAAAAGTCCTGGCCGACAAGGGGTACCGAATTCCGGTACTGGTAACTCTTGATCCGGTCGGAGAAGGACAGATTGTATGGGGTGTTTCAAATATCTATCAGAAAGAACCTACGCCTAAAGCTGAATATTGGGTGAATGCAAGAGCCGACGCCAAGGACTGGAATTTTTCTGACCTTGTGGCAGATTTCGGAGAGCAGTGGGATATGAAAAGCGGTCCGAACATGAATGGCAGAGTTGACGTGAACCATGCGGATGCCTGGGCCATTTATATTGCCGATCTTGGGACGGGGATGTCAGCCAGAGATGTTTTGATGGAGTCGGTGGTGTTGCATTTTAAAGGGAGGAAATGTGCGTAATCTAATTCTGTTTTTGATGTTTTCGCTGTGTGCTTCATGTGCGATCAGCCACGGAAAACCTACTGCCAAAATCGAATATCTGGGAGTCGAGCGATACCTGGACCGAAACATCTATCAAGTCAGATTTTCATCCGATGTCGATGTCGACAAACTATTCAAGTCAAAAATAAGCCAGTCTTTGCTCTGCTCTTTGGGTGATGGGATGGATTTCTCGCAACCGCGCAATCTGAATCAGTATGGTGAGGGCTGGATTGAAACCGTTGCGCCTGCTGACGGAACAGCCTTCAAAGCGGATCTGATGTTTCGCAGAGTGAAAGACTCATCGAGTGACACGCTGATGAGCAGCGAGGAATTACGCACTGTGTTAGCGGGCCGACAGTCAATCGCATGCAAAGTCAGAGTCAACTCCTACTCTTACAAAATTTACTATTCAGACGTGATGAACATTCCTGTTGCTGATCTGTTAAGGGAAATCAACAAGTACTGAGAAGGGGCTTCCTGCCTGATCGCAGGAAGCCTTGATCCGGTTTAACACGCCTCTGTCGTTCCCAGTTGCCACTGAGCAACCCATCAAGCGCCTTTCGCACGGAAACCTTGAAAGCTCCGGCCTTCTTTTTATCCAAGGCCGCTTTCCAGTAGGCGTAACCCTGACTGAAATCCGAAGCCTGTTCGCTATTTTTCGTCCCATAATATGGGATTGATATTTATATATTGAGATATGACAGCTCGTGGGTTTATAGTCCGTCGCACTCACTGCCAAAAACAAAACAGGTGAAGCGATGCTGGCGCAATTGATCGCGCTCGACTGGGGTACGACCTCATTACGTGCTTACAAACTCGCGGCGGGCGGTGTGGTGCTGGAGCAGCGCGCGCTGTCGTCCGGGATCATGCAGTTGCCCAAGACCCCGCGAATCATCAACGGTCGCGAATGCGCCGACGGTTTTGAACTGGCGTTCGACGAGGCGTGTGGCGACTGGCTCGATGCGCAGCCGGATCTGCCGGTGATTGCCTGTGGCATGGTCGGCAGCGCACAGGGCTGGCGTGAAGCGGCCTACTGCGATACGCCGGCGAACGTCGCCAATCTCGGAAACTCCCTACAAACAGTTATCAGTCTGCGCGGCACGCGGGTGCATATCGTGCCGGGCGTGATTCAGCGTTCGCGTCTGCCGAACGTGATGCGCGGCGAAGAAACCCAGGTGCTCGGTGTGCTGCAGAATCTGCCGATCGAGGCGGGTGCCGATCTGTTGATCGGTCTGCCGGGCAGCCACTCGAAATGGGTTGATGTGGTCGATGGCTGCATCACCCATTTCGATACCTTCATGACCGGCGAAGTATTCGCCGTGCTCAGCGAGCACAGCATTCTCGGGCGTACCCTGAAGCAAGGCGCGACGTTCGATGCTCTGGCGTTTGACCGTGGTGTACAGATTGCGCAATCGGCGGACGGTGAACTCGGCGTGCTGTCGACGCTGTTCAGTGCCCGTACCCTGGGTCTGACCGGCGAGCTCAGCCCGACCGCGCAGGCGGATTATCTGTCCGGCCTGATGATCGGCCATGAACTGGCGGCGCTCGCCACGGTTCAGCGACGTCGCCGCAACACCCCGAATCTTCCTTCGATCATCCTCATCGGTAACGCGCAACTCTGCGCGCGCTACAGCCGCGCGCTCAATGCGTGTGGTTTCGCCAACGTGACGCTGGCCGAGCAGGCCACCGAGCGTGGTCTGTGGCAACTGGCGCTGGCCGCCGGACTGATCGATTCCTCATCCCGTTAACCCTGACTGGAGGCCTGACATGCTCAAGCAAGCATTGGCGCAAAACGGTCTGATCGCGATCCTGCGTGGCCTGCATCCGCAGGAAGCCGCCGCTGTCGGAGAAGTCCTGTATGCGGCCGGATTTCGCGTCATCGAAGTTCCGCTCAATTCCCCTTCGCCGTACGAAAGTATCCGCATCCTGCGCACGACCTTGCCCGCCGATTGCCTGATCGGTGCCGGCACGGTGTTGACCCCGGAACAGGTCGAGTTGGTGAAAGAGGCCGGCGGCCAAGTGATCGTCATGCCGCACAGCGACGCCAAGGTGTTGCGCGCGGCGAAAGCGGCGGGGCTGCTCCTGTCGCCGGGCGTTGCCACACCGACCGAAGCGTTCGCGGCGCTGGAGGAGGGCGCGGACATTCTCAAGTTGTTCCCGGCCGAGCAGATGGGCCCGGCGGTCGTCAAAGCCTGGCTTGCGGTGTTGCCGGCGGGGACGGCGCTGGCGCCGGTCGGCGGTATCACGCCGGACAACATGCAGGCGTTTATCGATGCTGGTGTGAAAGGTTTCGGTCTTGGTTCCGGCCTGTTCAAACCGGGCATGACGCCGGAACAAGTGGCGGTGAATGCCAAGGCCTATGTGGCCGCGTGGAAGGCCCTTCGCTAAGACTTTTTGGCGCTGCGTGCGCTACATCTATAAGAGAGACAAAAAGATGAAAATCACCAAACTCACCACCTTCATCGTCCCGCCGCGCTGGTGCTTCCTCAAGGTCGAAACCGACGAGGGCGTGACCGGTTGGGGCGAGCCTGTGGTCGAAGGTCGCGCACACACCGTAGCCGCTGCCGTTGAAGAATTGTCCGACTACCTGATCGGCAAAGACCCACGCAACATCGAAGATATCTGGACGGTGCTGTATCGCGGCGGTTTCTACCGTGGCGGCGCGATTCACATGAGCGCACTGGCCGGTATCGATCAGGCGTTGTGGGACATCAAGGGCAAGGCCCTCGGGGTGTCGGTGAGTGATCTGCTCGGCGGGCAAGTGCGCGACAAGATTCGTGTGTATTCGTGGATCGGCGGCGATCGCCCGGCCGACACCGCGCGTGCGGCGCAAGAGGCGGTGAGCCGTGGTTTTACCGCAGTAAAAATGAACGGCACCGAAGAGTTGCAGTTCCTCGATACCTTCGAGAAAGTCGATCTGGCGCTGGCCAACGTAGCCGCCGTGCGTGATGCGGTCGGGCCTAACGTCGGCATCGGTGTCGATTTCCATGGCCGCGTACACAAGCCGATGGCCAAGGTGCTGATGAAGGAACTTGATCCGTACAAACTGATGTTTATCGAAGAGCCGGTGCTCAGCGAAAACTACGAAGCCTTGAAAGAACTGGCGCCGCTGACCAGCACGCCGATTGCCCTCGGTGAGCGGCTGTTTTCGCGTTGGGACTTTAAACGCGTGTTGAGCGAAGGCTATGTCGACATCATCCAGCCGGATGCCTCCCACGCTGGTGGTATCACCGAAACCCGCAAGATCGCCAACATGGCTGAAGCCTACGACGTCGCGCTGGCGCTGCATTGCCCGCTGGGGCCGATTGCACTGGCGGCTTGTTTGCAACTGGACGCGGCTTGTTACAACGCGTTTATCCAGGAGCAGAGCCTGGGCATCCATTACAACGAGAGCAACGACTTGCTCGACTATGTGAAGGATCCGCGGGTGTTCGATTACGACAAAGGTTTTGTGAAGATTCCGAATGGCCCGGGGTTGGGCATCGAGATCAACGAGGAATACGTGATCGAGCGCGCAGCCGTCGGGCATCGCTGGCGCAACCCGATCTGGCGTCATGCCGATGGCAGTTTTGCCGAGTGGTGAGTACTGCCTGACACACCCGATGAGATCGTTCCCACGCTCTGCGTGGGAATGCCTCAATGGACGCTCTGCGTTCGCTTTTGGGACGCGGAGCGTCCCGGGCTTCATTCCCACGCGGAGCGTGGGAACGATCAGATGCAAGGCCTCAGGCCGACCTCAATAAACATAAAAAGAGGCTCTCCCCATGCAACCGCAAACCCTCACCGGGCAGGCGTCTTTAGTCACGCCCAGCCGCAAGCGGTTTTTCATCATGGTGTTGCTGTTTATCACCGTGGTCATCAACTACCTCGACCGCAGCAACCTGTCGATTGCCGCGCCGGCGTTGACCAGCGATCTGGGCATCGACCCGATCCACGTCGGCCTGATCTTCTCCGCGTTCGGCTGGACTTACGCTGCCATGCAGATCCCCGGCGGCTGGCTGGTCGATCGCGTGCCGCCGCGGATTCTTTACAGCGTCGCTTTGTTGTTGTGGTCTGTGGCTACGGTGATGCTCGGTTTCGCTGCGAGTTTCATCGCGTTGTTTGTATTGCGCATGGCGGTCGGTGCGCTGGAAGCTCCGGCGTATCCAATCAATAGCCGCGTAGTCACCACTTGGTTCCCCGAGCGTGAACGCGCCACGGCGATTGGTTTTTACACCTCGGGGCAGTTCGTTGGCCTGGCATTCCTGACCCCGGTGCTGGCCTGGCTGCAACACGAATTCGGCTGGCACATGGTGTTCGTCGCCACCGGCGCCGTCGGCATTATCTGGGCGGCGATCTGGTACGCGGTCTATCGCGAACCACGGGATTTCAAAGGCGCGAACGAGGCGGAAATCGACCTGATCCGCGAGGGTGGTGGTCTGGTCGATATCCAGCAAGAGTCCGCCAAGGTCAAAGCCAAATTCAGTTGGACCGATCTCGGCATCGTCCTGACCAAGCGCAAATTGTGGGGGATCTACCTCGGCCAGTTCTGCCTGAACTCGACGCTGTGGTTTTTCCTGACGTGGTTCCCGACTTATCTGGTGAAGTATCGCGGCATGGACTTCATCAAGTCCGGCCTGCTGGCGTCGCTGCCGTTTCTCGCCGCGTTCGTTGGCGTGCTGTGTTCAGGGTTCTTTTCCGACTTCCTGATTCGGCGCGGCTACACGGTTGGATTTGCGCGCAAGTTGCCAATCATTGGCGGACTGCTGATTTCTACCTCGATCATCGGTGCCAACTTCGTTGAGTCGACGCCATTGGTCATTGCCTTCCTGGCCTTGGCGTTTTTCGGTAACGGTCTGGCCTCGATCACCTGGTCGCTGGTGTCGACGCTGGCGCCGGCGCGGTTGTTGGGGTTGACCGGCGGGGTGTTCAATTTCATCGGCAACCTGTCGGCGATTGCCACGCCGATCGTGATCGGTTTCCTCGCCAGCGGTGATTCGTTCGCCCCAGCGATCACCTATATCGCGGTGCTCGCCTTGATCGGTGCTTTGTCCTACGTGCTGCTGGTCGGCAAGGTCGAGCGTATCGAGTTGTAGTGGTTTGCGTCGGGCGACCATAATGCCGCCCGTTCCCTCGCTCAACGGTAAAGGCTGGATATGCAGGAAGACGCTCCGGAAAAAACCAAGGACGCCGCGCCCACCGGCACGCAGACGCTGTTGCGTGGCTTGGGTGTGGTGCAAGCGGTAGCCAGTGGCGCCCGTGATCTCAAGGAGATCGCCCGGCTGATCGGCACCACCCGCAGCACCACTCATCGTCTGGCCAGTTGCCTGGTCGATGAACGTTATCTGCGCGTGGTGCCGCAAGTCGGTTATCTGCTCGGGCCGAAGCTGATCGAGCTGGGTTTTCAGGCGCGCGAAGAGTTGCCGCTGGTGACCTTGGCCGGGCCGTATCTGGACGAGTTGTCGGCGCTGACCGGCGATACCGTGCACCTGGGGATTCGTGAAGGCGATGAGGTGCTGTATCTGTTGAAGAATCCGGGGCGCAATGGCCCGGAAATGCGTTCGCGGGTCGGCCATCGCATGCCGCTGGCACGCACCGGGATCGGCAAGGCGCTGATGCTCGATGACTCGCCGAACGATTGGCAGCGTCTGTACGACATCAGCCTGCCGGCGGGTGGGAAAAGTCAGTTCTGGCCGCAGCATCCCCAGCAGTCGTGGGAACAGCTTGAGCAGCGCATGACCGAATACGTCGCCGGTGGCTACGCGTTCGATCTGGAGGACAACGAACCGTCGATTCGCTGCGTGGCGGCGCCGATTCGAGATGCGAGCAAGGGCATCGTGGCGGCGATCAGTATCGCCAGCACCGTGCCGTACATGCCGCTGGAAAAAATGGCCGAGCTGATTCCCCTGATCAAAGGGGTCACAGCCCGGCTCTCGGCGGAACTCGGTCTGAAGATTTAAACCTTGAGCGTCGCCATGTCGATCACGAAACGGTACTTCACGTCGCCGGCGATCATGCGCGCGTAAGCCTCGTTGATCTGGCGGATGTCGAGCATTTCGATGTCGCAGGTGATGTTGTGTTCGGCGCAGAAATCCAGCACTTCCTGGGTTTCGGCGACACCACCGATCAACGAGCCGGCCAGTACACGACGGCTCATCACCAGTTTGCCGGCATGTACCGGTGGATCGATCGGCTCGATCAAACCGACCAGAATGTGCACACCGTCGAAGCGCAGGGTGTCGAGGTACGGGTTGAGATCGTGCTGCACCGGAATGGTGTCGAGCAGGAAGTCGAAGTAACCGGCAGCCGCTTTCATCTGCTCGGCGTCGGTGGACACGATCACATGATCGGCACCCTGACGGCGGCCTTCTTCAGCCTTGCTTGCCGAACGGGTGAACAGCGTCACTTCGGCGCCCATGGCCTTGGCGAACTTGATGCCCATGTGGCCCAGACCGCCCATGCCGAGAATCCCGACCTTGTCGCCAGCCTTGACGCCGTAGTGCTTGAGCGGCGAGTAAGTGGTGATGCCGGCGCAGAGGATCGGCGCGGCGCTGGCCAATGCGAGTTTTTCCGGGATGCGCACAACGAAGTGTTCGCTGACGACGATGCTGTCGGAATAACCGCCCATGGTGTTGCTGCCATCGACTCGATCCGGGGTGGCGTAGGTCATGGTCGGACCTTCGAGGCAATATTGCTCAAGGTTCGACTGGCAGGCTTCACAGGTGCGGCAGGAATCGACCATGCAGCCAACGCCGACCAGATCGCCGACTTTGTGCTGGGTGACATTCGCACCGATCGCGGTGACTTTTCCGACGATCTCGTGGCCCGGCATCAACGGGTAAACGGCGATGCCCCATTCGTTGCGTGCCTGATGGATGTCGGAGTGGCAGACACCGCAGTAAAGGATTTCGATCGCGACGTCATCGGCGCGCGGGCTGCGGCGTTCGAATTTCATCGGGGCGAGGGGGGTGGTGGCCGATTGGGCGGCATAGCCGATGGCGGTGTACATGGTGAACCTCGCGAAAGCAGTGACAGTTGAGGCGGCGCATTCTGGGCGTCGACTGACGGTCCGGCCATGACGATTCCTCCGGGTCTCATGCCTAATTCTCCGGCATGCGGGTTTCAGTGGCCGCATTGGCAAAAGGATCTGCGATGATGTTTTCATCCCTTGGTTTCGTGATTTTTTGTGAAGAACAATTCGATGCAATTGACCCGTCATCTTGATGCCAATGCCCGGCTGGTTTCGCTGATCGAACCGCTGGCGTTACGCGATGGTTACAGCCAGACCGGGCTGCCCGGTGTGCAAGTGCTGCGTGCCAGTTGCGATGTCGCCCGTGGCCCGCACATTTATGAGCCGAGCCTGATGATCATCGCCCAGGGCAGCAAACTGGCGTTTCTCGGGCCGCGCACCATGGAATACGGCGCCGGGCATTATCTGATTCAGGCGCTGCCGGTACCGTTCGAGTGTGAGACCTTTGCCTTGCCGGATGCGCCGTTGCTCGGGGTGTCGGTGGCGATTGATCGGGTGTTGCTCGGTGAGTTGGTGTTGGCGATGGGCTTGGCACCGGGGCGGCACATTCCAGCGCAGACTCCGGAATCGATGACCTCAGTAGTGCTCGACGATGACATGCGTGGCTGTGTCGAACGCTTGCTCAGTTGCCTGCACGATCCGCTGGAGTGCCAGATTCTCGGGCCGGCGCGGGTGCGCGAGTTGTTGTTCGTGGCGTTGCGCGGGCCGCAGGCGGATGTATTGCGCGCACTGGTCGAGCAGCAGGGACAGTTCGCGCGGGTGGCGGCGTCGATCAGTCATCTGCACGCGCATTACACAGAACCGTTGAATGTCGAGACCCTGGCCGGTTGCGCGAACATGAGCGTGTCGACCTTTCATGAGCATTTCAAGCGCAGCACGTTGTTGTCGCCGGTGCAGTATCTGAAGCGTTTGCGGTTGTTGAAGGCGCAGACATTGCTGGTGGCGGAAGGGCTGGGTGTGGCGCAGGTGGCGCATCGGGTGGGGTATCAGAGTACGTCGCAGTTCAGTCGCGAGTATAAGCGCTACTTCGAGCGTAGCCCGGGTGACGAACGCGCCGCCTGATCCGACGAAGATCCCCTGTAGGAGTGAGCCTGCTCGCGATAGCGGTGTGTCAGTTAGCATCATCGTCAACTGACACACCGCTATCGCGAGCAGGCTCACTCCTACATTCGGGCGGTGGTGTTTCAGGAATTTTGGACAACAAAAAGGCCCCCGATTCGGGAGCCTTGTTGTTCAACAGTTCGACTTACATATTCGGATAAGTCGGGCCGCCAGCGCCTTCCGGCGTCACCCAGGTGATGTTCTGCGAAGGGTCCTTGATGTCACAGGTCTTGCAGTGCACGCAGTTCTGGGCGTTGATCTGGAAGCGCTTCTCGCCGTCTTCCTTGGTGATCACTTCGTACACGCCGGCCGGGCAGTAGCGCTGCGCCGGTTCATCGTACATCGGCAGGTTCTTGCTGATCGGGATGCTTGGATCAGTCAGCTTCAAGTGGCAAGGCTGTTCTTCTTCGTGGTTGGTACCGGAGATGAACACCGAGCTGAGCTTGTCGAAGCTGAGTTTGCCGTCCGGCTTCGGATAGTCGATCTTCTCGCAGTCGGCCGCGAGCTTGAGGCAAGCGTAGTCCGGCTTGGTGTCGTGCAGGGTGAACGGCAGTTTGCCGCCGAAGATGTTCTGATCCAGCCAGTTGAAGCCACCACCGACGATGGCGCCGAACTTGTGGATCGCCGGGCCGAAGTTGCGGCTGGCGAACAGTTCGTCGTAGAGCCAGCTCTTCTTGAACGCGTCCACATAAGTGGTCAGCTCTTCAGTGCCGTCCTTTTCCGCGAACAGTGCGTCAGCCACCGACTCAGCGGCGAGCATGCCGGACTTCATCGCGGTGTGGCTGCCTTTGATCTTGGCGAAGTTCAGGGTGCCGAGGTCGCAACCGATCAGTGCGCCGCCCTTGAAGACCATTTTCGGCAGCGAATTCAGGCCACCTTTGCAGATCGCGCGAGCGCCGTAGCTGATGCGCTTGCCGCCTTCCAGGTACTGCGCCAGCACCGGGTGATGTTTGAGGCGCTGGAACTCGTCGAACGGCGACAGGTAAGTGTTGCTGTAGGACAGGTCAACGATCAGACCGACCACCACCTGGTTGTTTTCCAGGTGATAGAGGAACGAGCCGCCGGTGTTCTCGGTGCCCA
>Ga0213823_1000560_pt1 | contig 29562 bp, 29 predicted proteins | sample MC6MC0907MG_FD_179887 | JGI IMG/M metagenome (GOLD analysis project Ga0213823, IMG submission 179887) | Enriched soil aggregate microbial communities from Iowa State University, Ames, United States - MC6-MC0907-MG | ecosystem: Environmental > Terrestrial > Soil > Unclassified | place: USA: Iowa...
GGCTTCGCCGCCCAGGAAGCGCTGTTCGACGAGAACGGCGTGGTCCGCGGGATCATCACCGGCGACCTGGGTGTCGACCGCGAAGGCAATCCGAAGGAAGGCCTGTACACCCCCGGCATGGAACTGCGTGGCAAGTACACCCTGTTCGCCGAAGGCTGCCGTGGCCACATCGGCAAGCAACTGATCAAGCGCTTCAACCTGGACAGCGACGCCGACGCCCAGCACTACGGCATCGGCCTCAAGGAAATCTGGGAAATCGATCCGGCCAAGCATCAGCCAGGCCTGGTGGTCCACACCGCCGGCTGGCCGCTGGACATCATGGGCACCGAGAACACTGGCGGCTCCTTCCTTTATCACCTGGAAAACAACCAGGTGGTGGTCGGCCTGATCGTCGACCTGTCCTACAGCAACACCTACCTGTCGCCGTTCGACGAATTCCAGCGCCTCAAGCATCACCCGGTGCTCAAGCAGTACCTCGAAGGCGGCAAGCGCGTCAGCTACGGCGCGCGCGCCATCTGCAAAGGCGGCCTGAACTCGCTGCCGAAGATGGTGTTCAAGGGCGGCGCGCTGATCGGTTGCGACCTGGGCACCCTGAACTTCGCCAAGATCAAGGGCAGCCACACCGCCATGAAGTCCGGCATGCTCGCCGCTGACGCCGTGGCCGATGCGCTGTTCGCCGGTTCCGAAGGCGCCGACGAGCTGAACACCTATGTAGAAGCGTTCAAGTCCAGCTGGCTGTACGAAGAACTGTTCGCCAGCCGTAACTTCGGCCCGGCGATCCACAAGTACGGCGCCATCGTCGGCGGCGGTTTCAACTGGGTCGACCAGAACCTCTTCGGTGGCAAGCTGCCGTTCACCCTGCACGACACCAAGCCGGACTACGCCTGCCTGAAGCTGGCCGCGGACTGCAAGAAGATCGACTACCCGAAACCGGACGGCAAGCTCAGCTTCGACAAACTCAGCTCGGTATTCATCTCGGGCACCAACCATGAAGAAGAACAGCCTTGCCACCTGAAGCTGACCGATCCGAGCATCCCGATCGGCAAGAACCTGCCGCTGTACGATGAGCCTGCTCAACGCTACTGCCCGGCCGGGGTGTATGAAGTGATCACCAAGGAAGACGGCGAGAAGCGCTTCCAGATCAACGCCCAGAACTGTGTGCACTGCAAAACCTGCGACATCAAGGACCCTGCACAGAACATCACCTGGGTTGCGCCGGAAGGCGCGGGCGGTCCGACTTACCCGAACATGTAAGGCGTACGCTTGAAGAAAAAGGCTCCCGAATGGGGGCCTTTTTTATTGCCGGCGCCACTGCCCTGCTTCTGTAGGAGCACAGCTTGCGTGCGATAAGGCCTTGGCGATGTATCTGTCAGACCGTCTCGCCCTTCATCGCGGGCAAGCCTCGCTCCTCCAGACGAGCGCCTCCCATCACGCTGCTCGCTCATCCCCCGGATTGCGCTCGAAGTAACGCTTGTATTCACGGCTGAACTGCGAGGTGCTCTGGTAGCCCACCCGATGCGCCACCTGGGCCACGCCCAGCCCCTCCCCCAGCAGCAACTGCTGCGCCTTGAGCAAGCGCAGGCGCTTGAGGTACTGCACTGGCGACAGCAGCGTGCTGCGCTTGAAGTGCTCATGAAAGGTCGAGGTGCTCATGTTCGCGCAACGGGCCAGGGTCTCGACGTTCAGCGGCTCGGTGTAATGCTCGTGCAAGTGATTCAGCGAGGCCGCCACCCGGGCAAACTGCCCGTGCTGCTCCACCAGCGCGCGCAGTACATCGGCCTGCGGCCCGCGCAAGACGGTGAACATCAATTCGCGCAAGCGCGCCTGGCCCATCACCTTGCACTCCAGAGGATCGTGCAGGCAGCGCAGCAGGCGCTCCACGCAACCGCGCATCGTGTCGTCGAGCACCACCGAGGTCATCGACTCCGGAGTCTGCGCCTGGGCGCTGCGCCCCGCGGCAACGCCCATCGCCAGCACCAGCTCGCCCAACAGCGCCCGGTCGATGGCGATGGACACCCCCAGCAACGGCGCATTGGGCATGGCGAAGGTCTCGCACTCGAAGGGCACCGACAGCGCCTGGATCAGGTAATGCCCAGCGCCGTACTCCAGGGTCCGCGGGCCCAGGTACGCCAGCTTGCTGCCCTGGACGATGATCATCAGGCTCGGCTCGTAGATATGCGGGCCGCGGGCCACGTCGCAACTGGCCCGCAACACCTGGACCCCGGGCAGCCCCGTGGGAACGAAACCGTCGCGGGTCGCAAGAGGCTGGATCAGGGACACCAGGGTGGCATTGGCATCGAGATGGCGGGTCAACAACATGGGGAAAACTTCACGGAAAAAGGGATGAAAACATCATCGCAGGTCTGCACGCCAATGCCGCGTGCAAATAGCCGATGGCGGAGGAATAGGCATGACATGCCGAGGAATCGCCATGTTCGCGCCAGGCAGCGGCGCCGAGAATGGCCCGCCTCACCTGTCAGTGCTTTTGCGAGGTTCATCATGTACACAGCCATCGGTTACGCCGCCCAGTCCGCCACCACGCCCCTCGCCCCCATGAGCTTTCAGCGCCGCAGCCCGCGCCCGGATGACGTGGCGATCGAGATTCTCTACTGCGGCGTCTGCCACTCCGATATCCACCAGGCCCGCAATGAATGGGGCATCGCCGTGTACCCGCTGATGCCGGGCCACGAAATCGTCGGCAAGGTCACCGCCGTCGGCGCCCAAGTGACCAGGCACAAGGTGGGCGATCTGGTCGGCGTCGGCTGCATGGTCGACTCCTGCCGGCATTGCGAAGCCTGCGCCGCCAACCTGGAGCAATACTGCCTGGAAGGCCCGACCATGACCTACGCCACCCCGGACCGGGTCGACGGCAGCAACACCATGGGCGGGTACTCCGACAGCATCGTGGTCAGCGAGCACTTTGTCGTGCGTATTCCCGAGAAACTCGACCTGGCCAGCGCCGCGCCGATCCTCTGCGCGGGCATCACCACCTACTCGCCGCTCAAGCATTACGGGGTGAAGGCCGGCGACAAGGTGGGCATTCTCGGCATGGGTGGCCTGGGCCACATGGGCATCAAGTTCGCCAAGGCCCTGGGCGCAGAAGTGACCCTGTTCACCCGTTCGGCGAGCAAGGCCGAGGAAGCCCGTCGCCAGGGCGCCGATCATGTGATCGTCTCCACCGATGCCGAGCAGATGAAGGCCGCGGCCGGCCGCTTCGACTTCCTGCTGGACACCATCCCGGTGCAACACGACCTCAACCCCTACCTGGATACCCTGCGTTTTGACGGCGTACACATCCTGGTCGGCCTGATCGAACCGGTGGACCCGCCCGTGCACGCGGCCAAGCTGGTGCTGGGCCGTCGCGTGCTGGCCGGCTCGCTGATCGGCGGCATCGCCGAAACCCAGGAAGTGCTGGATTTCTGCGCCGAGCACAACATCACCTGCGACATCGAAATGCTCGACATCCGCCAGATCAACGAGGCTTACGCGCGGATGATCGCCGGCGATGTGAAATACCGCTTCGTCATCGACATGGCCACCCTCAAGCAATAAACCGCGTTCTGTAGGAGCGAGGCTTGCCCGCGATGGCGATGGACCTGGAAAAATGCCATCGCGGGCAAGCTTCGCGCCAATGGAAGCTTGAGTCAGCCGCCGAGTTCGGCGGAGATGCCGGCCGCGGCCTGCTTGATCACCGGGATCAGCTCGGCCATTTTTTCCAGCGGCATGTACGGCACGGTGCTGGCGATACTGATACCGGCGACGATCTGGCCGCTGGCATCACGGACCGGCGCCGCCACGCAACGGATCGACGGTTCGTTGTCCTCCAGATCGAAGGCATATCCCCCCGCCACATAGTCCTGCATGCGCTGCTGGAACTGCTCCCAGGTCGGCTCTTGGTGCTGCGGCCAAAGCGCATTCCTGCCGCCCGCCGGCAGGCTCACTTCATATAAACGCTGCCACTCCTGGGGCGTGCTATCGAGCAGCAGCGCCTTGCCGATCCCAGTGCGCGCCAGCGGCATGCGATGGCCGACCCGCGAGCGCATTTCCGGGCCGTTGCGCCCCGGGTTCTTGTGCAGGTACAGCACATCGTCGTCTTCGCGGATCGCCAGGTGAATGGTGTCGCCGGTCAACGCCGACAGCTGGTCGAGAAACGGCCTGGCCAGGGTCACCAACGGCAAGGCCTCGCGGGCCTGGAAACCCAGCTCGATCAGCTTCGGCCCCAACAGGTAGCCGACCTGCGGCATCACCCTCAAATAGCGCTCGTCCACCAGGCAACTGGCCAGGCGATGGGTGGTGCTGCGGGTGGTGCCGATCAGCCGGGCGATTTCCTTGAGGTCGCGGGCACCGCTGGCCACGGCCTGCACCACCGCCAGGCCACGGAGCAATGTCTGGGTACCGGTGGGGGCGGCATCCTTGGCGGTCTTTGCTGCGTCGTCCTGCATATCCAGCCTTCCGAGGGTGAGAACGGGCGGCATTATGGTCGCCCGCCCCCCGCCACTACAACTCGATACGCTCGACCTTGCCCACCAGCAGCACGTAGGACAGGGCCCCCGCCAGCGCCAGCACGGCAATGTAGGTAATGGCCGGGGCAAAGGAGTCGCCGCTGGCCAGGAAGCCGATGACGATCGGCGTGGCGATCGCCGACAGGTTGCCGATGAAGTTGAACACCCCGCCGGTCAGCCCCAGCAACCGCGCCGGCGCCAGGGTCGAGACCAGCGACCAGGTGATCGAGGCCAGGCCATTGCCGAAGAACGCCAGGGCCAGGAAGGCGATCACCAGCGGTGTCGACTCGACGAAATTGGCACCGATGATCGAGGTGGAAATCAGCAGCCCGCCAATGATCGGCAGCTTGCGGGCAAAACCCACCGAGGCGCCGCGCCGGATCAGCCAGTCGGAGAAGAACCCGGAACACAGCACGCCGACAAAGGCCGCGAGGAACGGCAGCGACGCCAGCAGGCCGGACTTGATGAAATCCATGCCGCGGTACTTCACCAGGTAAGTGGGGAACCAGGTGAGGAAAAACCACAGGGTCGAATTGAGGCAGAACTGCCCCAGATAGATGCCCCACAGCTTGCGCTTGCTCAGGACAATCCCCAGGTCGGTCCAGCTGAAACGCGCCTTGCTCCTGGCCGTCTCACGCTGGATATCCACCAGGCCGCCACCCTGGCGGATCAGGTCGATTTCCTCCGGGTTGGCGCCCTTGAAATCCCCTGGTTCGCGATACACCGCGTACCAGATCGCCGCCCACAGAATGCCCACCGCACCGGTGACGACAAACACCATGTGCCAGCCAAAGGCATGCTGCAGCCAAGCCAGCACCGGGGTGAGAAAAGCCAGCCCGACAAACTGCCCGGAAGTGTAAAAGCCGATGGCCGTGGCGCGTTCGCGCTCGGGAAACCAGGTGGTCACCACCCGGCTGTTGATCGGATAGGCCGGCGCCTCCAGCGCGCCCACCGCCATGCGCAGGACGAACAGGGCGATGAAGCTGGCGGCAAAGCCGAGCATCACGGTCGCCAGCGACCACAGCAGCAGTGCCGCCGTGTAGAGAATGCGCGGCGGCACCCGGTCCACCAGCCAGCCACCGGGGATCTGCATGGCGGCGTAAGTCCAGCCGAAGGCCGAGAAAATCAGCCCGACGTGGATCGGGTCGATGCCCAGGTCGCGGGTCAAGGCCGGCGCGGCGATCGACAGGTTGCTGCGGTCCAGGTAGTTGATCACCACCGTGATGAACAACAGCACCATGATGAAAAAACGCTTGCGGCTCGGCGCGACCAGCGACGCCTGCCCGATGAAGGTCTGCGGTTGCATGGGAATGCCTCTTCTTATGGTTATTGAGGGCTATGTTTCTCTGTACCTGTAGGAGCGAGCTTGCTCGCGATGGCGTCGGTTGCTTCACAGCGATAAGAAGTCAGCCCCTGTCGCCGGCATCGCGAGCAAGCTCGCTCCTATCAGCAATGAATCAACTCACCATTCGGCGAAGCTGCCGTCGGCGTGGCGCCAGATCGGGTTGCGCCAGCGGTGGCCGATGGCCGCGCGCTCGATGACGTATTCCTCGTTGATCTCGATGCCCAGGCCCGGGCCGTTGGGAATCTTCACCATGCCTTGCTGGTAGTCGAAGACGCGCGGGTCCTTGACGTAATCCAGCAGGTCGTTGCTTTCGTTGTAATGGATGCCCAGGCTCTGCTCCTGGATGAAGGCGTTGTAGCAGGCCGCGTCCAGTTGCAGGCAAGCGGCCAGGGCAATCGGCCCCAGCGGGCAATGCAGGGCCAGGGCCACGTCGTAGGCTTCGGCCATGTTGGCGATCTTGCGGGTTTCGGTGATACCGCCGGCATGGGAAGCGTCCGGCTGGATGATGTCGACGTAACCTTCGCTGAGCACCCGCTTGAAATCCCAGCGCGAGAACAGCCGCTCGCCCAGGGCAATCGGCGTGTTGGTCAGCGGCGCCAGTTCCTTGAGGGCCTCGTAGTTTTCGCTGAGCACCGGCTCTTCGATAAACATCAGTTTGTAGGGATCGAGTTCCTTCATCAGCACCTTGGCCATGGGCTTGTGCACCCGGCCATGGAAGTCGACGCCGATCCCGACGTTGGGGCCCACCGCGTCACGCACCGCGGCGACGTTGGCCAGGGCCAGGTCGACCTTGTCGAAGGTGTCGAGGAACTGCAGCTCCTCGGTGCCGTTCATCTTCACCGCGGTAAAACCACGCGCCACCGCCTCTTTGGCGGCACGCGCGGTGTCGGCCGGACGGTCGCCGCCGATCCACGAATAGACGCGGATCTTGTCCCGCACCTGGCCGCCCAGCAGGTCGCTGACCGACACCCCCAGGGCCTTGCCCTTGATGTCCCACAGCGCCTGGTCGATCCCGGCCAGGGCACTCATGTGGATGGCGCCGCCGCGGTAGAAGCCGCCGCGGTAAAGCACGGTCCAGATGTCCTCGATATTGCGCGGGTCCTTGCCGATCAAGTAATCGGCCAGCTCGTCCACAGCGGCGGCCACCGTGTGCGCCCGCCCTTCGACCACGGGCTCGCCCCAGCCGGTGACCCCCTCGTCGGTCTCGACCTTGAGAAAGCACCAGCGCGGCGGAACGATAAAGGTGGTCAACTTGGTGATTTTCATCTTCTTGTCTCTCTTGTCGGATGCAGCGCCGAGGGCGCCAAAAAGTCTTAACGCAGCGCATTCCAGGCGGCGACATAGGCCTTGGCGCGGGTCGCCACCTCGGCGGCGCTCATCCCTGGCTTGAACAACCCGGAGCCCAGGCCGAAGCCCTTGACCCCGGCGTCGACGAACACCTGCATGTTGTCCGGGGTGATCCCGCCCACCGGCAGCAACACGGTGCCGGCCGGTAATACCGCGAGCCAGGCCTTGACCACCGCCGGGCCCATCTGCTCGGCGGGAAACAGCTTGAGCACGTCGGCGCCTTCGGCCAGCGCGGCAAAGGCCTCGGTCGGCGTGGCCACGCCGGGCGACAGATAGAGGCCGGCGGCCCTGGCCGCGCGCAGCACCTTGGGATCGCTGTGGGGCATGACGATCACCTGGCCGCCCGCGGCCTTGACCTGCTCGACCTGCTCCGGGGTCAGCACCGTGCCGGCGCCGATCAGGCAATCGGCGGGCAAGGCGTCGCGCAGGATGCGGATGCTGTCAAAGGGTTGTGGCGAATTGAGCGGCACCTCGATAACCCGAAACCCCGCCTGATACAGCGCCTCGCCGATGGCCGCCGCGTCTTGCGGACGCAGCCCCCGGAGAATGGCGATCAGGCCGTTATGTGCCAGTGCTTGCTTGAGCATGTCGGACCTCTTTTCAAGGGTGAGCGCAAGGGACGCGCGCCAGCAGCCCGGCCGCTTCGGCCAGGTGCCATAGACCGCGTTCGGTGGCCTGTTCGGCCAGGATTGCCCGGGGAAAACCGCAGGCGGACAAGGCCCGGCTGTAACGGGCGCAAAGCTGGGAATTGCCGATCAGCACGATCGACGGCAATGGGTCGCTGTGACGCCGGCGCCGCTGCACGGCGGCCAGTGCGCAAAGTTCGTGGCCGATCAGCAGGCCCGACAGATAGTCCGGCTGGGCGCGACTGCTGAGTTCGCCGGTCAACCCCAGGCTGCGGGCGCTGAACAGGGTCGACAGCGGGCCGATCTCGCCCTCGGCGGACAAGGCCACCTGCACGCCGCGGTCGAAGGCCTCGACATCGAATGCCGCGCCCCGCTCCTGGGTGCGGCCGAGAATGCTGTGTTGACTGAGCACGGCGAACAGCTCGCCGGTCATGAAGGTGTCGAAATGGACGATGCAGCCATCGGCCACCTGCACCCATTTGGAATGACTGCCGGGCAGGCCGATCAGCACGTCGTTCCCTGCCCCGTCCGGCAGCTGTGGCAGCGCCCCCAGCACCTGGGTTTCTTCGCCCCGCATCACGTTCGGCAAGCGCGAACGCTGGATCACCCCCGGCACGATATGCACGTCCACCCCGCGCCGACTGCGCAAGGTCACCAGGGCCTGCCCGAGCTGGGCGACATCCGCCGGGGTCTCGCAGTAACTGGCCTCGCGCCAGCCCTGGGCGCTGCCGACCATGCCGCAGGCAATCACCGGCAGTCCCGGTTGCGCGTCGAGCCAGTCGCCGCAGGCCTCATCGAAGGCCAGTTCAAAACCATCGTCGCAGCGCTGGCCGGCAATCATCCGCGCCACCTTCGGCAACTGCATGACCCCCGAGGTCAACGCACGCTGTTCCAGCACCTGGCAGCCTGCTGCGAGTTTGTAAGCACGAAGGGAGGTGGTTCCCCAATCGAGCGCGATCAATTGCGCCTGCATCGCTTCACCTGTGAGTTGTTTTTGGCAGTGAGTGCGTAAGAGCTGATGGCGGCGACTATAAACCCGACCCGAATAAAATCTCAATATATAAATATCATTCCCATATTATGGGATTTAAATCCCCTGTAGCCGCTGCCGCAGGCTGCGATAGGACCGAAGGTCCTCCAGCGATCTCAAGACGCTGCGTCCGCTTCGTCGGAATGCCGCCCAGGCCGTTCGCAGCCTCGCGAGCTCGGCAGCGGCTACAGGGCTTGGCGTCGGCAGGCCGGGCGGATGTTAATCAGGGGGCTAGGCGCGTGCTGCGCCGGATATATCAGAGGAGGTCGAAGCTAAACCGACCAGAGGCGATGCCCCCTGGGGGCATCGAAACGGGGGAATTTGAGTTCAGCGAAGGCCCTGCGCCAGCGGCGGCCTTGTGGGTCACTTGTTGCCGGGGCGGCAGTCGGTGTTGGGTAAAGCGGCCGGTCAGCCCTGGGCGAACGCGCGCAGCACATCGCCATCCATGCGGTACCTCACCCACTCTTCCTGGGGCTGGGCGCCCAGGGATTTATAGAACTGGATCGCCGGTTCGTTCCACTCCAGCACGCTCCACTCGAAGCGCCCGCAACCGTTGTCGCAGGCGATCCGCGCCAGGTGTCGCAGCAACTGTTTGCCAGCGCCGCCGCCGCGTTGTGCGGGGGTGATGTAGAGGTCTTCCAGGTACAGGCAATTGCTGCCCAGCCAAGTGGAATAGCTGAAGAAAAACACCGCGAAACCGATCGGCACGCCGTCGCGCAGGCAGATCAGACCGTGGGCCGTGGCGCCCTCGCTGAACAGGCTGTGTTCGATGTCGGCGACGCTGGCGATGACCTCATGACGAGCACGTTCGTAATCGGCCAACTCCCTGATGAAGGCAAGGATTTGCGGTGCATCGCTGGGCACGGCTGGACGGATTTCGACGGACATCGGCGGGTCTCGGTTGGAAGGCAGGCGGCCATATTAAATCGACAGGGGAAGGACATGCACGGGTATTTCACAGGGACATGCCTGGAGGTCGTGACGGGTGATTGTCCATGTCGGAATTGCCCGATACCTGTAGCCGCTGCCGCTGGTTGCGATCGGTCGCGAAGCGCACGGCACTTTTATCGACGCCCGAAGGTCCCGCGGGCCTTATCGCAGCCTGCGGCAGCGGCTACAGTGTGCGTCTGTATTTTTACTGCCTGGCTGAAATGACTTCCGACGCTTTTGCTCCCCTGCCCGATCTCGCCAACACCCTGCTGCCCCACGCGCTGGAGCCCGTCGACGACGGCGCCCACGACCTGTCGCACCTGCAGCGGGTGTGGGCCAATGTGCGGCGCATCGCCCGGGAAGACGGCGGCGATCTGCAAGTGCTGCTGGCCGCCACCCTGCTGCACGATTGCGTCGCCGTGGAAAAGAGCTCGCCGCTGCGCGCCCAGGCCTCGCGCCTGTCGGCGGAAAAGGCCGCGGCCCTGCTGCACCGACTGGGCTGGCCCGAAGCGAAGATCGCCGCGGTGGCCCACGCCATCGAAGCCCACAGTTTTTCCGCCGCCATCGAGGCTCGCACCCTGGAGGCGAAGATCCTGCAGGACGCCGACCGTCTCGACGCCCTGGGCGCTCTCGGCGTGGCCCGCACCTTCTATGTCGGCGGCCGGTTGAACCGAGCCTTCTACGATCCCCACGACCCGCACGCCGAACACCGCGGCTACGACGACCTGAACTTCACCCTCGACCACTTCCACACCAAGCTGCTGCACCTGGCCGAGGGTTTCCAGACCGTGACCGGCGCGCGCCTGGCGCAGGTGCGCCATGCCCGCCTGAAGCGCTTCATGGACGAATTCATCGACGAGATCGGTGGCTGACTTACTCCGCTGCGGGCTAATCCTGAAGCCTGCAAGATCACAACTAACGCGACAGCCGCCCATGGTAGAACGGCGCCTCATGAATCCAACAAGAACGAGGCCTGCGCATGTCCAGCGCTACTCCACCCCCCATGGTTCCAGCCAGGCTGTTCGGGCTGTTCTGCGTCGCCAGCTACCTGCTGTCACTGTCCTATGGCTCGACCTTCCTGCTCTCGCTGCTGATCGGCTCGCGCGGTGGCAATGAGCACGATGCCGGCAGCGTGATTTCGGTCGCCATGCTCAGCACCTTTTTCGCCGTGATCTTCTCCGGGCACCTGTCGGATCTGCTGGGCGCCGCGCGCTCGATTGCCCTGTTCGGTTGCCTGCTGGTGGTCGCCAGCCTGGGCTTTGCCCTGGCGCCGGGCTTCGGCGATGCCCTGCTGTTTTTCGGGCTGACCCTGGGCCTGGGTTGGGGCGTGTTCTACACCCTGGGGCCGATCATCGTGGCGATGATGGTGGCGCCAGCGCAGCGGGCCAGATTCTTCGCCCTGTTGTCGGGCAGCATGATGAGCGGCATCGGCTCGGGCCCGTTGCTGGGGCGACTGGCCAATGCCCTGGGCTACCCGTTGAGCATGGCGTTTCTGCTTGCCGCGGCCGCCAGCCTGATCGGCGTGCTGATCTTCTGGCGCCTGGGCGCGCTGCTGAAAAGACACCCCAGCCATCTGGGGACCGGCGCGGCGAAAATCAGTTGGGCCAGCAGCGCCCGGGTGCTCTCGTCCAAGGCCTTGTTCCCGATCCTCATGGTCGCTCTCGGCGGCTGCGTATTCGGCGGCCTGTCGAGTTTCCAGACCAGCTACGCGGCCTCCCGCTCGCTGGACTATTCGCTGTTCTTTCTCGGCTTCATGGCAGCCGCCATCGGCAGCCGTTTGCTGATCGCCGGCTTCGTGGTCAAGCGCGACGCCTATCGCGCGGCGTGCCTGCTCTCGGGGCTGATGCTGGGGTCGATCCTGATGTTCCAGCTGATGGTCGATGACGCGGTGAGTTATCTGCTGGCCGCCGTGGTGCTGGGGGTCGGCTACGGCCTGACGTACTCGGTGATCAATGGCCTGGCCGCCAACGAAGCACCGCCCGGCGACACCTCGCAAGCCTTGCTGCTGTTCAGCCTGGCCTACTTCATCGGGGTGTTCGGCTTTCCGCTGCTGGCCGGGCGGATCATCGTCGAACAGGGCATGTCGGCGCTGATGCTCACGGTGCTGGGCATCGCCCTGCTGAACTGGCTGATCAGCGTCGGGCGCCTGGTCTGGCGCGGGCTGAAACCCGAAGAGGTCGAGCAGAACGCCTGAACCGTTCGTCGTTCATCAGGCACCAATCAAAATCGCCGGCAGCCCAAGATCAGGTAGCGACTCTAAAAACGAATGGAGGCGACATCATGATCAAATCCAGGCTGACGCTCCTCGCCCTGGCCGGGCTGCTGTCCTCGGCGGCCTTCGCCGGCGCCAGCGGCCCGACCGATCCGGTGGAGCGGCCAAAGTCCCCGGCCACCCAAGGCTCACCGAACATCAATATCAACCCGCCACAAGTCGATGAAAGCACCCTGCCCCCCGCCACGGGTACCGATCCGCGCATCCAGGGCAACGACACCGGCCGCGCCGGCACCCTGGACACCGACCCGCCGGACAGCAAGCCGAAAACCACCACCGGCGGCACAGGCTCCGAAGGCCACGGCACCGATCAATGAACCAGGCACGCACCTTCCCCCACACAGAGGTCCGCATGAACGTCGACAAAGAGCTGGAAAAAGAAGTGCTCACCCGCTTGCTGCACGCCCACCCCAACGGCCTGGGCAAGGAGGTGCTGGATAACTATCGCGGCGAAAGAGTCGTGGCCAGTACCCTGGCAATGTTGCAGGAACGAGGCTTGATCAAGGAGGGCCATGTCACCCTCAACCCGGCGGGCGAACATGCTCTGAACCTGCCGATCAAGCTGACCGCTTCCGGAGTGGAAGCGGCCCGCAAGCTGGACGCCTGATCGAAGACCGGGGCGTTCGTTCGCGCCCACCGGCACCCGCGTTACGACGCGGGTGCCGCCAGCGCCGACTCAGCAGGTCGGATGGTTGAAGCGATTGATCATGTTGCCGTAGGTGCGGTTGTAGCGGTTGGCCGAGCGGACGATGCTCGAACTCTGCATGTGTGCCGGCAGGTTCTTCATCGCGCCCTCGGGAGCGCGCTTGTACACCCCGTCCTTGACGTCGCGGACGATCGAACGCGACTGGCCGATGAACTCATTGATTTCCAGCATGCCGCCACCACACGACTTGCCGCTCTGCGCGGCCTGGGCGCTGACCTTGCCATTCCAGCCCGCGGCCGCGTCGGCCACCAGTGCCAGGGACTTCTCGAAGGCCGCCAGGGCCTGCGGATCGTTCGGTTCGGCGAACAGCGTCTCGGCATCGGCGGTGTTGAGTTTGCCGTAGTAGATCAGCCCGGCACGGTAGTAGGCCGCGGTGTCTTTCGGCGCCTCATCGAATGCCTGCTTGGTCAGCGCCAGGTCACGCGCCCCAAGGCCGGCGTAGAAGCCCTGCTCCTTCTCGCTGACTGCGGTCAGGGCGGCCAGGTAGGCCTGGCTCTGGCGACGGGCCAGCTCGCCGTTGTCGCTCAGGTAGCCCTTGGAAGTGGCGTAGTTCTGCAGTTCATGGCTCAAGGGCGAGAGGGTTTTCAGGGCCGCGGAAAAGGCCTGGGCCGCCTGATCCACTTCCGGGATCGGCGTATCGATGGCCAGGGCGCCATCCAGCGCCCGGCTCAGGCGATCGATGAGGATATCGTTGCCAATGCTGAAGGCAGTGATCGGCGCCTTGCCCGCCAGGGCCGGCACCTCGTACTGCTGGTAACGCTGGAGGAAGGTCTGGAAGGATTCGCTGATGCTGTTCGCCGCACCGACGTACTGGTTGTATTTCTCTATTTCCTGTTGCCGGGTATCGACCTGCGCGACGGGCTGGCTGACCTTTTCACTCTTGTCGCCACAACCGGCCAACAGCACGGTGCCGCCCAACAGGGCCGCAGCCAAAAACATCCGGGTATTCATTGGTTCATTCCTTTAAAAACAGGCCACGACCAACCGCACGGCAGCGACAGACCGGTGACGGGGTTGGATGGGCACAACAGGGGATTGACGGCAGGTGTGCCGTGTCGATCAGCCGCCCCTGATCTGGGGCGTAAGAATCATCCATGAGCAACTCGCGAAAAGGCCTGAGAATTCGTCAGACACTTCCATTTCCGGGGCAGGCATTGTGCGAGAGTTCCCCCGTCCTGGCAAACCTCGGGCCGCCCTGGCCTGCCCCTCTTGCGCGAAATGCCGCGCTTCTGTGATAGCGATCACACCCTCTGGCAGGGTAACCAGAGCCCCATTCGTCGATTCCCGGGCACTTATCGGCCTTTTTCCCGCCCCAACTTCAGGTACCCATTGCCAAAGGAGAGCCCTCATGCCTCGTGGAAGCAAAGCCAAATACACCGCCGAGCAGAAGCGCAAGGCCGCGCATATCGAAGCCGGCTACGAAGCCAAGGGCGTGCCCAAGGACGAAGCCGAAGCGCGCGCCTGGGCCACGGTGAACAAGCAGTCCGGTGGAGGGGAACGGGTTGGCGGCTCCGGGCAACGCACACCGGCCTCGGAAAAAACCGCCGCGCGCCAGTCCTCGGCCAGGCGTGCCGTCGCCAGCCGTGAAGGACATGCCCGCAACAGCACGGCGTCGCTGAGTACCCAGACGAAGGACAGCCTGCTGAAGGAGGCCCGAACGAAGAACATTCGTGGCCGCTCGACCATGAGCAAGCAGGAACTGATCGAGGCATTGCGCAAGGCGGGATAAACCATGGATCGCGAGCAGGCCTACTCCCGGCGGGAACGAGCTTGCTCGCGATCGCTCTCGTTCAGTCGGCAAACGCCTAGGCTCGGACGCTATCCCCATTGACCAGCGCATCCACCTCCACCGTACCCGGCGCGGTGGCTGGCCCCCAGCGGGTCACCGCCAGGGCCGCCGCGGCGTTGGCCCGGCGCGCCGCCTGCAACGGTTCCAGCCCCTGCGCCAGCGCTGCGACAAAGACTCCGGCATGGGCATCGCCAGCGCCGTTGCTGTCCACCGCCCGGACCTTGAAGCCCGGCACATGGGCGCTATGGCCATGCTGGCTGACCCAGCAACCCTGCGGCCCGTCCCTGACCACCAGCAACACCTCCTGCGACAGTCCGTCATGCAGGCGTCGCAGGGCTTCGGCGATGGTCGAGGTCCCGGTGAAGCGCAAGGCCTCGACGCTGTTGCTGGTCCAGAGATCGATACGCGGCAGCAGCCGGCGCATGGCCTCGGAGTCCGGCGATTCCACCAGCGGGCCCGGATCGAACACCACCTGGATCCCCTGCGGCAAGGCCAGCAGCCAGTCCAACAAAGCCTCGGCCTTGCCGACATGCAGCAGGCTGTAGCCGCTGACATAGACAAAGTCATCGGCCTGCACCGCGACACCGTCCAGGTCCTCGGCCGACAGCTGGCCTTCCGCCCCGATGTAGGAAATGAAGCTGCGTTCGGCCGTGGCTTCGGTCAGCGCCACGCACAGGCCGGTGTCCTCGGTGCGGCTGGCCTCGAGAGCGATCCGGATGCCCTCGGCGCGCATCGCCTCACGTGCCAGATCCCCGAAGCGACCGTTGCCGTATCGCCCCAGGTACAGCACCGGCAAGCCGTTACGCTGGGCGGCAGCCATCACGTTGAAGCCGCCGCCGGCCTCGAAACTGGCGGATTGCGCCAGCACATCGCCGCCGGAACTCGGCAGGCGCTCCACGGACATCACCAGATCGACCATCACCTGGCCGGTGTGCAGCATTCTAGGCATTGGCGTTCTCGACAAAAGCGCCGCGGCGGTCCCTGGCCCCGCCCAGCACCGCATACACACCACCGGCCACCAGGAAGGTGACGATCCAGCCCAGGCCGTTATGGCCCAGCCAGGAATCGGCCAGCGGCCCGGCAAACCAGACGTTTTCGGCGGTGGTGCCGATGGTGGTGAAGCTGAAACCCAGCACTATGGCCAGCGCCCAGGCACCGAAGGCCCGCCATTCGACCCCGCCGCGATACCAGTAGGCACTGCTCGGGCTGACGTCCAGCAGGTCCTTGGGGCTGTAGTAGTGTCGGTGGATCAGGTCGACCACGAAGATCCCGACCCAGGCAGTGATGGGTACCGCCAGCAGCGAAATGAAGGTGATGAACGGCCCGTAGAAACTCTCGGCGATCAGCATGAAGTAGATCGAGCCGGCGAAGATCGCCACGATGTCCACCACCACCGCGTACACCCGTTTGACCTTGAGCCCCAGGGTCAGGGTGGTCAGGCCGGCCGAATACACCGACAGGTTGTTCGACAGCAGCAGGCCGCCGAAAGCGGTGATCAGATACGGCACCGCCATCCAGGTCGGCAGCATGTCGCGAATCGCCACGATCGGGTCGGTGGCCGAGGCCAGGTCATCGTTGCCCACCGACAGCAGGCCGCCCAGGGTAATCAGCAGCACCAGCGGAATGCCGGCACCGAAGGCCGCCGACGCCACCAGGCGCGCGGCCTTGACGCTGCGATGCTGGTAACGCGACATGTCGGCGCCGGCGTTGGCCCAGCCGATACCCGTGCCCGCAGCCATGGTGCCGACACCGATGATCATCGCGCTCAACGGCGCCGGGGTGGCGTTGAACACCGCGCTCCAGTCGATGGTGGCGCAGAGGAAGCCGCCTACCAGCAGGTTCAGCGCGCCGAATACATAGGTGGCCCACTTCTGGATCACCAAGAGGGTCGCGTGGCCGAGGCCGGAGACGGCCAGGGTCAGCAGCACGAAAATGCCGATGAACAGCAGGGTCAGCAGCGGCGCGCTTTTGGCTGCCACCGGCGAACCGAACAGGATCGAACACAGCGACAGCAGGACGAAGGCGGCGGTGGTGGTATTGACGGTTTCCCAGCCCAGGCGCGACATCAGCGACACCAGGGTCGGGCCGATATTGCCGCGCACGCCGAAGATCGCCCGCGACAGCGTCAGGCTCGGCGCCCGCCCGCGACGACCGGCGATGGAGATGATCCCCACCACCGCGAACGAACCGGCGGCGCCGAGGATGGCGACGATGATTGCCTGCCAGATCGACAGGCCACGAAAGGCCACCAGGGTCGCCCCCAGCGGCAAGCCGAGAATGCTGATATTGGCGGCGAACCAGACCCAGAACAATTGCAGCGGATGGCCGTTGCACTCGCCTTCCGGCACCGGCTCGATGCCGCGGGTTTCCAGTTGCCCGGCGCTTTGCCCGGGGTTCGATGCACTCATGAAAAAGCTCCTGTTGCCCTTGTTGTGATTGTCGGCAATTTCGGAAGTCGATCAGACATCCCGGCACTCCTCGCCGTTTCCTGCTATCCATGGCAAAAATGCTTCAGCGACGGCTCGCGCACAGGTGGTGGGAGCCTTGGCCAGGCAGCCAGTCTTTAACGCAGGGCCAGCAGCCCCTGCACCAGAGGTTCGAGATCCAGGTCGTTGACCTGCTTGATCTGCTCGATCAAGGCGGCCGGCCAGCACTCCATCCCCTGGCAGGCACCGAGCATCGCGCCGAGGATGGCGGCAATGGTATCGGTGTCGCCCCCAAGGCTCGCGGCCATGCACAGCGCCTCGAACGCCTGCAGCTCGCCGATGGCCACCTGATGCGCCAGGGCGAAGGACACCACCACCGATTCCTGGGACGCGACGGAGGTGCCGATCACGTCGTACAGCAGATCGGCCAGCAGCGCCTTGTCGCTTTCGTCGCTGAGGGTGCGCGCCCAACTGATGCGCGTGGCAATACGCCCGCCAGCCACCCAGTGACCATGCCGCTCTGCTTCCTGGGCGATCTGCACGCCGATCTGCAAGGCGTCGCCCAGCGGCACGCCATTGATCCCGGCGGACACCACCGCCGCCACCGCCGCCGCACTGGAGATACCCAACGTAGTGTTATGGGTGACCTGGCAAGCTTCCACCACCGCGCGGATGAAGTCCTGGACATCGTCGACGTTCGCCGCGATGCCCACCGGGGTAATGCGCATCGCCGCGCCGTTGGTGGTGCCGTAGCGCCCGGCCTCTTCCGCGGTATGGCCGGCGAGGATCATCTCGATGGCGCGCTTGGTCGAGGGGCCCAAAAGGTCCTGGGAGCCCTTGGCCTGCATCGCCGCTTCCCACTCGATCAGGCTGTGGGCCAACGCCGCCGGTTCGATCCGGCCCTTGCCCGCGACCAGCAGATCGCCGACCAGGATCGCCTGCTCGGTGTCGTCGGTGATCGAGCCCTTGGGCATGTTGGCGGCGATCGGTTGATCGGGGCCGGCGTCTTCCAGGCGATGGATGGCGCCGAAACGCTGCTTGATCTGCTGCCGGCTGAGGGATTGGGTCGGCATGCCCAGGGCATCGCCCAGGGCCAGCCCGTAAAAGGCGCCCAGAGCGCGATCCAGCGGGATCATTTCTGCGCCCCGAATTGCAAGTGCAGGCGAAAGTGCACCGGGTCGAGGAAACTTTCTACCTGCTCCATGAAGCGTCCGCGACGGTCATAGGTGGTCCGCAGGGCCTTGAGGAAGACGCTGCCGACCGGACGCCCCAGCAGGTGCGCCTGTTCTTCGTTCAGTGGCTCGGCGCCGATCCATTGATCGCCGCGCTCGCCGATATAGCCGTAGGCGGCCAGGGTAATGGTCAGGGAATCATCGATCAGCCCTACCCGCGGCAGGCTTTCCAGGCCTCCGGTGGCAGGCATCAGGGAACGTTCAAGGGAAACCACGGTGCCGTCGGTAGAGCGCCGGCGCCGGTCCAGAGCGATGAACTGGTCAGTGCCAAAGCGACTGAGCAGGTCGGGACGCTGCACCGCTTCCAGGCGCAGCAGCTCGGTGTTGATCAGCGCACCGGTGTCCGCCAGGGCCTGGGCCCAACCGCTCTGCTGGTCCAGCACCACACCGTCATAGGTGACGATGGAGCCGACCCCGCTCTGGGTGGCGATGTAGTTACGGCGTTTGAGTTCGGCCAGGGCCTCGCGCAAGGTGCCACGACTCACCGAGAATTCCTGGGCCAACTGATGCTCGCCCGGCAGCAGGAAACCGTCCTCCATGAGGCCGCTTTCGATGCGTCGGATCAGCTCATCGACCACGCGTTTTTTCTTGTCAAATCGAACATGTTTAATCATGTACAAATTGATACCTGAAACGGGATCTTCGTCGCAAGATATTTATTCGGGAAACAAGGTATTTCGCAGTTCAGGGCTCCAGGCCGATCGGGAAGAACACCCCGCCGCTCCAGACGCCCAGCCAGTTCTGACCGTCGATCGGACGGCTCACCGCCAGCTCCACCAGTTGATAGAACACATTGCGGTGCACCAGCGCTTCCAGGTTGCTGCGCACGTGAACGTAAGGCGCCGGCTCCTGGGTCTGCGGGTCGATCACCACTCGCAGCGGATGCTCGCTGCCGGCGCTGACCTGCTCATCGACGTTGGTGGTAAAGCGCAGGACCTGGGCCTCGCCTTCCCCTTCGACCTCCAGGGTGACAGCGACAAAGGGCGCGTCATCGACCTTGATGCCGACCTTTTCCACCGGGGTGATCAGGAAGTAGTCATCGCCGTCGCGACGAATGATGGTGGAGAACAGCTTGACCATCGGTTTGCGGCCAATGGGGGTACCCAGGTAGTACCAGGTGCCGTCGCGGGCGATACGCATGTCGATATCGCCGCAGAAGTCGGGATTCCACAGGTGGACCGGCGGCAAGCCCTTCTGCGCCTTGGGAATCTGCGCCAACAGATCGTTGGCTTTGCCCGGACCACTCATGCTGCTCTCCTCGTGCTTGGCTTAATCGCTCAAGCCTAACAGGCTGCGGGCGTATTGTTCGAGCGGCGGGCCAAGCAGGTCTTCCGGCTTGTTGTCATGGAACGTCAGTAAACCGCCACGACTGCGAATCCGCGCGGTGTCGATCAGATACTGGGTACTGGTCTCGATCAGCATGATCTGAATCACGCCGTTGTCGATCCCCAGGCGATCCACGGCTTCCTGGTCGAACCATTCATCAGAGTTGCCAATACGATCGTCGGCCTTGGCGAAACGAGTGTACAGCAGGTAATGCGCACCCACCTCACGGGCTTCGGCCATGGCCTGGTCCAGGCCTTCCGGCGCCCGGGCGCGGCGGACCATGGGGAAATATTCGATAAAGCCCTTGAAGGCTTCCTCGGCCACCACGTTGGGGCGCGGGTAAGCGCTACCCGGCGGCGCAAAGGCGCCCTGGGCGATGAAAATGAACGAATCCGGCTGAACGCGGAACGAGTTGGAGCGCTGGGTATTACTGTGATCGAGAAAACCCGCATCGCTCATGTGATAGCGAACGCCCTCGCCCATATCGCTGACATTCATGCAGCCGCCGAGCCCCAAAAAAGCCAGCAGCAAAACCAGGCTACGCATCCTTCCCTCCAGAAGCCGGTGACGGAAAACCGGCGAATGGCCACGAGATGCAGCTTCCGCGCCAGCTCGGGCGCCTGTAGCCGCTGCCGCAGGCTGCGAATGGCTGCGCAGCAGCCACAAACCTGGTGAAGGCTATTGGCTGGAGATAAATGGGGGCGCCTGGATTGGCGAGGGCTACGCCCTCGATCGCAGCCTGCGGCAGCGGCTACAGAGAGGCGGGAATCAGGAAGAACACTTAGCCGCCGATGATTTTCATCACCGTCGCACCACCGGAGAATGCCACGTCCTGCTTGTCGCCCAAGGCTTTGACCAGCAGGCGCTGCAAGGCCGGCAAGGCTTGGTGGCGCGGCTTGTCCAGCAGATCGCCGACGTAATGCCGGTTACTCGACGACAGGCAACCGTGCAGCCAGCCGGTGGACGACAGCCGCAGGCGCGAGCAGGTCCGGCAGAACGGTACGCTTTCGTTGGCGATCACGCCGAAATGGCCCTGCCCCGGAATTTCATAGCGCACTGCGGTGGCGTCCACCGGCGCATCGGCCTGCAGGTATTCGTAGCGCTCGCCGATCAGGCTCAGCAGTTGCTGTAGGCTGACGAACTGCTGCAGGAAAGCGTTGGAATCGCTGGCCAGGTGGCCCATGCGCATCAGCTCGATAAAGCGCAGCTCATAGCCACGCTCCAGGCAGTAGTCGAGCAGCGGCATTACCTGGTCCAGGTTCTGCCCGCGCAGCGGCACCATATTGACCTTGATTTTCATGCCCGCCGCGCGAGCCTGGTCCATGCCGTCGAGCACGGTCGCCAGATCGCCGCCACGCGCAATGCCACGGAAAGCCGAGGCGTCCAGGGTATCGAGGGAAACGTTGATGCGCCGGATACCGGCATCCACCAGCAACGGCAGCTTGCGTGCGAGCAATTGGCCATTGGTGGTCAGGCTGATGTCTTCCAGCCCCATTTGCCCCACCGCCGCCATGAAGGCTTCGAGTTTCGGACTGACCAGGGGCTCGCCGCCGGTGATCCGCAAGCGTTCGATGCCTGCTGCCTCGATCAGATAGGCCACGCCGCGCGCCATGGCCTCGGCCGACAACTCGTCCTGGGCAGCCACCAGCCGCTTGCCGTTGGGCACGCAGTAGGTACAGGCGTAGTTGCAGGCAGAAGTCAGGCTGATACGCAGATTGCGAAAACGCCTGCCTTGACGGTCAACGATCATGGATGACTCCGGCGAAGGAAGAATGAACCGACCAAAACCTGACTCAAAAATCAGGTTTTGGCAAGTCCCATGCCTGAGTATATTCCTGGGACACTGCGCCATATAGAGAAATCATGGCGCCATAAGGCCACCGAATGAATCAGTTGCCGGAGCTCTCGGGGTCGCGCTTGCGCTTGTTGCCCATGCGCACGCCGATGTCCATCAGGAACTGGAAGAAGCCTTCCTGGTCTTCCAGCACGTTGCTCCAGAACGGCGAGTGATACAGCGCCACCGCGCCATGCACCAGCGCCCAGGCCGCACAGTAGTGGAAGTAAGGCGGTACGTCTTCGAGCTTGCCTTCGCTGATGCGGCCCTTGATCAACAAGGTCAGGCGTTCGAAGTTGGAAGCACGGATCTTGTGCAGCTCCTCGACCATTTCCGGCACCTGGTTACCCTTGACCACCTTCTCTTCCAGGCGATCGAACAGCCGGTAACGCTGTGGATCACGCATGCGGAATTCGAAGTAGGCCCGGGACAGGGCTTCCTTATCCTTGTCGACATCGGCAGAGTGCAGCAGCTCGTTCAGGTCGCGCTCATAATCGAGCATCAGGCGCAGATAAATCTCCGCCTTGGACTTGAAGTGCTTGTAGATGGTCCCTTTGCCGATACCAACGGCATCAGCGATCATCTCGACGGTGACGCTGTCTTCACCTTGATCGAGGAACAGCTTGAGCGCGGTATCGAGAATTTCTTGCTCACGGCGACGAAACTCACGGACCTTACGAGGTTCTTTCTGCATAAGAAAAGGTCTGTCGGGGTCAAAATCGAAGCCGCGTATTATGCCTAAATTGCGCCAAAATGCACGGATCATCCGACCATGACTATGTTTCTTGATGAATTTGTACAGGCCCCGGGCCTGCGTTATTTGAATCACGCAGCTGTCGCCCCCTGGCCGAATCGGGCCGCCGAAGCCGTGGCGCGCTTCGCCAAAGAGAACGTTCTGCTGGGCGCGCGGGACTATCCGGACTGGATGGCCCTTGAGCAACGCCTGCGCGAACGCCTGATGCGCCTGCTAAATGCACCGTCAACGGATGACATCGCGCTGGTCAAAAATACTTCGGAAGCGCTGTCATTCGTCGCCTTTGGTCTGCCCTGGGAACAAGGTGACCAGATCGTCATCAGCGACGAGGAGTTCCCCTCCAACCGTATCGTCTGGGAAGCCCTGGCCAGCCAGGGCGTGGAAGTGCTGCAGGTTAGCCTCAAGGGCGACGACCCGGAAGGCGCCCTGCTGGCCGCCTGCGGGCCGCGCACCCGGCTGATGGCGATCAGCGCGGTGCAGTTCGCCAGCGGCCTGCGCCTGGATCTGCAGCGCCTGGGCGCCGGCTGCAAACAACAGAACGTGCTGTTCTGCATCGACGCCATCCAGCAACTGGGCGCCCAACCCTTCGATGTCCAGGCCTATCAATGCGACTTCGCCATGGCCGACGGCCACAAATGGATGCTGGGGCCTGAAGGCCTCGGCGTGTTCTATTGCCGCAGCGAGCTGCGCGCGCAGCTCAAGCTCCATGAGTTCGGCTGGCACATGCTGGAACACATGGGCGATTACAGCCGCAACGCATGGGAACCGGCCAAGAGCGCGCGGCGCTTCGAGTGCGGCAGCCCGAACATGCTCGGCGCCATGGCCCTGGAAGCAAGCCTGTCGTTATTGGAAGAAGTGGGCATGGAACAAGTAGCGACCTTGATCGCCGAACGGGTCCAGTGGCTCCAGGATGGCCTGAATGCTATCCCCGGCGTACGCCTGCACACCCCGCTCAACCCCGCCCGACGCGGCGGAATTTTTTCGTTCAGTATCGATGGCATCGATAATCAGGCAGTTCATGAAGCGCTGCAACAGCAGCAGGTGGTGTGTATTCCCCGTGGTCCCGGGGTTAGATTTTCACCGCATTTCTATACCGAAAGGCGCGTGATCGACGAGACTCTCGCCATTGTGGCTGACATCGCCCGGCAATGAGAACTCAAGCGAAGCGCTCGTATTCCAAATTTGTTTAAGAAACGAGCAAGGCCAACTGGACTGAATTCAATAGTGATCAATACTTGAAATGTCGGCGTGACATCTCCCCCAAGTGAAGCGCCGATGAAGGTACCAAGGGATGGTGTGCCTTTGTTTTACTCCTAATGGTCTTAACCCGGATTCACCCCCCAGAACCCGGGTTTTTTTTGCCTGCGATTCAGCCCTTGACGTGCGCCAGCGGGAACAGACGCTTGAAGTTCTCGGTGGTCTGCTCGGCAAAACGCTCGTAGGGCTCCCCACGCAGCATGGCCAGGAACTCGGCGACTTCACGCACGTACTGCGGCAGGTTGGGCTTGCCGCGATAAGGAATCGGCGCCAGGTACGGCGAATCGGTTTCCACCAGCAAACGGTCGGCCGGCACCTGGCGCGCCACGTCCCGCAGCGCATCGGCATTGCGGAAAGTGACAATCCCGGACAGGGAAATGTAGAAACCCAGGTCCAGCGCGGCCTTGGCCATGTCCCAGTCTTCGGTGAAGCAGTGCAGGACCCCGGCTTGCGGTAACGCTGCTTCACGCAGCAGGGTCAGGGTATCGGCGCGCGCGCCACGGGTGTGGACGATCACCGGCTTGCCGGTCTGCTGGGCGGCTTGCAGGTGCAGGCGGAAGGACTCCTGCTGCAACTGCGCAGCTTCCGGCTCGTAGTGGTAATCCAGGCCGGTCTCGCCGATGGCCACCACCCGCGGGTGATTCAGCTCCCGCAACAGCCAGTCGAGGGCTGGTGCGGCGCCGGGCTGGACATCCAGGGGATGGATACCCACCGAGCAATCGACGTCGTCATAACGCTCAGCCAGCGCCTTGACGTCGGCCGCATTGTCGGCGCTGACGCCAATGCACAGGAAATGCCCGACACCGCGCTGACGAGCCGCATCCAGGGCGGCATCCAGGGAGCCGTCGTGCGCGGCGAGGTCGAGGCGATCGAGGTGACAATGGGAATCTACAAGCATAAGAAGCGACAACCACATTCGGTCAATGAACAGGCCGGCCCGAGCAGCAGCCGGCGATTCGGTTTGTTTCCAGGCGCCGCCGTCAGTTGCGGGCAGGCAGTGCGGCCCACTGCACCAGCAAGGCTTCGAGCAACAGCACCCGATTGAGGTTGGCCTTGTTCAACACCTTCTGGCGCTGCGCAAGGATCCAGTCCTGGATCTCCAGAACCTTGGCCTGGGAGGACTTCTGCGCGAGGTACTGCACCACTTTGCGCATATCGGCCAATCCCAGCCCCTCCTCGTCCTGCGTCAGCTGATAGCGCAGGATCAGGCTCGACCAGTCGCAGAACCAATCGAACAGCAGTAGCAAGGGTATCGCATTCCAGCCTTCGGCCAGCTGGGTCGGCGACTGTTGCTGCTTGAGCAACTTCTTCACCCCGTCGACCACCTGCGCCCGCTGCTCGCGCGCGCCCTGGGCTTGCAGGCTGACAGCCGCCAGGGGCGAACCGGCCGCCAGGGTCAACAGCTCGACCCGCTCCTCTTCCGAACAGTCCGGCAGCGCCTTGCTCAGCCATTGCAGGCTCATGGCCTCGCTGGGCAGAGGACAGGCCTGCTGCACGCAGCGACTCTTGATGGTCGGCAGCAAACGGCTCGGCTGGTGGCTGACCAGCAGCAACACCGTATCGCCGGACGGCTCTTCGAGGCTTTTCAGCAGCGCGTTGGAAGCGTTGATGTTCATCGACTCCACCGGCTCGATCAGCACCACCTTGCGCCCGCCCAGTTGCGCGGTCTGCACCACGAAGCTGACCAGCTCGCGCACCTGGTCGACCTTGATCGCCTTGTCCGCTTCCTCCGGCTCCAGCACGTAGTTGTCCGGATGGCTGCCGGCCTGCAGCAGCAAGCACGACTTGCATTGCCCGCAGGCATCCAGCCCGGCCGGACGCTGGCACAGCAGGCGCGCCATCAGGCGCTCGGCCAGCGCACGCTTGCCGATGCCCGCCGGGCCATGGAGCAGATAGGCGTGGGCATGCTGCGCTCGGCCCGCCAGCTGCTGCCAGAGTTCGTCCTGCCAGGGAAAGGCCTCAGCCACGGTGCAGCTCCAGCAATTTCGGCAACAGGGCGTCCAGTGCTTGCTGGACCTGGGACAGCGGCTGCGCCGCATCCACCAACAGGTAACGCGCCGGATCGGCCGCCGCGCGCTTCAGGTACGCCTGGCGTACCGCATCGAAGAACACCCGGCCTTCCTGCTCGAAACGGTCCAGGCGGCCGCGGGCGCTGGCGCGGGCCAGACCCACTTCGACCGGCAGGTCGAACACCAGGGTCAGGTCGGGTCGCAGCTTACCCTGAACGAACTGCTCCAGGGTCGCGATGCGCTCCACGGACAAACCACGACCACCGCCCTGATAGGCGTAGGTGGAATCGGTAAAACGGTCGCACAACACCACCGCGCCACGGGCCAGCGCCGGACGAATCACCTCGGCCAGATGCTGGGCGCGCGCGGCGAACACCAGCAACAGCTCGGTATCGGGATTCATGACCTCGTCGCCGGGGGTCAGCAGCACCTCGCGGATCCGCTCGGCCAAGGGCGTACCGCCCGGCTCGCGAGTCAGCAACACCTCGATGCCAGCGGCGCGCAGGCGCTCGGCCAGGTATTCGCGGTTAGTGCTCTTACCCGCGCCTTCCGGGCCTTCCAGAGTAATAAACAAGCCAGTCACAGGCAGTCCTTAATCAAAGTCATTGCGGGCTTTTCGGCTCGGGCTCGACGGGAGTTTCGAGCGGTGCTTGCGGCGGTACTTCCGGGCTCACTTGGGGAGCCTCCTGAGAAGGCTCTTCAGGGGACTCCTGCGGAACTGCCTCGGGCGCCGTATCCGGTGACGCCGCCGGGGTCGACTCCGGAGTCTCGGAAACCGCCGGGCTGCCCGCCGGTGCCGGGCTGGAACGATAATCGGCGCGACGCTTGAGCTGGAACTCGCGCACGGCATTGTTATGCGCATCCAGATCGTCGGAGAACACATGGCTGCCATCGCCACGCGCCACGAAATACAGACTGCTGCCCGGCACCGGGTTGAGCGCGGCATGGATCGCCTCCCGACCGACCATGGCGATCGGCGTCGGCGGCAAGCCACTGATCACGTAGGTGTTGTAGGGGGTCGCTTCCTTCAGCAGGGCGCGGGTCAACTTACCGTTGTAACGCTCCCCCAGACCATAGATCACCGTCGGATCGGTTTGCAGCAACATCCCTACCTGCATGCGGCGCACGAATACCCCGGCAATCTGTCCGCGCTCCTGGGGCACGCCGGTTTCCTTCTCCACCAGCGAGGCCATGATCAGCGCCTGATAGGGCTCGGTATAAGGCACATCGGCCGAGCGCTTGTTCCATTCCTTGGCCAGCACCTCGTCCAGACGGCTGTAGGCTTTTTCCAGCAGCTCGGCATCGGTCATCCCGCGCACGAAACGGTAGGTATCAGGAAAGAACCGGCCTTCGGGGAAAACTCCGCCGTGACCGAGCTTTTCCATGACTTCACTGTCACTCAACCCATTCAGGGTCTGCTCGAGTTTGTCATGCTTGGCCAACGCCGCGCGCACCTGACGGAAGGTCCAGCCTTCCACCAGGGTCAGGCTGTACTGCACCACTTCACCACGCTGCCAGACCCCGATCAGGCCTTGCGCGGTCATCCCTGGGGTCATGCGGTATTCGCCGCTGTGCAGTGGCTGTCCTTCCATGTTGAAGCGCCAGTACAGGCGCAGCCAGAACGCGTCCTTGAGAACGCCATTGGCTTCCATACGGTTGAAGGTACCGCCTGGCGTCGAGCCAGCCGGCACGTCGAGCAATTGCTCTTGGGTCAGGTTGAGAGGCTGCTCCAGCGCCGAGTTCAACTTCCAGGCCGAGGCGCCCAGCGCCAGACCTGCCAGAACCAGTCCGGTCTCCAGCAGAAGCAATAGTTTACGTCTCACAAATCAGGCATCCAGTAGCGTGCGGGCAATGCGTTGCAGTTTACGGGTGAGCGGTCCGGCCGACCAGCGCAGTGCGCCACAGGCAAGCACCGGCCAAATGCCATAGACACTGTTGCAGACAAAGACTTCGTCGGCCTGTTGCAACTGTTCGAGACTGATGTCGGCGATTTCCGTGGGGATAGCCAACGACGCGGCCTGAAACAATATTTCAGCGCGCATCACTCCGGCGACCCCGCAACGGCTCAGATCGGCCGTGAACAAGGCACCGTCGCGCACCAGGAACAGATTGCTGAACACACCCTCGATCACCCGCCCGGAAACGTCGAGCATCAAGCCTTCGGCATGCTCGCTGTCCTGCCACTCGGAACGGGCAAGAACCTGCTCCAGTCGGTTGAGGTGCTTGAGGCCGGCGAGCAAGGGCTGCTCGGACAGGCGGGTGGTGCAAGGGAACAATCGAACCCCCTGCTCGGCATGCGCCGCCGGATAAGCGGCCGGCGCATTACCCTGGAGGATTCGCCGCGGCTGCGCCCGCGGGTCGGCGGCATAACCGCGCTGGCTGTCACCCCGGGTGAGGATCAGCTTGAGCACGCCCTCCCCCAGCAGCGAGGCGTAGGCGGTGAGCTCGCTGCGGATCAACGCTTGATCGGCAGCGATGGCCAGGCGCGAACAGCCCTCGGCCAGGCGCAGCAGGTGTCGCTCCAGCAACAAGGGCTGGCCCGCCTTCACCGAGATGGTCTCGAACAGACCATCGCCATAAGCCAGGCCACGGTCCTTGAGCGACAGTACGTCAGCCGGCTGACCGTCGACCCAGCTGTCCATCAGCCGGCGAACCGGCGGAACACCAGGGAGCCATTGGTACCGCCGAACCCGAAGGAGTTGGACAGCACCACGTCGATGTCCATGTTGCGCGCGGTGTGCGGCACGAAATCCAGGTCGCAACCTTCGTCCGGCTCATCGAGGTTGATGGTCGGTGGCGCTGCCTGGCTGTTGATCGCCAGCACGCTGAAGATGGCCTCGATGGCACCCGCGGCACCCAGCAGATGGCCAGTCATGGACTTGGTGGAGCTGATCGCCAGCTTGTAGGCGTGATCGCCGAACACACTCTTGATCGCCTCGGCTTCAGCCAGGTCACCGGCAGGTGTCGAAGTACCGTGGGCATTGATGTACTGCACCTGCTCGACGTTCAGCTTGGCGTCACGCAGCGCATTGGCGATGCAACGCGCCGCGCCGGCGCCATCGGCGGGTGGCGAAGTCATGTGGTAGGCGTCGCCGCTCATGCCAAAACCGATCAGTTCGGCATAGATGGTCGCGCCACGGGCCTTCGCGTGCTCCAGCTCTTCGAGCACCAGCGCGCCGGCACCGTCGGACAGCACGAAGCCATCACGGCCCTTGTCCCAAGGACGGCTGGCACGGGTTGGCTCGTCATTGCGGGTCGACAGTGCGCGGGATGCGCCAAAGCCGCCCATGCCCAGGCCGCAGGCGGCCATTTCAGCGCCACCGGCGATCATCACGTCAGCTTCGCCAAAGGCAATATTGCGGGCCGCCATGCCAATGCAGTGGGTACCTGTGGTGCAGGCTGTGGAAATGGCGTAGTTCGGCCCCTGGGCACCCAGATGGATGGACAGGAATCCGGAAATCATATTGATGATCGAGCCAGGCACGAAGAACGGAGAAATTCGACGCGGGCCGGAATCATGCAGCGTGCGGCTGGTTTCCTCGATATTGGTCAAACCGCCAATACCCGACCCCATGGCAACGCCGATTCGCTCGCGGTTGGCATCGGTCACTTCCAGGCCAGCATTACGCACTGCCTGAAAACCGGCCGCCAAGCCGTATTGAATGAACAGGTCGAGCTTGCGGGCCTCTTTGACCGACAGGTATTCCTCGACATTGAAGCCCTTTACCGAGCCGCCAAAACGGGTGGAATAGGCAGAAAGGTCGGTGTGTTCGATCAGACCAATGCCACTGCGGCCAGCCAGAATGCCCTGCCAGCTGCTCGGAACATCCGTACCCAGTGGCGACAACATACCCATACCGGTGACTACGACGCGTCTACGCGACACAGCACTCTCCTTTTTTCTAATGACGACACTTTGCATCAGGCCTAAAGAAAAAACCGCACGCCGTAACGGCAGTGCGGTTTTTCCATGACAGCAAAAGACGACTAAATACGATTAAGCCTGGTGGCTGGTAACGTAGTCGATAGCTGCTTGAACGGTAGTGATCTTTTCAGCTTCTTCGTCAGGGATTTCGGTCTCGAATTCCTCTTCCAGAGCCATCACCAGCTCAACGGTGTCAAGGGAGTCGGCACCCAGGTCTTCAACGAAGGAAGCGGTGTTAACAACTTCTTCTTC
>Ga0213823_1000561_pt1 | contig 29514 bp, 7 predicted proteins | sample MC6MC0907MG_FD_179887 | JGI IMG/M metagenome (GOLD analysis project Ga0213823, IMG submission 179887) | Enriched soil aggregate microbial communities from Iowa State University, Ames, United States - MC6-MC0907-MG | ecosystem: Environmental > Terrestrial > Soil > Unclassified | place: USA: Iowa...
AGCAGCACCAGGTCACCACCCTGCACTTCGTGCCGTCGATGCTGCAGGCCTTCCTGCTCGACGACCAGGTGACCCGCTGCACCTCGCTGCAGCGCATCATCTGCAGCGGCGAAGCCTTGCCGGTCGACGCCCAGCAGCAGGTGTTCGCACTGCTGCCACAGGCCAGCCTGTACAACTTGTACGGCCCCACCGAGGCCGCCATCGACGTCACCCACTGGACCTGCCGCGACGAGGGCAAGACCAGCGTGCCGATCGGTACACCCATCGCCAACCTGGCCTGCTGGATCCTCGATGCCGGGCTGCAGCCGCAGCCGGCCGGGGTCATCGGCGAGCTATACCTGGGCGGCGTAGGCCTGGCCCGCGGCTATCACCAGCGCCCGGCATTGAGCGCCGAGCGCTTCGTCGCCTGCCCGTTCCAGCCCGGTGCGCGCATGTACCGCACCGGCGACCTGGCGCGCTACCGCGCCGACGGCGTGATCGAGTACTGCGGGCGTATCGACCACCAGGTGAAGATCCGCGGCCTGCGCATCGAGCTCGGCGAGATCGAGGCGCGCCTGATGGAACAGCCGAGCGTGGCCCAGGCCGTGGTGATCGCAGACCAGCGGCCAGCGGGCACGCGCCTGCTCGCCTACCTGGTGGCCCACCCCGGCCAGGCGCGCGACAGCGCCGCCCTGCGTGCCGCGCTGAAGGCGCAGATGCCCGACTACATGGTCCCGGCCCACTGCGTGTGGCTCGACGCGCTGCCGCTGAGCCCCAACGGCAAGCTCGAGCGCAAGGCCCTGCCGGCGCCAGCCGACAACAACGCCGAACGCCCCCTGCGCGCACCACACACACCGCTGCAGCAGCAACTGGCCGGCATCTGGCAGGAAGTGCTGGGGGTACAGGCCGTGGGCCTCGACGATGACTTCTTCGAACTCGGCGGCCACTCACTGCTGGTGATCAACGCTGTGTCGCGTATCCAGCTGGCGCTGGGCCGCGAACTGACCCCGCAGGACTTGTTCCAGCACCCGACCCTCGAAGCCCTGGCGCTTCATCTGGACACCACGACAACCGCGGTCGATGAAAACAAGCTCGACACCCTCGAAGCCTGGCTCGACGAAATGGAGGAACACTGATGGACAGCACTGCCGCTTCGAGAATCGCCAAGCGCTTCGTTCTGCTGCCGCTGGAAAAGCGCCGGCAATACCTGTTGAAGATGCGCGAGGAAGGCCTGTCGGTGGCGAGCCTGCCGATCCCAAGGGTGCGTGAGGAGTTCGTCCGCCTGCCGTTGTCGTTCGCCCAGCAGCGCCAGTGGTTTCTCTGGCAATTCGACCGCCAGGCCACCGCCTACCACATCCCCTGCGCCCTGCGTTTGCGCGGCGCACTGGACCGTGCAGCGCTGCAGGCCAGCCTGGATGAACTGCTGCGCCGCCACGACAGCTTGCGCACGCGCTTCGTAGAGGATGACCTGGGTGTGGCGCAGCAGGTCGACGCTGACGCCACCCTGGCACTCGCTGTGTTCAACCTGGACGAGCACACCGTACAGGCGCATATCCAAGCGCGCCTGCACGCACCCTTCGACCTGGCCAGTGGCCCCCTGCTGCGCGCTGAATTATTGCGGTTGGGCGACGACGACCACGTGCTGTTTCTGCTGCAACACCACATTGTCAGCGACGGCCGGTCGATGCAGGTGATGGTCCACGAGCTGACCCACTGCTACGCCCGCTTCAGCCAGGGGCTGCCCAGCCAGCTACCCGAACCGCAGCTACAGTACGCCGACTACGCCATCTGGCAGCGGCACTGGATGGAAGCCGGCGAGCAGGAGCGCCAGCTCGACTACTGGCGCCAACGCCTGGGCAGCGAAGTGCCGGTGCTGGAACTGCCGCTGGACCGCCCACGCCCGAGCGTGCAGCGTTTCGACGGCGCACGCCTGCCGCTGGCCATCCCGCCGGCCTTGGCCCAAGCCGTGCGCCAGCTGGCCCAGGCGCGCCAAGCTACGCCCTTCATGGTGCTGCTGGCGTCGTTCATGGCACTGCTGCACCGCTATACCCGCCAGCAGGACATCCGCGTCGGTGTGCCCAGCGCCAACCGCAACCGGGTCGAGGCCGAAAACCTGATCGGCTTCTTCGTCAACACCTTGGTCATCGATGGTCAGTGCCAAGCGACCCTATCCTTCAGCCAACTGCTCGACCAGGTCAAGCAAACGACCCTGCAGGCCCAGGCGCATCAGGACCTGCCCTTCGAGCAACTGGTCGAGGCCCTGCAGCCAGAGCGCAACCTTAGCCACAACCCGTTGTTCCAGGTGATGTTCAACCACCAGGTTGGCGCCACCCCGCACAGCGAACCAGGCCTGGGCCACGGCCTGGCGATCGAGCCGCTGGCACTGGCCGGCGAAACCGCCCAGCTGGACCTGACCCTCAACACCTACGAGGACGGCCAAGGCCTGAGCGCCAGCCTGACGTATGCCACCGCGCTGTTCGAGCACACCTCCATAGAGCGCCTGGGTGACCACTGGCTGCGCCTGCTGGAGCAAGTGGTCAGTGCACCGCAACAGGCGATTGGCGATGCGACCCTGCTGGCCAACGACGAGCGCCAGCAGCTGCTGCAGCAGTGGAACGCCACCGCCCAGACCTACCCTGCGGCGCCCTCGATCCATGCCCTGGTCGAAGCCCAGGTACGCAGCACCCCGGATGCCACCGCGTTGCTGTTCGGCGACGCCCAACTGACCTACGCCCAGCTCAACCGCCAGGCCAACCAGCTGGCCCATGCCCTGATCGCCCAGGGCGTGCGCCAGGACACTCCAGTCGGCATTGCCGCCGAGCGCAGCCTGGAACTGGTGGTCGGCCTGCTGGCGATCCTCAAGGCCGGCGGCGCCTATGTACCGCTGGACCCGGAGTACCCCGCCGACCGCCTCAGCTACATGTTCGAGGACAGCGGTATCGGCCTGCTGCTGACCCAGTCGCACCTGCGCGAGCGCCTGCCGCTGCCGGCCGACCTGCCCGTGCTCCTGCTCGACGCAGCCCTGACCGAGCAGCCCGAGCACGACCCGCAACTGCCCTGCACACCCGAGCAGCTGGCCTACGTCATCTACACCTCCGGCTCCACCGGCCGGCCCAAGGGCGCTGGCAACAGCCATCAGGCCCTGGCCAACCGCCTGCAGTGGATGCAAGCCACCTACGGCCTGCAGGCCAGCGACACCGTGCTGCAGAAAACCCCGTTCAGCTTCGACGTGTCGGTGTGGGAATTCTTCTGGCCGCTGATGACCGGCGCCCGCCTGGCCATCGCCGCGCCCGGCGACCACCGCGACCCGGCGCGTCTGGTGCAGCTGATCGAGCAGCACCAGGTCACCACCCTGCACTTCGTGCCGTCGATGCTGCAGGCCTTCCTGCTCGACGACCAGGTGACCCGCTGCACCTCGCTGCAGCGCATCATCTGCAGCGGCGAAGCCTTGCCGGTCGAGGCCCAGCAGCAGGTGTTCGCGCTGCTGCCACAGGCCAGCCTGTACAACTTGTACGGCCCCACCGAGGCGGCTATCGACGTCACCCACTGGACCTGTCGCGACGAGGGCAAGACCAGCGTACCGATCGGTACACCCATCGCCAACCTGGCCTGCTGGATCCTCGATGCGGGGCTGCAGCCGCAGCCGGCCGGGGTCATCGGCGAGCTGTACCTGGGCGGCGTAGGCCTTGCCCGCGGCTATCACCAGCGCCCGGCATTGACCGCCGAGCGCTTCGTCGCCTGCCCGTTCGAGCCCGGCGCGCGCATGTACCGCACCGGCGACCTGGCGCGCTACCGCGCCGACGGTGTGATCGAGTACTGCGGGCGTATCGACCACCAGGTGAAGATCCGTGGCCTGCGCATCGAACTCGGTGAGATCGAGGCGCGCCTGATGGAACAGCCGGCCATCCACGAAGCCGCAGTGCTGGCGGTGGACAATCAGCTGGTCGCCTACCTGGTGACCAAGGCCGGCCAACCGGTGCCAGAGCGCCAGCAACTGAGCCAGGCGCTGCTGGCCCACCTGCCCGACTACATGGTGCCTAACCACTGGCTGTTCCTCGACAGCATGCCGCTGAGCCCCAACGGCAAACTCGACCGCAAGGCCCTGCCGGCGCCTGGCGTAGCACAAGCCCAAGCCAGTTACACTGCTGCCGAAGATGAGTTGCAGGCGCGCCTGGTGCAGGTCTGGCAGCGGGTGCTCAAGCGTGAGCAGGTGGGCATCGACGATAACTTCTTCGAGCTGGGCGGCGACTCGATCGTGTCCATCCAGCTGGTCAGCCAGGCACGCCGTGACGGCCTTCACTTCACGCCCAAGGACCTGTTCAGCCACCAGACCGTGCGTACCCTGGCGCGGGTGACCCAGCGCGACGCCGCACAGGCCAACGCGGTACACCTGCCGGCCAGCGGCAACAGCCTGTTACTGCCGATGCAGCAGCAGTTCTTTGCCCAGGCAGTGCCCGAGCCCCAGCGCTGGAACCAGTCGGTGATGCTCACTTGCGCCCAGGCCTTGGAGCCTGCGCAACTGCGCCACGCCCTCGACACGCTGGTAGCCGCGCACGATGCCCTGCGCCTGCGCTTCAGCCAGGTGCAGGGCCAATGGCAGGCGCAGTTCGCCGACTACGCGCCCGACGCAGAGCTGCTCTGGCAATTCGACGCCAGCCAGGGCGAGAGTTGGCAGGCCCTGTGCGACCGTGCCCAAGGCAGCATCGACCTGGCCAAGGGGCCTCTGCTGCGCGCAGTACACGGTGTAATCCAGGGCGAGCAACGCCTGTTGCTGATCGTTCACCACCTCGCGGTAGACGGCGTATCCTGGCGCATTCTGCTCGACGACCTGCACAGCCTCCTCACCCAGCCAGGCAACCTGCCGCCGCGCAGCCTGTCGGTACAGGACTGGGCACAGCGCCTGCAGGCCCACGCGCAGAGCGCGGCGGGCGAAGAGGAAGCGCGCACGTGGCTGCAGCAATGCAGCGATATCGGCAGCGACCTGCCGACACTCGATAGCCAGGCAGTGCTGCGCTTGCGCGACAGCCACAGTGTCACCACTCACCTGGATGCCAGCACGACCGCGCGCCTGCTAAAGGACTGCCCAACGGCCTACCGCACGCAAATCAACGACCTGTTGCTGGCCGCGCTGGCCCGTGTGCTGCAGCGCTGGACCGGCGCCCGTGACCACCTGGTGGAACTGGAAGGCCACGGCCGCGAAGCCATAGCCGAGGCCGAGGCCGACCTGACCCGCAGCGTCGGCTGGTTGACCAGCCTCTACCCGGCCCGCATCAGCGCAGGCAATTCGCTGGCCGAAGCGATCATGCAGACCAAAGAAAACCTGCGCGCCCTGCCAGGCAAAGGCGCCTTCTTCGGCGCCCTGCGCAGCTACGCCAGCCCGGCCATACGCGAGGCCCTGGCCGCGCTCCCCGCTGCACGTATCACCTTCAACTACCTTGGCCAGTTCGACAGCGGCAACGATGATAGCGCTGCCGTGTTCCGCCCAATCCCGGCGGACAAAGGCCGTGAGCACAGCCCCGACGCGCCGTTGCAGAACTGGCTGGCCATCAACGGCCAGGTCTTCGACGGCGAGCTGCGCCTGAACTGGAGCTTCAGCCGGCTGATGTTCGATGCTGCGCAACTGCAGCACCTGGCCGACGATTACGCCGAGCAATTGCGCCAGGTCGTGGCACTGTGCGGCCAGGGCCTGCGCCGTGGCTTGACCCCGTCGGACGTACCGCTGGCGTGCCTGACCCAGGCGCAGCTGGACCTGCTGCCGTTCGCCTGCGATCAGGTCGAAGATCTCTACCCGCTGTCCACCGTGCAACAGGGCATGCTGTTCCACACCCAGGACGCCAGCGCCTCGGACTTCTACATCAACCAGACCAGCGTCGAAGTCGAGGGCCTGGACACGCCGCGCTTCATCGCCGCCTGGGGCCAGCTGGTACAGCGCCACGAGATGTTGCGCAGCGCCTTCTGGCAGGCACCGCAGCTACGCGAGCCACTGCAAGTGGTGCTGCGCCATGGCCAGCTCGACGCCCGTGAGCAGGACTGGCGTGGCCAGGCCGTCGACCCGACACGCCTGGACACCGCCGCCGAAGCCGAGCGTCGCCGCCCATTCGACCTGCTCGCCCCACCCCTGCTGCGCCTGCTGCTGGTACGCCTGGATGACGACCGCCACCAGTTGATTCTCACCAGCCACCATATCCTCATGGACGGCTGGAGCCAGTCGCGCCTGCTTGGCGAGCTGTTCCAGTGCTACGCCGGCCAGCCGTTGCCGGCTCACCAAGGCCGCTACAGCGACTACATCCGCTGGCTGCAGGCTCCGGCGCAACAGGACGGCGAAGCCTTCTGGCGACCCCGCCTGGCTGCGCTGCAAGGCCCGACTCAGCTGGCAGGTGCCGCCGGCAGACGCAGCGAAAAGCAAGGCCACGAGGCGCTCTACCTGCACTGGGATGAACAGCGCACCACTGCACTGCGCGACCAGGCCCAACGCCTGCGCGTCACGCCCAATACCTTGGTGCAGGCTGCGTGGCTGCTGCTGCTGCAGCGCTACACCGGGCAACAGACCGTATGCTTCGGCGCCACCGTGTCCGGTCGCCCCGCCAGCCTCCCAGGTGCCGATAGCTTGCTGGGTTTGTTCATCAACACCTTGCCGATCATTCAGGCCCCGCACCCGGCACAGCCGGTACAGGAGTGGCTGCAACAGCTGCAAACCTGCAACCTGGAAGTACGCGACCACGAGCACACACCGCTGGTGGACATCCAGCGCTGGGCCGAAAGCAACGGACAGGCGCTGTTCGACAGCATCATCGTGTTCGAAAACTACCCCATCGACGAGCGCTTGCAGTCGGCTGGCAGCGCCGGGCTGCGCTTCGGCGAGGCACAGCTGCGCGACGTCACCAACTACCCGATGGACCTGGCCGTGCACCTGGACAGGCGCCTGCGCATCGAATTCCTGTACCGCCTGGACCACTTCGAGGCAGGCCAGGTCGAAGGTATTCGCGCCCAGTTCGAAGCGCTGCTGGAGCACTTGCTGGCCAACCCCGACGCGGCCGTCGGCAACCTGGGCCTACAGGCCGACACGGCGCAGCATCAGCAGCAGCGGCTGGCGAACACGGCAGCAGAGCCGGACCTGGCCGCGCTGATCGCCCGCCACGCCGTCGAGCGTCCGGGCCAGGTTGCCGTAAGCTGCGACGCTGAACAGCTGACCTACGCGCAACTGGAACAGCAGGCCAACCGCCTGGCCTGGACCCTGATCGAGCGGGGTATCCGCCGCGAGGACCGGGTCGGCATTGCCCTGGACCGCTCGGTGCGCACCCTCGTCGCCTTCTATGCAGTGATGAAGGCCGGCGCCGCTTATGTTCCGCTCGACATCGATTACCCCGCCGAACGCCTGCAATGGATAATCGGCGATGCCGACCTGGCCCTGCTGCTGACCGACAGCGCCATTGGCCAACACCTGGGCGTCGAGCCCGCACAGCGCCTGGACCTGGACCAGTGCGCCCTGTCCCAGCGCGCTGATGACCCATGCCGCCTGGCCTTCGACGACCAGCTCAGCTACATGATCTACACCTCCGGCTCCACCGGTAATCCCAAAGGCGTGGCCGTGGCCCGCGGGCCTCTGCGCATGCATTGCCAGGCGATCATCGAACGCTACGAGATGGGCCCATCGACCCGTGAGCTGCTATTCATGTCGTTCGCCTTCGATGGAGCGCAGGAACGCTGGCTGTCGACCCTGATCAGCGGCGGACGGCTGGTCATCCGCGGCAATACCCTGTGGACCCCACAGGAAACCTGGGAGGTGCTGCACGGCGAAGCCATCAGCATCGCCTGCTTCCCGCCAGCCTACCTGCAACAACTGGCCGAGTATGGCCAGGGCCAGGCCACCCCGCCGCCCGTTCACATCTACTGTTTCGGCGGCGATGCGGTGGCCGACGCCAACTTCGAGCTGGTCAAGCAGGTGCTCAAGCCTAGGATCCTCACCAACGGCTATGGCCCTACCGAAACCGTGGTTACCCCGCTGCTGTGGAAGGCGCCGGTGACGGCACGTTGTGAGGCGGTATATGCACCGATCGGCGTGGCCGTGGGCAACCGCACGCTGTATGTGCTCGATGATTGCCTGAACCCGCTGCCGGTGGGCCTGGCCGGCGAGCTGTACATCGGTGGCGAAGGCCTGGCACGGGGTTACCACCGCCGCCCGGGGCTCAGCGCCGAGCGCTTCGTCGCCGACCCGTTCAGCAACGACGGTGGGCGTCTGTACCGAACGGGCGACCTGGTACGCCAGCGCCCGGACGGCGTCTTCGACTACCTCGGCCGCCTGGACAACCAGGTGAAGATCCGCGGCTTCCGCATCGAGCTGGGCGAGATCGAAGCACGCCTGCGCGACATCGATGGCGTGCTGGATGCCGTGGTGGTGGCGCACGACGCGGCCAGCGGCAAGCAGCTGATCGGCTACGTGGTGCGTGGCGACCGTGAGCGCGCCGCCGCGCCGATGCTCGAACACCTGCGCCAGGTATTGCCGGACTACATGGTCCCGACCCAGTTGATGCTGCTCGACGCCCTGCCGCTGACCCCCAACGGTAAGGTTGACCGCCGCGCGTTGCCCGAACCGGGTGTCACCGAGCGCCTCTACCAGGCGCCGGCGGACGAGCGCCAGCGCGCCCTTGCGGCCATCTGGGCCGAGGTGCTGGGCGTGGAGCGGGTAGGTGTGAGCGACCACTTCTTCGAGCTCGGCGGCGATTCGCTGGGGGTGCTCAAGGTGCTGTCCCGCCTGCGCAACCAGCCCGAGCTGGGCCTGAACCTGAAGCTGCGCGACCTGATCGCACGCCCGACCATCGCCGAGCTTTGCCCGGCCGAGGCTTACGAGCCGGCTGCACTCGACCCGCTGCTGCTGCTCAACCGCAAGGTCGAGCGCCAGGCCCCGTTGTTTTGTCTGCATGCAGGCTTCGGCACTGTGTTCGACTACCGGGCGCTTGCACAGCGGCTGGAGGGTGTCTGCAGCGTCTATGGCCTGCAGAACCGCATGCTGCTCGACCGCCAGTGGCAGGACGAATCGCTCGAGGCCATGGCCATCGACTACGCCCAGTACATCCGGCAGAAGCAACCGCAAGGGCCCTACCGCCTGCTGGGCTGGTCGCTGGGTGGCACCCTGGCCATGCTGGTCGCCCGCGAGCTGGAGAGCCAGGGCCAACAGATCGACCTGCTCGGCCTGGTCGACCCCTATGTACCGGGCGAAACGGGCGCGGCCCTCGACGATGACTGCGGCGGCGACCTGCGCGCCTTCCTCGCGGTGGTCCACGGCCGCCCGCTGGGCAGCCTGCCGCTGTTGTCGGCGCCGAGCAACGCCGATACCACGAAGTTACGCGAGCTGATCGAGCAGAGCATGGGCAGTGTCGTTGACGACAACGTGCAAAGCAGCGAGGAGCTGGCGCGCACCTTTGCCGTGGCCATGACCCTCAAGGCCCTTTCCCTGCGCCTGAACGCTCTGCCGACAGTGCGTACACACCTTGACTGCTGGTGGGCACAGAGCAGTGAGTTGGGCTTTTGCCAGGCCTTCGAGGCGAATCACCAGGTCCGTTCCAGCCATCGCCTGGCAGCCGACCACTACGCCATCGTCGGCCACGCCGAACTGCTCGACACCGTGCTTCAACGCCTGCACGCGGTAGCCGTACCCGCCTTCTGAACCTGCGCCCGGCCACTGGTGTGGCCGGGCCCTCATTCAACGATCTGCAAGGAGATCTGAATGTCCCTGGATTGCGATCTGGAAGCGTTCCTGGAGCTGGCCGAGTTCGGCCGTCTGGCTGGCAGGAGCCAGCCCATGCATCACCTGAGCGTCGCCCAGGCGCGTACGGAATTCGAACATGCCTCGCGCCTGCTCGACCCCGACCCACCTGCCGAGGTCGAGGTGCGCGAACTGCAATTCAGTTGCCGCGATGGCGCGCAGTTGCCCGCCCGCCTTTACTGCCGCCCGGGCTTCAAGCCCAAGGCCACGCTGTTCTACCTGCACGGCGGTGGTTATGTGGTCGGCAGCCTCGATTCGCATGACTGCGTATGCCGGCGCCTGGCCTGCCTGGGCGACTATGCCGTGTTCGCCCCAGCGTACCGACTGGCGCCGGAGCAGCCGTTCCCGGCGGCCCTGCACGATAGCCAGGATGCGCTTCACTGGCTACGCAGCAACGCCGACGCGCTGGGCCTGCAAGGCAGCGACCTGGTGTTGGCGGGTGATAGCGCAGGGGCTACCCTGGCCACGGTGCTGGCCATCGAGGCCGCAGGCCAAGTACAGGTGATGGCGCCGAAAGCCCAGCTGTTGTTCTATCCGGTAGCCGAAGGCAACACACGGCGTGCCTCGCACCAACGCTATGCCGAAGGGTACCTGCTGGAGAGCGCGACGCTGGACTGGTTCTACGCGCACTACCAGGCCGGCAATGACTGGCGCGCCTCGCCGCTGCTGCACCCGTCGCTGCCGGCAATGGCACCGGCGTACGTCAACCTGGCCCAGTATGACCCGCTGTTGGACGAAGGCCTGGATTATGCCGGCAAGCTCGAAGCCAGTGGTACGCCCACCACGCTGCGCATCGAGGCAGGGTTGACCCATGATTTTCTGCGGATGTCGGGGATTACCGGGGCTACGAGCGAGGTCTATGGCGCTGTCGGGCGGTGGCTGCACGCGCAGTTGACCTGAGCCGCAGCCTGCCAGGCAGGATGAAAAAACCGGGGCAAGCCCCGGTTGTTCATGCCTTCTATGTCAGTACGTAGCGCGTACCGTCAGCATGAAGTTGCGCGGATCGCCATACGAGTTGCCATAGGTCGAGGTACCGACCGTCTGGTAGTACTTCTTGTCGAACAGGTTGTTGCCGTTGAGGGCCACGTTCCAGTGCTCGTCGATGCGGTAGTCGACCATCGCATTCCAGATCGCGTAGCCACTCTGCTGGTACTCGAACGGCACGTTGGACTGCAACACGTTGCCCAGGCTGTCGTACGTGGCAGCAGTGCCACTGACCTTGGTAGCGCTCTGGATATCCACCCCACCCCCTACGCGGAAGTCGTTGAGCACCCCCGGCAGTCGGTAGGTGGTGAACAACTTGGCCATGTGCTTGGGCGTGATGGTGCTCAGCGCAGTGCCGGTGTCGCGGTTCTTGTTGAGGTTGAGGGTGTAGCTGGCCATCATCATCCAGTCCGGCAGAATCTCACCGGAAATCTCCATGTCGATGCCCTTGCTGATCGTCTCGCCACCGTTGACGTAGCAGCAGCTGCCGCCAAACAGCACCGTGCTCGACGCATAGTTGGCATCCTGCACCGCCTGGTCTTCACGCTTGGTGTAGTACAGCGCGATACTGGTGTTGACCGCGCCGCCAAAAAGCTCGCCCTTGATCCCGGCCTCGTAGGTCTTGCCGGTCATCGGATCGAGCGTACTGCCGGAGGTTGGCGGGCCGGCCAGCAGGTTTTGCTGGGGCTTGAAGATCTCGGCGTAGCTGGCGTAGGCCGCCCACTCGTCGGTCAGGTCATAGACGATGCCGCCGAACGGCGTGACCTTGGTCGGCTCGCGCATATCGACCTTCGACTGCTGGGTCCAGGTGCTGCCGGTCGCATCGGAAGTCTGGTAGGTCTGTTTGAACTTGTAGCGTTGCACACGAGCACCAAGGATCACGTGCAGCGGCTCGGCCAGCTGCAGGCGCAGGCTCGAGTACAAGCCATACTGGGTCTGGCTGTTGGGCTTGTAGTCACGGCTGAGAATGGGCCGCGCACCTGGATCGTCCCAAGGCGTGGAATTGGGATCGAATACGTTGACCGCGCCACCGGCGGTGGTGAAACGGCCGGTGCCTTGCCAGCGGCTGTCGATCTCCTGATAGTCGCCCCCGACCACCAGACGATGGTTCAGGCCAAACATGCTGAAGTCACCGGATACGTTGGCGTCCCACAGGTTCTGCTCGCTCCACTGGGTGATGTAGGTGCCGTAGCGGGTCACGCCAGTACCGGTTACCGGGTTGACTGAACCCAGGGTGGTGGCATTGTTGGTGTTGATGGTGTCGTAGATGTTGGTGTAGCTGAGGTTGAGCTTCCAGTCGTCATTGAGGCGGTGGTCGACTTTGGCGAAGTACTCGCGGGAGAACCCATCCGCGTAAGCCCAGGTGGTGGACAGCCCGGTGTGGCGCGCAAGGCCAAGGTCGGCGCCATTGCTGTAACGCGGCAAGGCCGAAGCGGTGCCGGTCTCGTGGACCTTGTTGAAGCGCAGCCCGGCGGTCAGCATGGTGTCGTCGGTGATATCGGCTTCCAGCACGCCGTAGAAGAATGGCTTGTCGGTGGCGCGGTTGTCGACGAAGTACTGGCGGTCCTGATAGGCCACCACCGCGCGCCCGCGCAGCTTGCCGTCAAAGCCCAGCGGCCCGGTCACATCGAGTTCGGACCGGTAGTTGTCCCAGCTGCCCGCCGAGGCAGTGAACTTGAGCTGGTAGAAGTCCAGCGGGCGCTTGCGCACCAAGTTGATGATGCCACCTGGGTCACCGGTGCCCCCGAACAACGCGCTGGCACCACGCAGCACTTCCACATGGTCGAATTCGGCGAGGTCGTAGACGTTCGAGGAATAAAAGCTGCCGGCAGTGGTGCCCAGGGCCATGGGGGCGGCGCCGTCGAGCTGGATGTTCTGGATCGGGAAGCCGCGCGAGTAGAAGTCCTGAATGCGGAAGGTGTTGCTTTGCACGGTCACGCCCGGCACAGCTTTCATCGCATCGTTGATGTCGGTGAACTGGCGGTCCTCGATGACCTGGCGGGTGATCACCGACACCGATTGCGGGGTTTCCTTCAGAGAGGTCGGGCTCTTGGAACCCACGCTCGTCAAGCCCGGGGTGTAGGATCCGGTGTTTTCAGTGGCCTGGCCCATCCCCTGGCCCATGATGGTGGTTTCACCGATGACCAGGGCGCCCGCGCCGGCCTGGTTGTTGCCGGTGCTGATCAGGGTGACCGCGTTGTTCTCGATGCGGAACGTCAGGCCGGCACCCGCCAGCAGTTGCGACAGGGCCTGGTCGGGCTCCATGGTGCCACTGACCTTGGGCGCACGCTTGCCGCTGACCAGGTCCGGCGAATAGAGCATTTGCAGGCCGGTCTGCTGGCCCAGGGCGACCAGGGCCTGATGCAGCGGTTGGGCCGGAATGTCCACGGCGACCGGCTTGGCGTAGGCATGGCCCATGGCCAGGCTCAGCACCATTGCCGAGGCCTTCAGGCTCCACTTCGCTGACCTGGCGGCCAAGGCGCCACCCTTGTGTGGCATGCGTTTTGACTTCATGTGCGCAACTGACTCCGAACGTTCTGTAAGTATTTGAGTGACGGTCTCTGGGGACCGTTTTTCTGTTGGGACCACGCGGTTTCGATCGCCTGCTCAAGGCGTTCATCTAGTAAGACGCACGAACGTGAAAAAAACTGATAACTTTTTTCATTTACGCTTTCATGCAAAAAAAAGAGGCCGCTTAGCGGCCTCAATCGATGACACGTCAGCCCGTGACGTTGTTGGCCCTGGCCAACATCTGCGCCTTCTCTTGCGGGCTCATACGTTCCAGCTGCAGGCGTGCCTGGGCGATCTTCAGCAATTGCCCCTTGCTCGCCTCGCACGCTTGCAACGCCTCGGCCAGCCCGGCCACGGTCGGGTGCTCGAAGACCAGCGCCGGCGCCACCTCGCAGTTGAGCAACTTGCGCAGGCCCGCCACCAGCTTGATGATCAGCAGCGAGTGCCCGCCGGCAGCGAAGAAGTCGGTGTTGATGCCGATCCGTTCATGCCCCAGCAACTGCGCCATGCGCTGGGCCAGCAGCGTCTGCAGCGCGTCCTGCGGCTCATCGCCCGCATTGCCCTGCTCGGCCTCTGCAGGCAACCGCGCCAAGGCGCGGCGGTCCAGCTTGCCGTTGGCCAGCAACGGCAGGCCGGGCATGCGCCGCCACTGCGTCGGGAGCATCGCCGCCGGCAGGCATTCAGCCAGACGCGCACGCACGTCAGCTGTTTCGAGCGCCTTGCCGGTGAAGCAGGCCAGCAGTTCCAACTGCCCAGGCTGAGTCTCGACAGTGACCACCGCACCCTGGTCGACTCCGGGGATTTCAAGCAAGCGGGCTTCCACCTCGGCCAGCTCGATGCGGAAACCGCGAATCTTCACCTGGTGATCCTGGCGACCCTGCAGCAGCAGGCTACCGTCGGCCTGATAGCGGGCCAGGTCACCGGTGCGGTACAGGCGCTCGCCGGGTTGCAGCGGGTTGTCGATGAAGCGCGACTCGCCTGCATCACCACCGAGGTAACCTCGGCACAACTGCCGCCCTGCCAGGTACACCTCACCCAGCTCGCCTACCGCCGCCAGGCGATGCTCGGCAGTCAGCAGGTAGACGCGGTTGCCGGCTAGCACCTGGCCCAGGCTCATCACCGCAGCGCCGGCCGGCAACGGCTGGACCAGCACACCGACCGTGGCCTCGGTCGGGCCGTAATGGTTGAATACCTGCGCCTGCGGCGCGAGCCGGGCGATGCGCTCGAGCAACTGCGCACTCGGCGCTTCACCGCCGAGCACCAGTGTGTTGGGCAGGCAGGCCTCGACGCTGTCGAGCAGCGCGGCCAAGTGCGACGGCACGATCTTCAGGCAGTCGATGCCCTGCTCGCGAATGAACGCGGCGAATGCCGCTGGGTCCTGCATCACCGCGTCATGGGCAACATGCAGTGTGGCGCCGACCTGCAGGGCCCCGAACAGGCTGGTGTGACCAAGGTCGGCTGCCACTGTGGCGCTGAAGGCGAAATGCTTGCAGGCGCCCAGGCCCAGGGCTTGCTCAGCGGCTTCCAGGTAACCCGCCAGCTGGCCATGCTCGATGACCACACCCTTGGGTTCACCGGTCGAGCCCGATGTGAACAGTACGTAGGCGGCGCTTTCGGCTTGCAGCACGCGTGCCTCGAACCGCTGAGGGGCGGCTTGGGCCTCGGCGACCAATTGGCTGTCGATTTGCACCTGCACGCCGGCCAGGCGGCTGACCTGTTCACGGCGTGCGGTCGGCCAGGCTGGGTCCATGGGCATGTAGGCGGCCGCACATTTCCAGCAGGCCAGCACCGCTACCAGCCATTGTGCCGAGCGTGGCAGCGCCAGGCCGACGACGCTGCCGGCTGTCACGCCGCGGGCCTGCAACTGGTTGGCCAGGGCGGCGGCCTGTTGGTCAAGCTCCTGCCAGGTCAAGGCTTGGCCGCCGTCAACGATGGCCAGCGCCTGCGGCTGCGCTTGCAACCAGCGTGCAATGCGCGCTGGCAGCAGGCCGGCGGCGGGCGCAACAGCCCCTTGACCATTGCGACCGAGCACAAGCTGGCGTTGCTGCTCGCCCACCAGCTCCAGGCTGGCCAGCGTGGAGTCGGGCATCCGGGCGATGCTCGCCAGCAACGTGACGTACTGTTCCAGCAGCAACTGGGCCTGCGCCGGGCTGTACAACGAGGTCCAGTAATTGAGTTGCACCTGTTGTGCGCCGCCCCCCACGTCGACCTGCAGCAGCAATTCAGCGTCCAGATGCGGGCAATGCAAATCCAGTACCTGCCAGCCATCGGCCAGCGCCGCGCGGGCCGGGTTCAGGCTGAAACCGATGGCCGATGGCTGCAATGCCGGGGTCGATTCGGCGGTGAAGTACTCCTGCCACGTAACATGCTGCTCCAGTTGCGCATTCACCGCGTGCAGCCAGGCACGCAGCGGTTGCTGGGGCTGATAGTCGACCACCAGTGGGAGCTGCTTCTGGTATACGCCCACGCTCCGGGCGAAGTAGTCGTAGTCGCCTCGGCTGTCATGCCACCAGTTCAATACCTGGCAAGGCTGGCCGTCGAGACGCGCCAGCAGCAGCCACCAGGCCGCCTGCAGCACAACGTCCTGAGGCACGCCAAGACCGCCCAGGCGCTGCAGCACCGTCGGGTCCAGCGCTGCCACTGCGTGGCCACGCTCACCCCGCGGGCTGCCTTGTGCCGAACGGCCGGGCAACTGCTGGGCACTGGCCGGACGGCTGTTCAAAGCGCTCCAGTATGCGCGCGCGGTGGCGGCGTCCTCGTCCACCAGCACCTCGTTGCGCCACTGCAGATACTGTTCGAAATCGCCCTCCTCGGCTGGCGTCAGCCGGCCAGCACAAGCTGCCGCCAGGCTTGACGCCAGCAGCGCCAGGCCGGCCTGATCGGCCAGCGCCGAGAGCACACCGACTACCAGCTGGCAGCCGCCGTCGGCCTGTTCACGGAGCAGCAGCGCGACCGGCGCATCGACCTGAACGTTTACTACCTGCTCGTACCATGCCTGGTGACCGGCCTGGTCATCGGCCGCCAGCCGGGTGACCGCAACGGGCCTGCCTTCGGCCGCGAAGAATTGGCGCAGGCCGCGGTAGCCGGGGGCATGGCCCAGATACAGGCGCAGCGCGTCATGCTGCGCCTGGCACTGTTGCAAGGCCGATTGCAGCGGCAAGTCAGCTGGCGTGTCGGGCAGTTGCAAGGTGATGAAGCCTGCCACATCGCACCAACGCACAGGCCCTTCGGACACGGCCTGGGCCTGCATCGGCAACAGCGGCAGGCCGTTCGATTCGACGATCATGTTCATGCATGCACTCCTGTGCGGTCGCGGGTCAGGGCCTGGAGGGCGGCGCGGTCCATCATGTCGCCCATGGCGACGACGATCTTGCGCGGCCCCTGGAATGGGTCGCGGGCGTGGGCGGCAAGCATGTTGTCGAGCAGAATCACGTCGCCGGCCTGCCAGTCGAAACGTACCGCGCAGGCTTCGTAGAGTTCGCCGATCAGCGCCATGTCGGCGTCTTCGATCGGGCTGCCGTCGCCGTAGTACACCTGCCGCGGCATGCGCTCCAGGCCATACATGGTCAACAAGTCTTCACGCACGTCGTCGTCCAGGCAGAACACGTGGTGCAACTGCACCTGGTTGAAGAAGCTTTTCTCGCCACTGACCGGGTGCTCGATGACCGCCGGGCAAGGTGTGCGGATCTGCAGTTCGTCATTGTCCAGCCAGCGCCACTGGATGCCCGCAGCCTGACAACGGCGCTCAACGTCGGCGCGCGAATCGGTCTTGAAGAAGTGCTGCCAGGATACGTCCAGCTTGTCGGTGAAGGTGCGCACGTAGAGCAGGCCTTTTTCCTCGAAGCGCTGGCGCAGCTGATCAGGCAGGCGCTGGTACATCAGCCGGCAATCGACCACCGGGGTGGCGCCGCCGATCGGCGATGGCAGCTCGCAGAAGAACAGCTGCTTGCGCGGCCAGCGGTCCTGATGCGCGCTCTCGTTGTGAAACAGAATCATCTTCTGCTCAGGGTACGGCGTGGAGCGGTAGGTATTCTTGCCACCCTCCTTCTTCGGCAGGTCACCGTACTGGCCGTACAGCCCGGGCTGCACAGCCTCGGCGAAAGCCTCGAAATCCTGCGGGGTCTGCAAGCCGAAGCCGCGGAACAGGATGCCGCCGTGAGTGACCAGCTTGCGCTCGACCTCGGCACGGTTGTTCACCACCCAGTCAGTCAGGCTCACGCCGGGGTCGACCGGTTCGATCAGCAGCGGGAATGCCTGCCCCGGCACCATCGCTGCCTCGCGCACCGCGCTGGCGGGCCTGGCCGCTGGTGCGCCGGCGCCACGCTTGAGGAAACTGCCCAGCTTGTCCTTCCTGGGTTGCCCGCCGGCAGCGGCAGGCGCCGCTACGATTTCACTGTGAACCGACATAGTGATCTCTCTCAGTTGGATGTGTGGGTTGCCCAGGACCTGGTCCAGGATGTCCAGCCAGCCACGCAGCAGTGCCCGGACCCGCTCAACCTTGAACAGCTCCGTGGCGTACTGCCAGGTGACGCGCCAGCCGTCCGCGACCGGGTCGATGAACAGCGCCATGTCGAATTTCGAATAACCGCCCGCTTGCGGCAGCACCTGCACCTGCAGGCCGGCCAGGTCGCCATGCGCCACGGGCATGTCGTTCATCACGAACAGCACCTGTACCAACGGGTTCATGCCTGGGTGGCGCGGCGCGGCGGCGGCCTCGACGATCAGGTCGAACGGCAGCGCCTGCTGTTCGCTCGCGTCCAGCAAGGTGCTGCGGGTACCGGCCAGCCAGGCGTCGAAGCCAAGTTGCTCGTCCAGTTGCGAACGCAGCGGCAAGACATTGACGAAGAAGCCGATCAGCCCCTCCAGGTCGGGGTGTTCCCGGCCAGCGACGTCGGCGCCGAGCAGCAGGTCCTGCTGGCCACTGGCGCGGTGCATGAGCAGCTGGAACGCGGCCAGCAGCAACATGTAGGGGGTCACGCCCAGTTGCGCAGCACGCTCGCGTACCGCCACCACCGTTGCTTGCGGCAAGTCGAAATCGAGGTTCTCGCCCGCTTGCGAAGCCTGTGCCGGGCGCGGCAGGTCGGTGGGCAGCGCCAAACGCCCGCTGCTGCCGTGCAAGGCGTTGCGCCACCACTGCGCCGGTGCTTGCAGCATCCCGGCCCGCTCGCGTTCGGCCTGCCAGACCGCATAGTCGGAATACTGCAACGGCATCGGCGCCAATGCCGGGGTCTGGCCACGGGAGAAGGCGCTGTAGCTGGCGATCAGTTCATTGACCATCAGCGCCATTGACCAACCGTCGGAGATGATGTGGTGCATGTTCAGCAACAGCACGTGAACATCGTCGGACAGCCGCAACAGGCGAGCACGCAGCATCGGTGCCTGGTCCATGCGCACCGCTTGGCGCACGTTGGCTGTTTGCGCCTCAAGCACTCGCAAATGCTGCTCTGCAACGCCAAGCGCGCTCAGGTCGTCGAACGGCAGGTCGATGTCGACCCCCGCGTGGATCAAAAGCAGCGGCTCACCTTCGTCGTCGCAATCCACCGTGCTGCGCAGCACTTCATGGCGTTGCACCAGGGCTAGCAGCGCCTGCTGCAGGCTTGCCGGCTGCAACGGCCCGTGCATGCGCAGCCCCAGCGGCATGCCGTAGGCACCGCTGCCCTGGGCGAACTGCTCGGCGATCCACAGCCGGCGCTGGGCCAGCGACAGGGGGGCGCTGGTTTTCTCGCCCAGGGCGCGCAGCTGCGGCCCGGCCTCGGCGGCCGGTTGTGTCTGGCGCAAGCGTTGTGCGAAGTCACACAGCCGCGGGTGGCTGAACAGGTCGCGCACGCCGATGCCGGTGTGACCGTTGCAGTGCAGCCGCGCCACCACCTGGGTAGCCAGCAGCGAATGGCCGCCCGCCTCGAAGAAGTGCTCGAAGCGGCTGACTTCGGCCATGCCCAGTACACCGGCCCAAGCCTCGCCGACTTCCCGTTCGAGGTCATCCAGTGGCGCGCTGAAGGCCTGCGAGGTATCAGCATCGATCACCGGCAGCGCCTTGCGGTCGACCTTGCCGTTGGGGTTCAACGGCAGGCCGTCGAGCACTTGCAGGCGCGACGGCACCATGTACGGCGGCAAGCTGGCGCGCAACGCGTCGAGGATGGACTGACGCACGGTATCGGCCTGCACGCCAGGTTCGAGCACCAGCCACGCAGCCAGATGCAGGTCGGCACCTTCGCCGCGCGGCATCACCACCGCTTCACGCACCTCGGGCAGGGCCAGCAGGCAGGCTTCGACCTCACCCGGCTCGACGCGGAACCCGCGAATTTTCACTTGATGGTCCAGGCGGCCGATGAACTCCAGTTCACCGTTGCCCTGCTGGCGCACCAGATCCCCACTGCGGTAGAGGCGGCTGCCTGCTACCGCCGCAAACGGGTCGGGCACGAAACGTTCGGCGGTCAGCGCCGCCTGGCCGAAGTAGCCACGGGCCAGGCACGCGCCGCCGATGTACAGCTCGCCGGCATTGCCGGCATCCAGCAGTTGCAGGGCCGGGTCGAGCAGGTAGGCCGTGCGCCCCGGTACTGGGGTGCCAATCGGTGCATACCCGGTGTCGAAGCGTGTCAGGCCATCTGCCTGCCACAGCAGTGGGGTAATCACGGTTTCGGTAGGGCCATAGCCGTTGACGATACGCTGCGGGCGCAGGTGCGCCTGAATCCGTTCGAAGCCCTCACGTGGCAGTGCCTCGCCGGCCACGTTCATGCAACGCACCCGCAGTTCGCGGCCGGCCTGACGCCCCCACTCGGCGAGCTGACAGGCGTACTGGGTGGGGAAATAGACCACGCTGGCGCGCTCGCGCTCGATCACCTCGAACGCTTGGGCCGCCGTCCAGATCTCGTCACCGCGCACGATGCAGCAGGCGCCTTGGCTCAGCGGCAACAGCCACTGCTCGGTGCCCCAGTCGAAGTTGATCGAGGCGAAGTGCACGAAGCGGTCCTGCGCCGTGACCTGGTACTGCTCGACCATGGTTTCGATGTGTGCGGCGACGACGCCGTGGCTAAGGGCCACACCTTTGGGGCGCCCGGTGGAGCCTGAGGTGTAGATCAGTGCCAACAGGTTGTCGGGCGTGGCGCGGGGTGCAGGGTTATCGGCAAGCGGCGCTAGCGGCTGGTCCAGCCACAACCACTCGGCAGTGCCGGCAAGTTGCAGCGGCTGGGCGGCGGCGCGCGTCCCCAGCACCAGCTTGACCGCACTGTCGTCGAGCATGTCCTGCAGGCGTTGGCGCGGGTATTGTGGATCCAGCGGCACGTAGCCAGCGCTGGCCTTGAGGATCGCCAACAGGCCGACGACCATGCCCAGGCCGCGTTCGCAGCACAGACCGACCAGGTCCTCCGGGCCGATACCCTGCCCGATCAACTGCTGCGCCCAGGCGTTGGCCAGGCCGTTGAGCTGGCCGTAATCCAAAGTGCCCTCTTCGGCAATCAGCGCCACTGCATGCGGGTTGCGCGCCGCCTGGGCTTCGATCAACTGGTGCACGGCAAGCCCCGGCTTAGCCCCTGCAAAGGCTTGCCATTGCTCCATGCAACGCTGCCCATCGAGCAGGCTCAGCTCGCCCAGGCACGGGTTGCCGGCGCCAGCGATGGCCTGCAGCAGATGGACGAACTGGGCCGCCAGGCGCTGCACGTCGGCCACACCGAAGGCCGCGTGGCGGAAACGATAGTCAACCTGCAGTACGTCGCCCATGGCCACCGACAGGGTCAGCGCGTAATGCGGTTGCTCGTGGCTATCCGGCACCCCGAAGCGCGGCCCGTCGCCAGCGCCCTGCAGCACCTCGGCCACCGGGTAGTTCTCGAATGCCAGCAAGGTGTCGAACAGCGCATCGCCGGCCCTGCCGGCCCATCGCTGGATGTCGGCCAGGGGCGTGTACTCGTGCTCACGGACAGCCAGGTTGCTGGCCTGCAGCTGCTGCAGCCAATCGTCCAGGCGCTGGTCGAGGCGCGGCGCGGCCACCACTGGCACGGTGTTGATGAACAACCCCAGTTGCGCCTCGATACCCGGCAACTGCGAAGGCCGCCCAGAGACTGAAGCACCGACGCACACCGTGTCCTGGCGGCAGTGACGCTGCAGCAACAGCAGCCAGGCTGCCTGCACCAGGGTGTTGACAGTGACCTTGCGCGCCCGCGCGGCCGCCTTGACCTGCGCCGATCCAGCAACGTCCAGGCGTTGCTGCCAGAGGCCATGGCCGAGCGCCTCGGGGCCTCGGCGCTGGCTGCCGAGCAGCGTAGGCTCCTGCAAGCCCTGCAGCTGCGCTTGCCAGAACGTCTGATCCAGCTGCGGGTCGCGGGCGGCCACCCAGGCCAGGTAATTGCGCGGGTGCACAGGTGCCTGACGGGGCCCATGGCCACGGTAGCGCTGCATCACTTCAGCAAGCAGCTGGGCATGGCTCCAGCCATCGAGCAGCAGATGATGATGGGTGTAGACTAGGTGCCAGCGTTGTTCACCCAGGCGTACCAGGGCGATGCCGAGCAACGGTGCCTGGTCGGTTGCGACCATGGCCAGCCGCTGCTGCTCGGCCAGCGTTTGCAACCGCTCGGTCTGCGCGGGCTCATCGCGCCAGTCGAGCTGGCTGAACGGCACCTGCACCTGGCGGTGGATTACCTGCACCGGCTGCTGCGCGGTGGCTGGCCAGTGGAAGCTGGCACGCAGCCCGGGGTGGGCGTCCAGCGCGGCCTGCCAGGCAGCAAGGAAACGTTGCGGGTCGAGCTGGTCGATATCCAGGCGCAGCTGGTTGATGTAGTCGCCGGCCTCGGCAGCATGCAGGCAGTGGAACAGCAAGCCCTGCTGCAGGGGCGACAGCGGCAGGATGTCTTCGACCTGGCCCAGATCCACCGCGAGCGCGCTCAGCCCGGCGTTGTCCAGCTGGCTCAAAGGGAAATCCGACGGTGTGGCGCTGGCAACGCCCGGCAGCAGGCAGTGTTCGACCAGCGTGCGCAGTTGGCGGGCGAAGTCACAGGCCAGGGCGTCGATGGTCGCCTCGTCATACATGGCCTTGCTGAAGCCGAAACTGATGCCCAGTTCGCCCTGGTAGACCTGCCCTTCAACACTGAGCCAGTTGGCCAGCGGCGCATCGCCGTCCTGCCCCTGCCCTGCCCCCTGCGGGTCCGGCTGCCACAGCGCCCCTGGATCAAACTGGTTGTCGAACTGGCCCAGGTAGTTGAAGGTCACCCGCGGATGGGCCTGGTGCGCCAGCTGCTCGCGTTGCGCAGGCGTGCCCAGGTAGCGCAGCACGCCATAGCCGAGGCCGCGCTCGGGCACCGCGCGCAGCTGTTCCTTGATTGCCACGATGCAGGCGCCGGGCTGCGCTTCAGGGCGCAGGGCGACCGGGTACATGCTGGTGAACCAACCGACGGTACGGGTCAGGTCGATGTCCTCGAACAGCTCCTCGCGGCCATGCCCTTCGAGCTGCACCAGCACCTGCTTATGGCCGCTCCAGTTGCACAGGGCTCGGGCCAGGGCCGCCAGCAGCAGGTCATTGACCTGAGTACGGTAGGTGCTCGGCGCCTGTTGCAGCAAGGCCTGGGTGAAGGCTGCCGGGAAGCTGATCCGCACCTTGCGCTCGTCAGCCACACGGGTTTGGGTTACCGCGCGGTCCCGCGGCAGTTCCTCAAACCCTCCCTCGCCCAAGGCCCGCCAGTGCTCAAACTGCGCCGAGCAGGCCGGAGCATGCCCGGCCAGGCGCTCGCCCCAGGCCTGGTAGCTGCTGGTGCGGGGTGGCAGTGGCTGGCCCAGGCAGGCGCGCTGCAGGTCTTCGAGCAGGATGCGCCAGGACACACCGTCGACCACCAGGTGATGGACTACCAACAACAGGCGTTGGCTGCCATCGGCCATGGCCACCAGCACCGCCGCCAACAGCGGCCCGTGTTCGAGCTGCAGGCTGCGCTGAGCCTCGTCGCACAGGGCCGCCAGCGCTTCAGGGCCAGCGGCGTCACGCTGCCAAAGCTGCGGCCCGCCAGCATCTACCGGGGCGTGCTGCTGCTGCCATCGGCCATCAGCTTCGGTGAAGCGCAGGCGCAAGGCGTCATGCTGTGCCACAACCTGCATCAGTGCTTGTTGCAGTGGCGCCACCTCCAGCGGTTCGCGGGGTACCAGCAACAGGGCCTGGTTCCAGTGCTGGCGCACCGGCATGGGCGTTTCGAAGAACTGCAGTTGCACGGGGGTCAGGAGTGCCGTGCCCTCGGCCGGGCGCTGATCGATCAGCCGCTTGTCCACGCTGCCTGCTGCGCGTGCCAGGGCGCGCAGGGTCTGGTGCTGAAACAGGTCGCGCGGGTTCAGCGCAACCCCAACCTGGCGCGCGCGGCTGACCACCTGGATGGCGATGATCGAGTCGCCACCGAGCTCGAAGAAGTTATCGTCCAGGCCCACCTGCGCAACACCCAGCACCTCGCACCAGACCGCTGCCAGCTGGCGTTCGGCATCACTTTCAGGCGCAACGTAAGCGCCCTGCGCCACCGCGTCGGGTTGCGGCAGTGCCTTGCGGTCGAGCTTGCCATTGGGGGTCAGCGGCAGGCTGTCCAGCGCCATCAGCTGGCTGGGCACCATGAATTCGGGCAGCGTCTGCAGCAGCCACTCCTTGAGCATGCCCTGCCAGCCTTCGGGCGCCGCATTAAGCACCAGGTAGGCCACCAGCTGGCGACCATCGAGGGCCAGCACCACGCACTCACGCACCACCTCATGCTCGGCCAGGCGCGCCTCGATCTCGCCCAGTTCGATGCGCAGGCCACGGATTTTTACCTGGTGGTCGAAGCGGCCGAGGTATTCGATCACGCCGTCGGCGCGCTGGCGCACTCGATCACCGGTACGGTACAGGCGCTCACCGGCAACGAACGGGTCGGCGACGAACCGCTCGGCGGTCAACCCGGGGCGACGATGATAACCCCGCGCCAGGCCCACTCCGCCCAGGTACAACTCGCCGGACACGCCGGGCGCGACCGGTTCAAGACCGGCGTCGAGCACGTAGGTGCGGATATTGGCGATCGGCGTGCCGATCGGCACGCTGTCCTTGCCCTCTTCTACGCAGGTCCAGTGAGTGACATCGATGGCGGCCTCGGTGGGGCCATACAAGTTGTACAGGCTGGCCGTCGGCAAGCGCGCGAACACCTGGCGCTGAGCATCCACCGGCAATGCCTCACCACTGCAGATGATGCGCGACAGCGTGTTGCAGGCCTGCACACCGGGTTCATGGATGAAGGCCTGCAACATCGACGGCACGAAATGCAGCGTGGTGACCTGATCGCGCTCGATGGTTGCGATCAACCGCTGCGGGTCGCGATGTTCGCCAGGGGCGGCCACCGCCAGGCGGGCACCGGTCATCAGTGGCCAGAAGAATTCCCACACGGACACATCGAAGCTGAACGGGGTTTTCTGCAGCACCGTGTCGCTGGCGTCAAGGCCGTAGGCTTGCTGCATCCAGAACAGGCGGTTGGTCAGTGCCTGGTGGCTGTTGCCGGCCCCCTTGGGGCGGCCGGTGGAGCCGGAGGTATAGATGACATAGGCCAGTTGCGTTGGTGTCACTGTCACGCCGGGCGTGCTGCACGGCATGTCGTCGAGCTTCAGGGTATCGAGCGCCACACACCGCACACCGGCCGGCAACGGCAGGCTGCCGAGCAGCGCCTGCTGGGTCAATAGCAGGCGAATGCCGCTGTCCTCGATCATGTAGGCGAGGCGTTCCTCGGGGTATTCCGGGTCCAGTGGCACGTAGGCGCCCCCGGCCTTGAGGACCGCCAGCAGGGCGACGACCATCTCGATGCTGCGTTGGGCCGCAACCCCGACCAGGCTGTCGCTGACCACGCCTTGGGCACGCAGGTACTGCGCCAGGCGATTGGCCTGGGCGTCCAGTTCACCGTAGCTCAGCGTGCTGCCTTCGAACAGCAGCGCCGGCGCATGCGGGGTGCGCTGCGCCTGAGCCTCGAACAGCTGGTGCACGCAGGCTTGCACTGGGTAATCGGTGGCGGTGGCGTTCCAATCCTGCAGCACCAGGCGGCGGGTCGGCTGGTCGAGCATGGGCAGTTGCCACAGCGCCCGGGCAGGGTCCGCCACCAGCTCGCGCAACAAGGTCAACCAGTGGCCGGCCATACGTTCGACGGTGGCGGCAGCGAACAGGTCGACGGCATAGGTGAACGCGGCGTGCAGCACGCCGCCCTGCTCATAGGTGTCCAGGCTGAGATCGAACTGGGTCGTGCGGCTGCGCCATTCCAGCGCCGAGAGCTCCAGGCCCGAGGCCAAGGTGACCGCTGCCAGGTCGGCCACCTTCGGCTGGTGGTTGTACATCACCTGGAACAAGGGTGCATGGCTGAGGTTGCGCTCGACCTTCAGCGCATCGACCAGGCGCTCGAAGGGCAGGTCCTGGTGGGCCTGAGCGCCCAGCACGGTCTGCCGCACAGCCTGCAGATAGGCCAGCGCATCGCCCTGGGTTTGCGGCTGCAGGCGCAGGACCTGGGTGTTGACGAACAGGCCGATCAGCCCTTCGACTTCAGCACGGTTGCGGTTGGCCACCGGACTGCCGATGCGCAGGTCGGACTGGCCGGTATAACGCTGCAGCAATAACCCGTAAGCGCCGAGCAGTACCATGAAGAGGGTCAGGTTGTGTCGGGCTGCGAATGCACGCAGTTGCTGGGCCAGCGCCGCGTCCACCTCGAGCTCCAGGCGGCTGCCATGGAAACTGGGGGTAGCCGGGCGCGGGCGGTCCAGCGGCAGCTCCAGTACCGGCTGCTCGTCACCCAGCGTGGCCTGCCAATAGGCCAATTGGCGCTGCAGCTCACCGGCTTCGAGCCAGCGGCGCTGCCAAAGAGCGTAATCGGCGTACTGGATCGGCAACGCTGGCAACTGCGGCTGCCCGCCGGCAGCGCAGGCGTCGTAGCAACGGCTGAACTCGTCGATCAGCACATTCATCGACCAGCCATCGGAGACGATGTGGTGCAGCGTGAGCAGCAGCACATGTTCCTCCTCGTCCAGTTGCAGCAGGCGAATTCGCAATAGCGGCCCATGCTGCAGATCGAACGGGCGCAGCGATTCGGCCTCGACCTCGGCCTGCACCCGCGTCTCGCGGTCGGCTTGGGATAGTTCGCGCAGGTCCAGGCGCTGGATGTGCGTCGCCGCAGGCCGATGCACCTGACGCAGGCGCTCATCGGCCTGCTGCTGGAACACGCAGGCCAGGCTCTGGTGGCGCTCCAGCAGGTGGGTGAACGCTTGCTGCAGGGCCGCCTGGTCCAGGGTGCCCTTGAGCCGGACCGCGCCCGGCAGGTTATAGGCACCACTCTGTGGGTCCAATTGCCAGAGCACCCACATGCGCTGCTGCGCGTAGGAAGGCGCCAGCCGATCTTCGACCGCCACTCCGGCCGGGATAGGGAACTGGGAAAAGTCGATGCCCTCTCTGGCCAGGGTTTCAAGGAACAGGCGGCGCTTGTCCAGCGGCAATTCAATGAAACGGCGGGCCAGTTGCAGGGACTTTTCGGGATTCATCAGCTTGCTTTCCGTACGAGTGGGGTACCACGGGCAGTGCCCGGCTATCCCTACGAAACGGATACACCCTGCAAAAAATTAACGCCGCCAAGCACCCTGCCAGCGGCCAGCGACTCACTAAATTTCACCACCTGCCCTTCGTTCTGTTCACACATCCACCCCCATGAGAGGCACCGCCGTGGAACTGCAACCTTTGCTGAGCACGTTGTTCGCCAATGCCGGTGCCGTCGGTGTCGATGGTATCTTCCAGTTCGTGTTCGGCCCGCAATCGGCCTATTGGTGTGAAGCCGGCACCCCGCCACGCACCGAGGCCGGTCGGCATGCCGCGCCGGATGTGACCATCGAGGTCACTCAGCAGGACCTGCTTGGCATCATGGCCGGCAGCGCCAACGTCGAGGAACTGTTCGCCAGCGGCCGGCTGAAGATCGGCGGTAACCTTGGGCTGGCCACGCTGCTGCCGCAGATCATCGACCAGGCGCGCAAGGGCGTGACGACGCAGAAGGCCGACATGAATCAGCGCTACGTTACGCCACCGCGCTACAGTGAACGCGTGTCGGCCAGCCTGCCAGCGCTTGCCGAGGTACAACGCATCCCGGCGGCGGAGCTGGATGTCGCCAGTTTCCAACGCAACTTCCTGCCCTTCGGCACCCCGGTCGTGATCAGTGACGCCCTGCGCGAGTGGAAGCTGTTCAACCTCGATCGCCAGGCATCGCTGGAGCACTTCGCCGAACTGCAGGGCATCACCCGTCATGGCGACTACGTGAAGAAGACGTTCTCCACCGACCGCGACTTCCGCTCCACGTCCATGGCGGACTTCATCAACTCGCTAGACAACCCGCAGCCGCGCACCGACAACAGCGAACCGCCAGCCTATATGGGCAATAACATCGTGCCCGCCCAGTTGCTGGAACTGATTCAGTACCCACCCTACTTCGAGCGTTCCTTGTATATCGCGCCGCGCATCTGGATCGGCCCCAAAGGCACTCTCACCCCTTTGCACCGCGACGATGCCGACAACCTGTTTGCCCAGGTTTGGGGGCACAAGTCGTTCATCCTGGCGGCGCCGCACCATCGCCCGGCGCTCGGCACCTGGTCGACCACGCCCAAAGGCGGGCTGGACGGTTGCGACTTCAACCCCGACGCACCGGACTACCAGCGCTTCCCTCACGCACGCGGGGTTACCTTCCTGCGCGTATTGCTGGAAGCCGGTGACCTGTTGTTCCTGCCGGAGGGCTGGTTCCACCAGGTCGAGTCGGTGTCGACTTCTTTGTCGGTGAATTTCTGGGTCAACTCGGGACGCGGCTGGTAGCCGATACATGACGCAACGGTAATTTGCAGCGGCGGCGGCTCGTCCACAGAGAAAGCCGCCCCTGTAAGAGAACCTGCGCATGACCACCGCTTCCCGCATCACCCAGGCACTCCAGCAAGGCCTGCGCCGCCTGGTTGGTGGCCCGCCACCGGGTGCCAGTGCCTATCGTCTTTTCGACCTGCAGCTCAAGCAACGCATCCCCCTGTCACCTTCGCTGACCCGCCTGGTGTTCACCGGCGAGGACGTGGCAGACATGACCTGCCTGGCGCCCGACCAGCGGGTGAAGCTGTTTTTTCCGGCAGCCGACGGCTCGCTACCGCTGCTGCCTGGCGGCACGCACTGGAAAGCCGCCCATAGTGCCCTGCCGCCATCACAACGGCCCCCCATGCGCAGCTACACCATTCGCGCCCTGCGCCCGCAGGCCCTGGAGGTCGACGTCGACTTCGTACTGCATGGCGTCAACGGGCCCGCCTCGGCCTGGGCGACCCACGCCAAACTCGGCGACCAGCTGCAGATGATTGCGCCGAACCGGGCCCATCCCGCAGACCCCGGTGGCTATGAATGGAAACCACCTCAAGGGGTACGCAACCTGTTGCTGGTGGGAGACGAAACGGCACTGCCTGCCATCGCCGGCATTCTCGAACAGTTGGCCGACGAGCAACCCGACCTTGCCGTCGAAGCGTTCATCGAAGTGCCGCTGGAGGCTGATTGCCTGGCCTTGCGCCACAGCCCAGCCACCCGTTTGCACTGGCTGCCGCGGGATATGCTGCACTGCGACCATGGCCAAGCCATGCAGCACGCCGTGCGTGAAATGGCCAGCTTGCCGCAGGGGCACGCCACCCCCGGCAAACGGCTGGAGGACGTGGATATCGAGAAGCGCATTCTGTGGGACCGCTCCAGCACCACTCACAGCGCGTTCTATGCCTGGGTGACCGGAGAATCGGCGGCAGTGATGGAGATCCGCCGGCACCTGATAAAGATGCGTGGGTTGCAGCGTGACTGCCTGACGCTGATGGGCTACTGGCGGGCCGGGCGCACGTTCGGCTGACCTGCAGAATAACCGGGGGCGGCTTTGCGCCGCCCCCGGGTCAAGCTCAGACTGCTGCGGCCAGCGCCTGGGCAAAGCGCTGCACCACTTCATCGATCTGCGGCGCACTGATGATCAGCGGCGGCAGGAAGCGCACCACCGCGCCATGGCGCCCACCCAGCTCGAGGATGAGGCCGCGTTTGAGGCATTCCCGCTGCACCTTGGGTGCCAGTTCACGGTTGGCCGGCGGGTGGCCCAGCACGTCGCGCGGGCCGTGCGGGTCGACCAGCTCCACCCCGAGCATCAAGCCACGGCCGCGGATGTCACCCAGCTGCGGATAGTTTTTCTGCAACGATTGCAAATGACCACGCAGGCGCTGGCCCATGGCCTCGGCATGCTCGGCCAGGCGGTGTTCGACCAGGTAGTTGATGACCGCAGACCCTGCGGCCA
>Ga0213823_1000563_pt1 | contig 29418 bp, 29 predicted proteins | sample MC6MC0907MG_FD_179887 | JGI IMG/M metagenome (GOLD analysis project Ga0213823, IMG submission 179887) | Enriched soil aggregate microbial communities from Iowa State University, Ames, United States - MC6-MC0907-MG | ecosystem: Environmental > Terrestrial > Soil > Unclassified | place: USA: Iowa...
TTAGCTATAAAGCCGGAATTTTCGTTATTGATGGAAAGAAATATTTCTTATCCTATCATGACACCAATAAAGTAGTAATTCTTGATTTGAAAGGATATGAATTTGACAAAATAGTAATTGAAAGCGAAGAACCAGAACAACTAGCAAACAATATTTTGATGCGCTGCTCTTCACAAAAATAATAAAACCCATTATTTTTATGGGCTTCTTAATTCAAATGTTTATTGTTTATGAATTGGAAAAAGCCGAGACTCGTACGATATGGGAATCGGCTTTATTATTTTTGGGATAGATAGAAAATGATCACCCTTTTTTATAAAGCCAAAGTAACGGGATAAACGAATAAAAAAGCAGTACCATCACTATAAAAGTGTTAGTACTGTAAATTGAGTAACAGTTGTTTTGTTAATTAGAACGTACTTGCTACTTTAACAGCTTTTTCAAGGCCATTGGCAATAATTTCTTCTGCTTTATCAGGGAATTGGTTGTGACCTTCAATCACTACTGTCTTTATATCTTTTACACCGAAGAAGCTCAACATACTTGCTACATATTTAACAGCCATTTCTAATTCAGCTGCTGGTCCTTTAGAATAGACACCGCCACTTGCGTTTAATAATGCAATTTTCTTATTTCCAATAAGACCTACTGGACCTTCTGGCGTATATTTAAATGTTTTTCCCGCGCGGTTTAAGTAATCAATATATGTGTGTAGTACAGCTGGGATTGTTAAATTCCATAATGGGAAAGCAAATACAACTTTATCAGCTGCAAGGAATTGATCTAAATATTTATCAGCAACAGCTACTGCTTCTGCTTCCTTTGCTGTTAAATCAAGTCCTCTGCTAGCTTTAAATGTGCCGTTGATCATATCTACTCCTACATATGGCAATTCTTCATTGTATAAATCAAGCTCTACCACTGTATCATTTGGATGTGATTCTTTGTAGCTTGCTAAAAAAGCCTCATATAATTTCACACTAACCGCCTGATCGGCTGGACGATTGTTTGCTTTTACGAATAAAACTGTTGTCATTCTCTTTTCCTCCTGTTGACTCACTCTTACGTTGTTATATATTTACTAACTAAATAGGTCATCCCAATGTAGTTGTTATTACTAGGTATAATATAAATTGAGTTGTATCTAAAAGTAGAACATTTTTGTAATTGCGTTGGGTTAGCAGACATTTTCAATAGTATTCTTAGCTTATAATGCAACACATATGTCATTGTGTTGTATGAAATCATCCTTAGCGGAATAAAACAAAATCTATAGCATTTCTTGTAGTTTTTTTTCTATTTTGTGGGCGATATATTTATTATGAATACAAATTAATCTTGGTTTGATGACGATGTGGCAATACATTGACTTTATAAAATCTTTTTAAAGCTATACTCCATTTCTCCAGCCATTGCTTTAGGCGTATCACCAGTTTCTCTGAAATCATGAGTATAAATTTTGTCAAACGGACCAAAATTTATTTGCTTATAAAATTCAAAACAAGGGAATCCATCATGTACACCTTGAGTATCGACAGTACCATCTTTTTTGACAAGTACAGTTAATAGATAGTCAACGGTAGGTGCATATACATTTAATGGGTTGCTAGCACTTGCATTCATTTGAAATTTAACGTCATCAGAACTCCATACAATATTAGTGCACATAATACCTTCTGTACTAGCTTTTCCTGTTCTTTGATTAACAGAACCATCTGGATTTGTAACTCTTTCTGTTGTTATACCAGTATTCGCATAAGAGAAAATTTCTTTTTTATAAAAATCAACAACTACTTCTTGTTCAATTCTGGAACGCATAGTGTTTACTGCATATGGTGTAAACTCACGTGAGTCGCCCTCGAATTGGATTACTTTTCCTGTTTGAATATCCTTCCTTGGTTCAGTCCAAGACATTGGAATAAATATGCTTGCTCTAATTTTAACAATGTTAACCATATAGAACCTCCATAGTAAATTTTGTTTTGGTGAGTCCTATTTCTTTCATAATTAAAAGTAAAAATATAGTCAATTTGATTGACTATATTACAGATAGTACAATAAGCTTTAAATATAGTCAACTTAATTGACTTTATTCGAGGAGGTTGTATCCATGAATAATCAGTTATCTAGTGAATTGGATCTTGCAACACTTTTGTCATTATCCTTTAGTGCATTGATTAATGAACTGCATGACAGATTGAGTGAGTTGGGATTTGGAGATATTAAACCTGCACATGGTTTCATGTTTAAACGTATCAATCCTAATGGAGCGACAGGTATAGAACTAGCTGAATATTTAGGAATTACAAAGCAAGCTGTGAGTAAAATGGTGGATTATCTTGAGAAAAGTGGTTATGTAATGCGCCAGACTCATTCCACTGATAAGAGAGAGAAAATTATTGCTTTGACCGAACGTGGTTGGTTAGTAATGAAAGCAAAAGAGGAGATACTAGCTGAGATAGAACGACGTTGGATTGACAACATAGGTCCCGAACGGATGGAAATGCTCAAAGAGGATTTAACAAAATTAGTTTATGAAACAAATGAAGATAAATGGTCATCGAGGTTACGACCTGTTTGGTAGGTATATAAAGTCTCTTAGGGGACCAATCGCACATTGGAAGAAGAATAAAATTCCCTTTCTCTTTGTTTCTACATTTGAATGAAATTGTGCAACAAAAAAAGAGAGGAAAAATCCCTCTCGAAACGCCAGAATCAATCTTTTTTTGCCTTGTCCTGTCCGAATGGAGCCTGGATTCAGACAGGAACAATCTTCTTTTGCCTTTCCTTAGTATATAAAGGGAAGTTTTGATGATGAAATGACTGATGTAAAAGTTATCCTCATTAAAGATAAATTTACTAAGAATTAATTCAAGATTTAAGCCTCGTAATACAGCTAAATAACACTGAGGGAGTCTTCCCCTTAAACAAAACGAGCCAAGATTTAGTCGAATTTACAAAAAGAGTTGTTGCCAACATTAGTCATGATCCACAAGCAAGTAACTATAAACTGCACTTTAAAACGGATACTCCTGTTATTAAAGTTGAATTTGATCATAAATTCATGCAGCGCATTTTACAAAACATTCTAATGAATTCAATTTTACACAATCCTGAACACACCGATATATATACGCAGCTTTCTGATAATGAAGAAAGTGTAGTTATCCATATTATGGACAATGGTATTGGCATGTCTACTCATATGATAGAAAATCTTTTTCAACAATATTACCGTGGAACAACAACTGATTCCTCCACTGAAGGAACTGGACTTGGAATGGCAATTGTCTATAAACTTGTTCATGCTCATAATGGTACAATCTCTGTTGAGAGTGAACCTTCTAAAGGGACAGCATTCAATATTATATTGCCGAAAAAAGGACGTTCATAAGTATTGACTTTAAAAAATACTAAATAGCCCTGTACAAGAATGTCAGGGCTGCTTAATAATATATTATCTTGTCTATATCTATAGAATTTAAACTACATTTTGCAAAACTTGTCCATCACTCATTTTAACTATAGAGTCAACATAAGAAAGCATTTCTTCATCATGTGTAACCATTAAGGTAGTAATGTTTAGCGTTTTAGTTAAATTTCGGATTAACATCATAACATCTTTAGACCTTTTTGAATCTAAGCTTGCTGTTGGTTCATCCGCAAAGAGAACTTTTGGTTTATGGATAATTGCACGAGCAATGGCAACCCGCTGCTTTTCTCCACCAGATAATGAGGATGGATATGCATTTTTCCGATGGTCCATTTCAACTAATTTTAGTATTTTATCAACTTCTTTTTTTTGTTCTTGTTTCTTTAGTTTAGAATCAGATACATCCAGCATTAGCATCAGTTGCTCTTCTACTGTAAGAAAAGGAACAAGATGTGCAAACTGAAAGACGAAACCAAATTTACTTGCTCGTATTTTCCGTACCTGTTCTGGACTCATATTAATCATATTTGTTCCTTCGAATATTACTTGCCCATCTGATGCGGGTTGAAGTCCTGCTGCAATTGTAAGGAGTGTACTTTTACCAGAGCCTGATGCACCCACTAAAGCTGTTATCTCTCCTTCTCTAAGAGAAAGATTAATTCCTTTTAGTATTTCTTCCTTCACTTCACCATTAGTAAACGTTTTTCTAACTTCATCTATTTTAAATATTGCCATATTAAACCTCTCCTTGTTGTATTGCTTGTAATGGTTCGACTTTTTTAATTTGTAAACCTGATAGCGTAGCTCCAATAAATCCGATAATTAAGAAGACTATCGACAATTGTACTGTTGTTTCAGGGGTTAAACTAAAAGGCATTCCTTCAGGTGCAATCATATTAAAAACTTGACTGAGTGTAACAGACAGAACAAGTGCAATTACTGTAATAAACACCATTTGTGTCCACATCATTTTAAACAAGGCACTTGTTTTTACACCGATTGCTTTGAGAATACCGTATAAGCCAATTTTTTGAACGTTCATCATATAGAAGAAGATAGCAAACAACATTCCGCTAATGACAACTAAAAACCAAACAATCATATTTAGGGACATCTGTTCTGCTTTATAACTTGAAATTGTATTGAGAAACTCTTTATTTGAAAATGATTGTAATCCAGCGACTGCTTGTGTTGAATCCCCTCCCGGTACGAAAATCATTTGCATTTCATCGACCCGGTAAATTTCTTTGTAGTCCTCCATACTGATATAAGCGACAGGTGCATGGCTGTATTTCTTTTGGTCCACAAAACCTTTTACAATAAACTTGCCACTATATTGATTATTAGTTAAGGTATCGCCAATTTTTATACCATCTTTCTCCATAGAGCGATCCAGTACAATTTCACCTTTTTTGACATTTTGAAACAATTTTGAATCTGTCGAGGTAACAAATGCGACGCTTTGTTGCTTACCAGCCTCATCATTCAAAAAGCCCATTTGAATTGATAGTGCTACAGCATCATTCTGTTTGTTTAACATTTTATCTTGGGTACTGCTATCTATTCTTGACAGATTATAATTTTCGTCTGCATCCTTATTCATATAAAATTGTCCGTTTGGTAAATCTTTAATTAACGCAGCATTGTCCTGTGATAATCCATTTGCTAAACCAGATATAATAAATGTTAATAAACTAACAAGAAAAACGATTGAGCCTAAAATCGAAAACCTTACTTTATTTTTCTTAATTTCTTTCCAAGCAATGTTCATCTTAATTCCTCCTATCTCTTTGTGACATCCTTAGTTTATAATCGTTATGTGAATAGAAGATGAACATGAAATTACATTTAAAGAGAAATTGAAATGATATTGAGTAGAGATAGGTTCTATTGATGAAAGAGTGGTTACTTGATTTGAAACAAGCGTTAAGGGATATGAAAACCTAGAGAAATATTAGTTGGTAAGGACGTATTCTAAAAAAAAAGGGTGATATTAATCGCGATAAAGAAACAAATAATAAAAAGAGCGTGTTTTGAAAAAAGATTGCTCCAAAACATGCTCTAATTTAATCGGATTTTTCTTTTATAAGAATTGACGTAGTGGATAAAATGGAAATCTTGCTGCATTTTAATCAAACTTTTACCTAGTTTTATAAGGATCAGACTTTATTAGATGAAAAAACTTTTTATACAACGCTACTGACAATCAAGATGCAGATGAGGGCGCAAGGGACAGAAGTGAGCTTAATCTTCTTGGGAGTATTTACGTGAAGAGATTCTCGAATTTACTGAGAAAAACTCCTATGATTCTTCTTTTAGATCCTAATTTTCGCCAGAATTATTTAGCCGGAATAGCTATTCCTAGTTTTTCTATCTTTCGATATAAGGTTCTAACACTAAGCCCTAAATCTTTAGCTACTTGCATCTTCCCTACATAATCATAACCATATTGAGCTAGCTTTTGCATAATAACATCTTTTTCTGATTCCTTTAAAACAGCTTGTTCTCTTTGAATAGGTTGAATATTTTCATTTAAATCACATAAAAAATCAGGCAATGATGATGCAGTCAATTCCATGCTCCTCTCCATATTCATGCTATATTCAATAACGTTTTCTAACTCGCGTATATTTCCAGGCCAATGATATTGTTTTAGTCTCTTCAAAAAGTCCTTATTGTACGTTTGAATGAATTTCCCGGTTCGCATTTGTAATTTGTCCATTAAGATTTTAAGTAAATCCTCTAAATCCTCTTTTCGTTCCCGTAATGGTGGTAAATGGAATGGAATAACATTGAGCCTATAATAAAGATCTGAACGGAACTGTTTAGAATCTATTAATTTTTCTAACGGCTGATTCGTTGCTGCAATGATTCGTACATTGACTTTCTTCGAATGAGTTCCACCAATTCTACGTACCATTCCATCTTGCAGTACTTTTAAAAGCTTTGGTTGCAGATGAATTGGAAGGTCTCCAATTTCGTCTAAAAAAAGAGTGCCTCTATCAGCCAACTCAAAAAATCCTGGCTTACCTTTTTTTCTTGCCCCTGTAAACGCTCCTTCTTCATAACCAAACAATTCACTTTCAAATAATGTTTCAGGAATGCTAGAACAATTTATTTCAACAAAATAACCTTTTCGAAACATACTCTGCTCATGAATAAGCTTTGCTAATAAGCTTTTTCCTGTTCCCGTTTCCCCTGTTATAAAAATGGAAGAAGAACTATTTTTGATATTTTTAATATTTTCCTTTAATTTTTCCAACATATAGCTATTACCAAGTATGTACTCTGTTTTTTCTTTTTTTGGCGGGAATATGCTCTCGAAATAATCCATGTCTTGTAGAATCCCCACAATAATATCGCTTAATTGTGACATCCAATAGCTATACTCCTTTTGTCGATCTATTAGTTTCTCTTGACCATCTTGAGAAAAGCTCACAAAAGATAGATACCCGTAATGCTTGCCATGCAGCAATATGCTAAGCACAATTTCAGCTGTTGAAGGGCACTTTTTCTGAAAATGACAACCATGACAAATACTCATATGGCCTGGTTTTTTTACAAAGTTAACGGGATACTCATATTGTTTTTGAAAAAAAGGTAAATGAACACGATTTCCTTTTTTAAGCTTATACTCTTCTGTTGATACCGTTAATACACCTTTTGGATCAAAGTAAGCGATTTCAATTTGTAAAAGGTCTGCAAAAGTTTGTATCGTTTTACTAACCACAGTGATTGAAGACAATAGAAAATCCTCCCTTTAATAAAAAATATAGTAGTTTCCTAAAGTTCAAGTTATAAAAAAAGAAATCGCCTGATAGTTACTTGTATTTATACAAGTATAAGTAAATAAATTATTTTTTGTCAATTTTCTAAATTTTTGACAAAAATGTCAAATCAAATACTTTAATTTACTAAAGCTTGTTGATTTATCAACTCTATTAAGTTGGCATATTAATTGCATTACAAAGTATCAACACACCTTAGGAGGTTATTGTATGGAAAAAGACTATATTCAATTAAAAGATAAAGTCTCAGTAGTTACTGGGGCAGCATCTGGGATAGGCTATGCCACAGCAGAGCTTTTAGCAGAAGTAGGATCTAACGTTATTCTTTTAGATATTGATAAAGAGAAGGGAAACCTAGCTGCACAAAATCTGAGAGACAAAGGCTTTAACGTAAACTTCTTAAAATGTGATGTAACAAACGCTCGAGATTGCCAGCATGTAAGTGAACAAATTAATCGTAAATACGGGAACGTTAATGTACTTTTTAATAATGCTGGCATCATAAAACGTAAAACCGTAGTTGATTTAGAAGAAAATGAATGGGATGCAGTTCTAAATGTTTCATTAAAAGGTGTGTACCTCTTATCTAAATACATTATTCCTATTATGGCTTCTCATGATGGTGGAAGTATTATCAATACAGGTTCAGGTTGGGGATTAAAAGGTGGAGATAAAGCCGCAGCATATTGTGCTGCAAAAGCTGGTGTAGTTAATCTTACAAAAGCAATGGCAATCGACCATGGACCACAAAATATTCGTGTCAATTGCATATGCCCAGGAGATACAGATACACCATTATTACGAGATGAGGCAAAACAATTACAAGTAGAGGAAAGCTTATTTCTAAAAGATTCGGCAATAGATCGCCCACTTGCAAGACTAGGAACTCCCCGTGATATTGCAAAAGGCGTCTTGTTCTTGGCAAGCGATTTATCCAATTGGATGACAGGTACAGAGCTAGTTATTGATGGTGGCGGTTTAGCTTAATTATTTAAATTTATTAGGAGGTATTGCTATGACAAAGAAGGTCCATCCTTACATACCTAATATGGTGCCAGAGGTAAAAGAGGAAATGTTAAAAGAGATTAGCGTTGAGTCGACAATGGAATTGTATTCATGTATTCCTGAAGAACTTCTCTTCCAAGGAGAAATGAATATACCGAAAGCCTTAACAGAACATGAACTTCGCCGTCATATTGATGGATTATTAAATAAAAATGTTAGTGCTAATGAGTATTTAAACTTCTTAGGAGCTGGCTGCTGGCAGCATTTTGTACCTGCTGTATGTGATGAAATCAATCAAAGATCCGAATTTTTAACGGCATATGCTGGAGAACCATATGAAGACCATGGTCGATATCAAGCATTATTTGAATATCAAAGCTTATTAGCAGAACTTGTAGATATGGATGTCGTAAATGTTCCTACATTTGACTGGGGGCAAGCAGCAGCTACATCTCTAAGAATGGCGGGACGTATAACAGGAAGAAAGAGAGTTCTTTTAGCAAAAACAGTCTCTCCTGAAAGAGCGAAAATTATCATCAATTATGGTACTCCTGAACTTGAATTTGATTTTATTGGACATGACCAAGATACGGGACTTCTACAATTAGATGATTTAAAGAAATATATTTCCAATGACATAGCAGCCATCTATTTTGAAAACCCTTCCTATTTAGGCTTTATTGAATCGCAAGGAATTGAAATCTCAGAGATTGCTAAACAACATGGTGTACTAATGGTCGTGGGTGTCGATCCTATTTCATTAGGGGTACTAACTCCGCCAAGTCGTTATGGAGCAGATATAGTTTGTGGTGATATACAACCACTTGGCATGCACATGAACTATAGTGGGGGGCAGGCTGGATTCATCGCAACAAGAAACGAAGAAAAATTCGTTAATGAATTTCCTTCTCGTCTATTTGGCATCGTGCCAACAGTGAAAGAAGGAGAGTATGGATTCGGTGACGTAGCATATGACCGAACATCTTTCGCTTTAAGGGAAAAGGGAAAAGAATCAGTTGGTACACAAACAGCTTTATGGGGCATTACAGCAGGTGTTTATTTATCTTTATTAGGCCCAAATGGCATGTATGAGTTAGGGCAAATCATTATGCAAAATAGCCAATATGCAGTCAAAAAGCTGAATAAAATTCCTGGAATAAAAGGTTCAAGATTAAATTCACCTTTCTTTAAAGAATTTCTCGTTGATTTTAATGGAACAAATCTTTCAGTTGAAACGATTAATGAAAGATTGCTAGAAAGAAAAATTTTCGGAGGTAAGGATCTTTCTAAAGAGTTTCCTGAGTATGGTCAAGCCGCACTTTACTGTGTAACAGAAATTCATAGTCAAGAAGACATTGATCAACTAATTGCTTCTCTAGAAGAAATAGTGAACAACTAAAACGCATATTGAGGAGAGAGGATTCTAACACATGAAAAAAATACAGAGAAACAATAAAGTTCGTGATTTTCATCAAGCGAAATGGAATGAACCAATTATTTTCGAGCTTCATCAACCAGGAGAAGTAGGTGTTGAAGTTCCATCAGCTAATCAAATGATTGTTTCAGAAGTTGGAGATGGTGTTTCTGCAATTCCAGCTACAATGTGTAGACCGGAAAAACCTAATCTTCCAGAAATAAGTCAAGCACGTGTATTAAGACATTATGTTCGGCTTTCTCAAGAAACGTTAGGTTCAGATTTCAATGTAGAAATTGGTCAAGGTACTTGTACGATGAAATATATCCCGAAAATTAATGAGCTATTAATACGAAATCCTAAAATGATGGCATTACATCCTCTTCAAAATGAAAGCACGGCTCAGGGTATGCTAGAAATCATTTATAAATTGGATGTATGTATGAGAGAAATATCTGGAATGGACTACTTCTCTTTTCAGCCAAGCTCTGGAACTCAAGCCTTGTTTGCAATGGCTTCCATTGTTCGAAAATATCATGAATCTAGAGGAGAAGATCAGCAACGTGATGAAATCATCACAACTATATTCTCCCATCCTTCACAAGCTGCCACAGCAGCCGTAAAAGGCTATAAGATTATTACACTACATCCCGATGAAGATGGATTCCCTGATATCGAAAAATTAAAAGCTGTCGTATCTGAAAGAACAGCTGGTTTTGTTGTTGCAAATCCAGAAGACACAGGCATCTTCAATCCTAAAATTAAAGAATTCACCAAAATTGTTCATGAAGCAGGTGGTGTTTGTTATTACGATCAAGCAAATGCCAATGGTCTCCTAGGTATTACTCGAGCTAAAGAAGCCGGATTCGATATGTGCTTCTTTAATCTCCACAAAACCTTCGCTGCTCCACATATGTGCGGTGGTCCTGCAACGGGTGCACTTGGAGTCGTGGATGAACTCAAAGAATTCTTGCCTGGACCAATTGTTGAGTTTGATGGAGAGCAATATCATTTGAATGATAATCTGACTCACTCGATTGGAAAAGTACGTGCATTTCATGGTGTAGCTCAAACGATTCTACGCTCCTATGCTTGGATTCGTGCATTAGGTTCAGAAGGCTTAAAAGAAGTAGCTCAAACAGCAGTACTTAATAATAACTATCTGTACCACAAGATTCAAAAGATTCGTGGTGCGAGTGTACCATACGTAAAAGGTCAGCGCCTTGAACAGGTTCGCTATAGTTGGGAACAGATGACAAAAGAAACAGGAGTCACAACAGAAGACGTCCAAAGACGAATGACAGACTTTGGTCTTCATTATTGGACCAGCCACCACCCGTACATTGTACCGCAGCCATTTACACTTGAGCCAACTGAATCTTATTCAAAGGCAGATTTAGATGAGTATATTGCTGCACTTGAACAAATTTCAAATGAAGCATATGAAAATCCTGAAATCGTTCAAAATGCTCCATATAACAGCACCATTCACAAATTAGATGAACAAGATTATCTAGATAATCCAGAAGAATGGTGTATTACATGGCGATCCTATATCAAAAAATCTATGGTATCTGAATTATTTAGAAAGTGAGTAGGGCAAGCAAGCTTCGGTTTGATTGCCTCCTTCTCTTACTTTCTAATGAGAGATTCATTCTACGGTTTGATTCCAAAATGAAATAGATAAGGGGGTTAATGAGTTGAATAGTGGGAGATATTCAGACAGTCTACGCGAAAAACGAGTAGTCATTACTGGTGGAGCAAGTGGTATTGGATTAGCTACTGCCATACGATTTGCTCAAGAGGGCTCTATCGTTACCATTTTAGACCGGAATGAAGAGCAACTTTATAACTCGCTACGGGAATTTCCATCTATCGCACATGGTGTCATCGTCGATGTGAGTAACCCGATTGAAGTTAAACAAGCATTTGAAGAGATTGATTCATTGACCAATGGAGTAGATATTTTGATTGCTAACGCTGGCATCAGTGTCAGAGCTAATTTTATCGATATTACCCCAGAGCAATGGAGAAAGGTACTTGGTATTAATCTAGATGGTATTTTTTATACGGCTCAAGAAGCTGCGAAACGTATGCTAGCCCAAGGAGAAGGCGTCATTCTTATGACAGCGTCAACCAATGGGCTAGTAGGTCATCCCTATTATGCTGACTACAACGCCTCTAAAGCTGGAGTTAATCTATTAGCTCGAACAATGGCACTTGAACTTGCTCCAACGATTCGCGTGAACACTATTTGTCCAGGTTATGTGCTTACACCTATGCAAATGGCGGAATATACACCTGAAATGCTGAAACAAACCGATGCAAAAATCCCATTAAAACGGCATGCACAGCCTGAAGAAGTAGCTAACTTATATGCCTTTCTCGCATCTCAAGAGGCAGCCTATATAACGGGTCAACATATTCCAATTGATGGAGGAGAACTAGCTTAGTAGTTTGGGCGTTATTTATCGAAGAACAAAAGACTTTTAAGAGAATGAATTTTTTTAAAGGGGTGCTGGGAAATGATTTCGTCATTTACATGTCGTGAAGAAGTATTAAAGTTTACAAATGAATTAGTAGCCGTAGAAAGTATTGTTAACACCACTGGGGAAATTGCCATTTCAAACTTTTTATATAACAAAATAGCTTCTCTTCCTTATTTCAAACAAAATCCTTCCTATCTAATGCTTTCTCAAACAGAAAGTGATGAGGTAGAACGTTATAATGTATTGGCTTTTGTAAAAGGAACGAAAACGAAAAGCGATAAAACAGTTATTCTAATGGGTCATACAGATACGGTTGGTATCGATGACTACAGTCATTTAAAAGATAAGGCATGTTTCCCTGAAGAATTAATGAAAGCCTTACACGATGAACCATTACCTGACTTGGTAAGGAATCAATTAGAATCGGGTGACTGGCATTTTGGTAGAGGTACCGTCGATATGAAAGGCGGTGTCGCAAGTCATCTCTATTTACTGAAATACTACTCTGAACATCCTGAAGAACTATCTGGAAATCTATTATTATTTGCTGAATGTGACGAAGAAGATAGCTCGCATGGCGTTTTATCAGGATTAAAAGATTTAAAGAAATTACGTGAAGAACATCATTTTGATTATGTTGCGCTTATTAACTCCGATTTCGTTGCTCCTCGCTATGAAGGAGATGAAAATCGCTATATTTACAAAGGTTCCATCGGAAAACTCCTCCCTTCTTTTTTCATTACGGGAGCTGAAACACACGCTGGTTCTTCCTTTGAAGGGCTAGATCCGAACTATATAGCTGCTGAGTTAACGCGTCAAATCAGCTATAATCCAGATTTAGTTGATGACTCATTAGGTGAATTTCCGGCACCACCAGTCTCATTAAAGCAAACAGATTTAAAACCGACTTACACCATCCAAACGGCTCTTTCAGCATATGTTTATTATAATTTCTTTATCCAGTCATGGTCTCCAAAAGATGTCATGATTAAACTGAAAGAACAAGCAGAAATCGCTTTTGATAGAGCATTACAAACACTAAGAGAACGGTACCAAACGTTTTGTGCTCGAAGTGGTGAAACGTATAAAGAATTTTCATGGAAAACAAGAGTGATTATTTACGAAGAAATGAAGCAATTACTAGAAAAAGAACATGGCCACCGATTTATCCAACATATGAAAGCCTTTAAGGAACAACTAATGCTAGATAAGAGCTTAGACACTCGGATGTTTGCAGCTCGTGTTGTTGAAGAAGAATGGAACTGGATGAAAGATAAAAGCCCAGCCATTATTATTTTCTATTCGTCTCTTTATTCACCACGCGTAGATGTTACAGGAAAAAATGAGAAAGAACAGCACCTACTGGATGCATTACAGAAAGCCATTGAGCAAGTTCAGCCGACCTATCGTCATCCGATTGTAACGAGAAACTTCTTTCCTTATGTATGTGATATGAGCTGTGTCGCACTAAGTGATGATGAAGAAGGAATACAGGCAGTTTGTAATAACAATCCAGGCTGGGGTACGAAACATTTTGTTAATTATCAAGATATCCGAGATATTAATGTACCTGCTATTAACATTGGACCATATGGATATGACGCACATAAGAAATATGAGAGAATGGAGCTTACATTTTCAACAGAAATTGTACCAGCATTAACAAATGAAGTTATTAGCCATTTATTAAAGTAGAATCTTACGAGTAATAAAAGTTGTGAGAAAGTGGCTGAAATACTCTTTCAACCACTTTAAAAACTGAATATTCAATTATTTTTACCCGTAAGGAGGGAGCGACCTATGAAGTACTTATTAAATAAGAGAGTTAGGCAAATACAATTTTCTGGGATAAGGAAAATTGCAAATATAGTGGCTCAGTATCCAAATGTTATTAACCTTACAATTGGTCAACCGGATTTTTCAACTCCTAAACATATAAAAACTGTTGGAAAAACAGCGATTGAAGAGGATAGAACAACGTATACCCATAACGCCGGATTAATAGAACTTCGAGAAGCTGCATGTGATTATATGTTCCAAAAGTATAAGCTACTTTATCAGCCCGTTGACGAAGTCATCGTTACGGTGGGTGCAAGTGAAGCACTTGACATCACTTTCAGAACTATTCTAGAAGAAGGAGATGAAGTGATCCTTCCCTCACCTATTTACCCTGGTTATGCACCGATTATAGAATTATGTGGCGCTATTCCAGTGTATGTAGATACATCAACAAATAATTTTAAGTTAAGCACTGAATTGCTTCACAAAAAGTTGTCTGACAAAACAAAGTGTATCATTCTACCATATCCATCCAATCCAATAGGCAGTACGTTAGATCAAAAAGAACTAGATGAAATCTCTAAATTACTGTTAGATAAAGAAATTTTTATCGTTTCTGATGAAATTTACAGTGAATTAACCTATGAAAAAAAACATACGTCTATGGCCTCTATTCCCGAAATGAGAAACAAAACTATTGTTATAAATGGGCTTTCTAAATCCCATTCGATGACAGGTTGGAGAATCGGTTTCGTCTTTGCACCCTCATATATTGTCGAAGAAATGCTAAAAATTCACCTTTATAATGCAACATGTGCAAGCTCCATTAGCCAATATGCAGCGATTGAGGCGCTTATCCATGGAAAAGATGATCCGATATCCATGAAAGAAGAATACCTAAAAAGAAGAGATTTCGTCTATAAACGTTTACTTTCTATAGGTATGGAAGTTAGCAAACCACAAGGAGCATTTTATATATTTCCATCAATAAAACACACGAATAAATTGTCAGCTGAATTTGCCTTAGAACTACTTGAAAATGCTGGGGTAGCAGTCGTGCCGGGAGACGTTTTCTCAAAAGCTGGTGAAGGATATATACGAATCTCCTTTGCAAATGATATGAAATTATTAGAAGAAGGAATGAACCGGATTGAACAGTTTGTTAATTCCATAAATCGTAAAGGGGAGAAGTAATATGCAAATTATAAAGACAATAGAAAAAGTACCAGGTGGCATGATGCTCGTACCTCTTTTGTTAGGAGTCACTCTTCATACCTTTATACCTTCAATGGGAGATTTCTTTGGTTCTTATACAGGTGCACTCTTTAATGGAGTACTACCAATGCTTGCTATCTTTTTTGTCTGTGTGGGATCAACAATTGATGTAAAAGCAACTCCTACAATCTTAAAAAGAGGAGGAGCCCTTCTTATCGGAAAAGTTGGAGCTTCAGTTATTGTTGCGTGGATCGCTTTCCAAATTATTGGTGAAGGATCCGTTCTTGGAGGACTTTCTGTTTTAGCGATTGTCGCTTCTATGAATGATACCAATGGAGGATTATTCTTAGCCTTAATGCATCAGTATGGAAAAAAAGAAGAAATCGCTGCCTATCCTATTATGACAATAGAAGGAGGACCATTCATAACGATGGTAACGCTTGGCATCGTAGGTCTTTCTTCAATCCCATGGCAAACACTAATTGGTGCGATTTTACCTCTAGTGATTGGCATGATTCTTGGAAATCTAGATAAAGACTTACGTGCATTATTAAGCAAAGCTGTACCTGCCTTAGTTCCTTTCTTTGCATTTGCACTAGGGTCTGGTCTCAATTTTAAAGATGTGATTGATGCAGGATGGATTGGATTAATAGTTGGACTATCTGTCATTCTTTTTACAGGAACTATTCTGTTTATTATGGACCGATTAGCTGGAGGAAATGGGGTAGCAGGATTAGCTGCTGCATCAACTGCAGGAAGCGCAGCCAGTGTTCCAACTATTGTGGCTGCAGCCAATCCAGTCTATGCACCAGTTGCTGCTTCCGCAACAATTATCATTGCAGCAAGTGCTATCATTACGGCTATCTTAGTACCAATTATTACGGCATGGTGGGCGAAGCGTGTCAATCCACAAATAGATCATACGTTAAGTGTGTAAGAACCTCCTGAAGAATGTTGCATCACATACACATTTAACTCGGAAATTGATTAAGAGGTTCTTCAAGCTGTGCAAGATTGTTATCACACTTGAAATGGAGGTCAAGAGATGAGCAATGTTGAGTTAGATACACAAGTGATATCAAACTCTACCCAAAGTGGTAAATTAAATCGTGGTTTAAGGTCTCGACATATAACGATGATTGCCGTTGGAGGTGCAATCGGCACAGGGCTATTTGTTGCGAGTGGAGCAACCGTAAGTCAAGCCGGTCCAGGAGGAGCACTTGTAGCCTATCTTGCTATTGGCTGTATGGTTTATTTCCTCATGACAAGTCTCGGGGAGATGGCAACATATCTTCCAACATCCGGTTCATTTGAAATATACGGAACTCGATTCGTTGATCCTGCCTTCGGTTTTACGCTTGGATGGAATTATTGGTTAAGCTGGTCGACAACTATTCCGGCAGAGCTAGCAGCTGGAGCGTTAGTCATGAAATACTGGTTTCCTCACTCTTCCGATATTCTTTGGGGAGCTATCTTCTTAGCTCTTATGCTTATTTTAAACGTACTGTCTGTAAAAAGCTTTGGTGAAGCAGAGTTTTGGTTTGCAGGCATTAAAGTTATTACAATTATTGTCTTTTTAGTTATTGGTTTATTAATGATTTTAGGAATATTTTTTACCCCGGCAGTAGGATTTCATAACTTTACAACTGGTGAAGCTCCATTTAAAGGAGGATTCTTTGCCATATTAGGCATTTTCATGATTGCAGGTTTCTCTTTTCAAGGTACGGAAATGGTAGGTGTTGCCGCTGGTGAAAGTGAGAACCCTGAGAAACATGTTCCAAGAGCTATTCGAAGTGTTTTTTGGCGCATACTGGTTTTCTATGTACTAGCTATAGCTGTCATTGGACTCATTATTCCATACACAGATCCAAGTCTTCTCAAATCAGATGTAGATAATATTTCAGTCAGTCCCTTTACATTAGTATTCCAAAAAGCAGGTCTTGCTTTTGCAGCTTCACTTATGAATGCAGTCATCTTAACTTCTGTACTTTCTGCTGGTAACTCGGCAGCATATGCCTCAACTCGAATGCTTTGGTCTCTCGCTAAAAGTCGAAAAGCTCCAAAATTGTTTATGAAAGTTAATGCAAAAGGAGTTCCTGCTATAGCTCTTTATACAAATATCATTTTTGGCTTTCTTGTTTTCCTCTCTTCTTTCGTTGGAGATGGTGTAGTTTACATTTGGCTCCTTAATATGACGGGTTTAACCGGATTTTTAACATGGGTTGGAATCGCAATCTGTCATTACAGATTTCGTAAAGCTTATGTTAAACAAGGAAGAGATCTAAATCTATTACCCTATAAAGCAAAATGGTATCCATTTGGTCCTTTATTTGCTTTAGCGCTATGTATCGTTGTTATCTTAGGTCAGGGAAGCCAAGCCAATTCTGAAGGGTCTATTAACTGGTATGGTATGCTCGTTTCTTATATTAGTTTACCTGTATTTATTATTCTTTGGCTTGGTTATAAATTCATTAAAAAGACAAAGGTAGTGCCGCTTGAGGAATGTGACTTTAGTAGGGATGATTTGTAAACGATTACATCACTAAGACTCGATTAACCATCCTATCCGAAGAAAGAAATAATAATATTAATGAGAGGTGTATTTTATGAAGAAGAGAGTAGCATTTTTAACGGTACTATTAGGTTTATCCTTAATTTTTGTATTGAGTGGCTGTGGATCGAATGATTCTAAAGTATCTGGATCAGTGGACAATAAGGAAAAAATGGAGCTAGTAGATGAAGGCAAATTAACGTTTGCTATGAGTGGTTTGCTTAAACCTCTTAACTATAAGGAGAACAACAAGCTAGTAGGTTTTGATGTTGAAATTGGCCAAGAAATTTCTAAGCGCATTGGTTTAAAAGCGAACCCTGTTACAAATCCATGGGAAACCATCATCCAAGGTCTAAAGGGTAAAAAATATGATGCCATTATCGGAAGTATGACAGCTACAGAAGAACGTTCTAAACAAGTCGATTTCTCCGATCCTTACTATATTTCTGGCGCGCAAGTCTTTGTAGCAGCATCCAATGATACTATACAAAAGAAAGAAGACTTAACGGATAGAAGAATAGGTGTTATGCAAGCAAGTACGTATCAACAAGATGCTGAAAAATATACAAAAGATATTAAAAATTACCCAAGCGATATTTATGCTCTACAAGATCTTGAACCAGGACGTGTTGATGCAGTCATTACAGATAAAATTGTTGGTATCTCTGCAATGAAAGAAGGGAATTTAAAAATTAAAGACGTAGACAATGTACTTAAAAAAGAAAATATAGCAATTGCGGTTAATAAAGACAATTCTGCACTCTTGAAAGCAATCAATAAGGCCATTCAATCCATGGTTGAAGATGGTACTTACGAAAAAATCAGTAAGAAATGGTTTGGAGTAAATCTATTAGAAAAATAAAGGCCTAGCCTTTTTATTGAACTGAGGAGCTGAAGTGTTTATGGATTTTATAAATAGCATATATTCTATTTTCCAAACACATGGTATTGAATTTTTAAAAGCGACCTTAATTACGATAGAATTGACCGTTGTTTCACTATTGATTGCAGTAGTAATTGGATTGATTTTTGCTTTTTTTAAAGTCTCTAACATTACCATTTTACAAAAGATTGCCGATCTCTATATTTTTCTAGTACGTGGCATGCCTTTAATCGTACAACTTATGTTTTTGTATTATGGAATATCGAGTGTATTAGTATTATCTGATTTCACCGCAGGCGCACTCGCCTTGGGGATTCACTCTGGTGCCTATATAGCTGAAATTTTCCGAGGATCCATTCAATCCATTGACCGTGGTCAGATGGAGGCAGCTCGTTCCTTAGGAATGCCATATTCCCTATCGATGCGCCGTATTATACTACCTCAAGCCTTTAAAAGAGCCATTCCATCTTTAAGTAACCAATTTATTATCGGATTAAAAGATTCTTCCCTTGTCGCATACATTGCTGTAACAGAGTTATTCAACCACGCGCTTTCTGCTCAAGCTGAGAACTACATGCCATTTGAAACGTATTTCGTTGTAGGTATGTATTATTTAATTCTTGTTCTAATTTTCACTCTAATCTTTAACAAATTGGAAAAGAAATTAGACGTTAGTAAGAGTAGGGGAGGTAGTGGATTTGATCAAAGTAAGAAACTTATGCAAAACGTTTGATAACTTAGAAGTGTTACGAGATATTTCAATTGAGATTAATAAATCAGAAGTTGTGGTGCTAATCGGAGCTAGTGGTTCAGGCAAAAGTACTTTGTTAAGATGTTTGAACTTCTTAGAAATAAAAGATAGCGGAGAAATTGAGATTAATCAAAAAGTAATCGATGTTAATAAATCAGATTTAAACAAAGTAAGAGAAGATATGGGTATGGTATTTCAGCACTTTAATCTATTTCCACATATGACAGTACTAGCTAACGTGATTGAAGCACCTGTTCATATTAAAAAGAAAAAGAACCAAGAAGCAATCAATAAAGCAATGGAGCTATTGCATAAAGTAGGTTTAGCTGATAAAGCCCACTATTATCCTGAACAATTATCTGGTGGACAAAAGCAACGAGTTGCAATTGCCAGAGCACTAGCCATGGAACCAAGCGTTATGCTATTTGATGAACCTACATCTGCATTAGATCCGGAGCTTGTAGGTGAAGTGCTTGAAACAATGAAGAATCTCGCAAAAGATGGAATGACAATGGTGATTGTCACACATGAAATGGGCTTTGCAAGGGAAGTAGCAGACCGTGTAATTATGCTGGCAGATGGAAAAATTATCGAAGAAGGTCCCCCAACAATATTCTTTACAGAACCTAAGGAAGAAAGAACACGTCGATTTTTACAACAAGTCTTGTAATTACTTTTGGTTTTATATAAAAATAGTCCCAATTAAAACGGTGGCCACTTCAAAGGTCCGCAGCTTAACTAACAGGAGTGATGTGTGTCATTGCAGAATTAGAAAGAAACCTAATTGCTGAAAGGGTAAAGGAAGGATTAGAAGCAAGTAAAAAGCGTGGAAAAGAATTGGGCAGACCTAAGTTAGATCAAGATAAACTTGCTGTTGCGCTGCGGATGTATGATAGTAAAGAATATTCCATAATGGAGATAGTTGCCGTAACAGGGATATCTTAAGGTTCTCTAAATAGGGCAGTCAATCGAAGGAAACTTGAAGAAATAAATAAATAAAGAGCCAAAAAGTTACGAAGCTTTGCTCCTTTGGATATGATTATCTAAAGGGGTGATTTTTATAGTAAATAGGAATACTTGAAGTGGAAAAATGGATTAAGGAACTGTTGAGTAATTTAAAAAGGAGTGGTTAAATGGCAGTAAAAATTGCTCGATGGATCATGTTGTTTTGTGCTTTGAGTGCAATCGTTGCTTTTATCAGCGGTTTTGAAAATGTTGTCATAGCCTCAACTAATCAAAAGATTGTTGAACTGTGGAGATTGCTTGGATTTATTATCTTTGCAGGTATTTTTACATTATTAGCCTTCAAACCGACTCGTTATACCGGAATATGGGAACTGGTAATATTCCACAAGATTGCTATGGCAGTCTCCGCCTTAGTTCTGATGAAGGACAATGCCGAAGGGGCTGGGTTTATTGGACTGATTGACGGTAGCTTGGCTATCCTAATAATTATTGCTTATTTCTTATCTAAAGGTTATGCCTCTTGGGGGTCTTCCAGAAAAAGGCGCAATGGTGAGAAAACACAGGTGGAAAATAATCAAACTTTTTTATAAAAATCAAACTTAAATCTACTGAAAAGAATCCATTTTGATCAATCTTTTTTTCAAAATGGGTTCTTTTTATTTAGCGTAAAAATGAGGATTGTAAGGTATATTTGATCAACCTTTATTTTAAAGCTACATTTAATCAAATGAATACTTTATATTAAGTAAATAAAAACTAAAGGGAAAAGCAACTAAAGGAGATTTTTGTTATGGATACGATTAAAGCATTTAATGAAAAATTAACATCTGCTGAAATGGGAAAACTTTGGACAACTTATTCAGGGAATACTCTGGCAAAGTGTATTCTTAGTTATTATCTTCAACATATCGATGACCAAGATATCAAAAGAGTTGTAGAAAACGCCCTAAATTTAAGTGAGGCGCTTGTGGAAAATATTAAAGAAATATTTATTCAAGAAAACTTTCCTATACCAATGGGGTTTATGGATGAAGATGTGAACTTAGGCGCTCCAAGGTTATTTTCCGATGAATTTTATCTTCATTACTTGAAATATACGAGTAAAGCAGGGATGAGTATATATTCAATGGCAATACCGATAATGACAAGAGAAGACATTAGAGATTTTTTCATCAATACTCTTAATTCCACAGTAAATTTAATAACTGAGGTTAATAATTTATTAATGGCAAAGGGGTTTTATATAAAGCCCCCACAAATTCCAACACCAGAAAAAGTTGATTTTATAAAAAAACAAAATTATCTAAATGGTTTTTTTGGAGATATTAGACCTCTTCATGCATTAGAGATTGCACATCTTTATGATATTATCGAAAATAATTTAACAAGCAAAGCATTACTAATAAGTTTTAGTCAAGTAGCGGAAAATGAAACAATTCGGGAATTTTTTATACGAGGAAAGGAGATGACAAACAAACATATAGAAATTAGTTCTCAGCAACTGCATAAGGAAAACTTGCCATCTCCTCCACTATTGGATCACTTAGTAAGCGAATCCACCATTTCACCTTTTTCAGATAAATTAATGCTTGCCCATAAAATCGAAATGTTTTCAATGAAAATAAGAAGTGCTGGAAACGGAGCATCTCTTAACGGAAGAAGAGATTTAGTTGGAATGTATGCAAAATTTTTAACGGATATAGGGCTATATGTTCAGGATGGTGCCAATATTATGATTGATCAAGGCTGGATGGAACAACCACCAAAAGCTATTGATCGAGATAACTTAGCTTCAAAAAAGTAAATATATAATTTCTCCAATGATAGTTAGTTAATTTTATCTATTTGGTTTTGTAAAGGCCATAAATCATTGGCATTGCAAAAAAAGTAATACCTATAAAGCAAATAAATTACGGGTGGACAAAGACCAATAAGTCCGACCCGGCTTCAACAGTTATTTATTTACTCATCGTCATACTCACATAATACACGTTCTAAATGTTTTCTGTTTACATGAGTAAGTCCCCAGCCACAAATCTTAATATAGGTACCCAGTTTCTACATCAGTAAGGTAAGATAAATTTATATAGGTATTACTATACATTCTCATCTTATAAGAATAACTAACTTGTGCATTAAGTATGCGAAATGAAAAACTAAATAACCTGCTCCCTTTATTTTAGGGTAGCAGGTTATTTAGTTTTTTGTATTGACATGAGTAAATTAAGAATCTCTTAAGAATCACTTAAGAAATAAGTGAGTTTTTGGAACTAGAATAAATTTATCATAACAGTGAGAGGAGAATTAATGGTCAAACGGAGGCTCTTAGAACTAGTCAAAAAGTTTATTTTTGCAACACTTGATGAAATCAATCGGAAAGAATATATTGGATGACGTCTGCTTGTAAAGATGAAAGAATTATTGCAAGGTTATATCCAGAGGAGAATAAGAAATGATAAGACTTATTAAATTGGAATTGAGAAGAAACAACATCCGCACCTATGTAATTGCCAGCATTATTATTACCATAGTTATGTTAGGATTCCTCTATCTTTTTGCCTATGCGCCGAAGCTGGAGCCTACCGATAAAGACTTAGAGGTCTTTTTAGGATATAACAATCTTATCTCAATGTTCGGGGTATTAAATATGACGGCCTTTTGCGTATTATCGGCTGTTATGTATTCTAAATTTATAATTGAGGAATATTCCGGAAAGAGATCTATTTTACTTTTTTCATACCCTGTAAGCAGAAAAAAGATTTTATGCTCAAAATTAACTGTTGTTAGCATATTTACGATTTTTTCAATGATTATCAGTAATCTTATTATTTTCTTGATATTTGGTATAACAGAAAAATCTATGCATCTTGTAAGTGGAGACTTTACTGCTTCTATCATGCTACAGGTAATAAAAATTACAGTCGTCATGGCCTTTGTAGCCGCAAGTATAGGAATTATAGCAACAGGCATTGGATTTATTAAGAAATCAGTTGTTGCTACAATTGTTTCGGCTGTTCTTTTGGCTTCGTTAATGTGCAATATTGTTGGGAATATCACTTCAAGTATCACAGTCATATATATATTTGGTTTGATTATGATATTTATCGGAATACTCTTTTCGATAAACCTAATACACAAAGTAAATCTTATGGAGGTAGAGTAAATGGAACGAAGAATTGAAACTGCCATTGATAATGCACTTGAAAGTGTTTCATTACAGCTTAATATTTTTAGTGTTGGTTTGGGGATTCTACTTGTCATATTAGGAATTGTTCTCTTTCTTACTGGCAAGAGTAAAAAAGGAAAAAGGGACAAAACAAATATTGGTTTGATTTGTGCGGTACTTGGTATCGCCGCTATAGTGAGTGGGATTGTCCAAATGTTCTAAAGCAAAAAAATTATATATAAACAACGGTAATAAAAATTCTTTTTTCAAAATTTCCTCTCTGGTTAATAATCAACATATTTTTCCTGGACATATGAGACGAAATCCAAGTAAAAATAAAATAATACCGGCATGAATGCTTCCAATTATTTTCATGATTTCTAATGGAGGATTTACTTTATTCTAATATTTACATAATGCATAAACAATTTACGACTACTTAATATTAGATTAACAATTTTCCATTATAGTAAACATTGTGAAAATTAAAATTCGATTTGGAGGTCTTTCAATGTTTAAAAAGAAATTTTTAAAAAAGGTCCTCCCGGTTGCAGTTCTTTCAACTGTGGCAATGGGAAGTTTGATTGGAACTGTAGGAAATACGTCCGTTCAAGCACAAGTAGAAAATAACAACAACGCTGATATCAAAAATGTAATTTTCCTGATTGGTGATGGAATGGGTGTTTCTTATACTTCAGCTTATCGTTACTTTAAAGACAATCATAATACGCCTGAAGTTGAAACAACGGAGTTTGACAAGTACCTCGTCGGGCAGCAAATGACTTATCCTGAAGATCCAGAGCAAAACATAACGGATTCGGCGTCAGCAGCAACTGCAATGTCGGCAGGCGTAAAAACATATAACGCGGCGATTGCAGTAGATAACGATAAATCGAAAGTAAAAACTGTTTTAGAGGCTGCAAAAGAAAAGGGCAAAGCTACAGGACTAGTGGCTACCTCTGAAATCACACATGCAACTCCTGCAGCATTTGGTGCTCACAATGAGAATCGTAAGAATATGAATGCGATTGCTGATGACTATTACAATGAGTTAATTAATGGTAAACATAAAATTGACGTGCTTCTTGGCGGAGGTAAATCGAATTTTGAACGTCCAGATGTGAATCTTGCTGATGCCTTTAAAAAGGATGGATTCAGCTATGTAACGAATAAAGAACAGCTCTTAAAGGATAAAAACAATCAAATTCTCGGACTTTTTGCTACTGGAGGTCTTCCGAAAATGATTGACCGTACAGAAGATATTCCATCACTTGAGGAAATGACAACATCAGCAATCGATCGTTTAAACAAAAATAAAAATGGATTCTTCCTCATGGTAGAAGGCAGCCAAATTGACTGGGCTGGCCATGACAATGATATTGTCGGTGCAATGAGCGAAATGGAAGACTTTGAAAAAGCATTTAAAGCAGCAATTGAGTTTGCGAAAAAGGATAAGCACACTCTGGTTGTAGCAACTGCTGACCATTCAACAGGCGGATTTTCTATAGGGGCAAATGGTATTTATAACTGGTTTGGTAAGCCAGTCCAAGCTGCAAAACGTACACCTGCCTTTATGGCGGATGAAATTGCAAAAGGTGCAGATGTAGAGAAAACTTTAAAAAGTTATATTGATCAAAATCTTTTACCTTTAACAGATGCTGAAATTCAATCTGTTAAAAACGCTGGCAAAAAATCAAGTGATATCAGTACTGCTATCAAAACAATTTTTAATAAGCGTTCGTATACAGGCTGGACAACTGGCGGACACACTGGTGAAGATGTGCCAGTATATGCATTTGGCCCATCTAAAGAGCGTTTTGCGGGACAAGTGGATAACACAGACCATGCAAAAATTATTTTTGATATTTTAAGTAATGGTAAAAAATAATTTATTAATTCAGCAAAGTAATGAATAATTTTATCAGGTCCCGTTGCTTTCAATAAGCAGCGGGTACTTTTTCTTAAGCCTGTAAAAAAGGAGGAAGCCCATTTGAAAAAGCTTTTCTGTCACTTTCTATTATTATTAGTACTTGCTGGCTGTTCAGCAGGAAACAATACTGAATCTCAAGTTACCCAAAATATTACAGCAAAACCTAGCCTAGAAATAAAAAATGATGTTTATGTACCAAGCCCACAAGTAACCGATGACCGTAATCTTGTAACAATAGGGGAAACTCTTTCTGACACAAAGGGAGAGCTAACCTTAAAAGAATACAAGAAAGTTAATATGGAAATTCAGGTAGGCCCTGCTAATATGATAATAAAAGATATAAAAGTGATGCACTTTGTTCCTGACTTCAGCATGATCGATTTTTTTCATGAATATACTCATGATGAAGAATTTGATTTTGTAAAGGTTGAAGTGGAAGTCAAGAATACATCTAACGACGTAATAAAATTTAATCCAATTGCTTTTCTTAAAATGAACAACGGGGAACAAAAAACTTGGGAAGACGATATTTATCTTGAAGAATTACCAGGAGAGATTGAACCAAACGGGGTTAAAAAAGGAAATCTAGGTTATATTCTAAAAGACACAAATGAAATTAAATGGGTTGAACTTTTAACAAGCGATGTCGTAAATAAAAACGAAGAAAGCATTGCTAAAGCAAAAAATATAAAAATTGATTTATAATCGAGAAAACCTAATTAAATAACATTGAATGGGAATTCACAAAAAAGAACATCGAAGCGATGTTCTTTTTCAATGCATGCATAATTTATAATAAAACATTCAAATCATCATTTGACCAACTGCATCATTTTACATATACTAATAGTCAAATAGTTATTTGAATAATGGGAATTCGCGTAGTTGCTGACGAATTGAGAGGAAAAGTAATTTAGTATCTAGAAACTCCACTCATTAGGGATTCAAAAAACGCTAATTATTACATTAAATGGGTTACGACTTCTCCGCGTAAAAGACAAATAATGCAGGACTTTCCAACACGGGAAGTCTTTTAGTGGGAGGGGAACATGTGAATAATGGTTGGAATCGTATAATTTATAAATGCTGGTCGCCGATTTATGATCATTTTTTTAATGCAGGGTTGTTCCTAAAAGCAAGAAATGAAATATTTCGAGATATATCTCTTGAAAAGGGGAGTAAAATTCTATTTATTGGTGTAGGCACCGGAGCTGATCTTCCTTATTTTTTGAACAAGGGTTACGACATTACCGCGATTGATTATTCTGCTGATATGTTAAAAGTGGCTAAAGAAAAATATTCTGATTCCTCCGTAACCTTTTTAGAAATGGATGCACAGAATATGGAATTTCCTGATAAATCTTTTGACTTTATCGTTGCAAGTTTAATACTTAGCGTTGTTCCCGACCCTAAAAAAACGTTGAATGAAATGATTAGGGTTCTAAAGAAAAACGAATACTTTCTTGTTTTCGATAAATTTTCTCCTAAAAATAAAAATATGAATATCAAGCAAAAAATCTTTCGTCCCATTATTAAATTATTCGGTACAGATATAGGTTTGGATTTTTATCAATTATTCAAAGTAGTCGAAAATCATTGCAATGTCATTCAAGATGAAAACGTTATGTTAAATGGAATGTATAGAAAAATTTTAGGGTTTAAGAAAGGAGCAACAAAATGAAAAAATTATTATTCGTATTAATTAGCTTATTAGTGATGATTCCTACTATTGCAAGTGCGCATACGGAATTAGCTTCATCTAATCCTGCTTCAGGACAAGTAGTGACGGAAGACTTGAAAGAAATCGTCCTGACATATGAAGGGAAAATCGAATCCTTGAGTACGATGAAATTAGTGATGGATGGCGCAGAGATACCTCTTTTAAGTGTTGAACCAAGAGACAAACAACTGGTAGGGACTTTATCAGCCCCTCTTGAAAATGGCTCGTATATAATTCAGTGGAGTATTGCTGGCGAAGATGGTCATCCAATAACAGGTGAAATACCATTCTCCGTACAAATGGCACAAAAAGAAGAGCAAAAGACAGAAACGAAAGAGCCAGCAACGTTTAATAAAGAAGAACCAAAAAATGAGAATAAAAAGCAAGAACAAACGAATGAATCATCATCAAACATGAAAACAACTATTACTGTGGTGATTGTGTTAATTTTGGTTATTGGGATGTTCCTGCTATTTAGAAGGAAACGATAAGTATGGGTTTTTTAATTCCGATTGCAGAGTTTGGAACGTATTTAATGTTTTCCATTTTAGTAGGGCATGTTGCCCTACAATTTGTTCCTGAAACCAATAAACCAAAAATCTATATTGCAAAACCTTTTTTATTGCTTTCAACACTAGGAATAATTATTTTTACGTTAGGACCGATTGTTCAGACCATTTCCTACTTTCAAGATGGCATTGGTTTTGCTCTAGCAACTAAATCTGTTTTATTGGATTTTCAAGTAGGGAAAGCCTGGATTTTTATTGGGTTTATGGCAACCTTCTTATGGATAACGTTATTGCTAAACGGCTCAAAATATATTCAGGCATTTTGGCTATTGTTAATGATCCTAGCCGTTGGCTATTCAAGTCATGTGGCATCGCTGTCATTTTGGGCAGGTTTGTTTTCTCACAGTACACATTTTTTAATGGTCACATTGTGGACTGGCATTATTATTAATATTGCATGGTTCTCGAAGGATCAATCTAATTGGTCAAAATTTTTACGTTGGTTTACACCATTTGCATCTATATGTTTTATCATCATTATCTTAAGTGGAATCTATCTAATGCTTTTTATTGTTGAACCAAAGGATTATGTGAAAGCATGGGTCTTGCCATACGGTCAGATGTTGCTTTTAAAACACATAAGTATTATTCCTGTTGTGGTTTTTGCCTTTATTAACAGTGTTCTAGCAAGAAAATCATTAAACCATTCTTCTTTTAATCCCCGACCATGGATAAGGGGAGAAAGTCTTGTATTATTAATTGTTTTTTATTTTACAGCTGTTATGGGAACCCTATCGCCGCCTCATGAGGTAGAATTTACTGTTAAATCTGAGGGGGCATCTAAATGGGTTGAATGGGTTTTAGGGAAAAACATTATTTCAACCCTAAATATTAATCTATTACCCACTTTTCAATCTGTTTTGCTAATATTACTTTCAATACTATTTTTGATTTTAATTTTGCTTAGCTTTAAAAGAGCCAAATCTGCAGCAGCAGTCATATTTGGAGTTGGTTTTGTTATTACTTTATATATTGGTTTAATGTTTACATTGAGCATTTGATTGATGGAATTAGCCTTTTTGGAAACTCATGGCTAATGAAGGTAAGTGCTTACAAGCCAGTTATACTATTAACTGATAGGACCATGTTGAATGGTCCTATTTTTTCAGTTTGGGAAACCATTCAATCTGGAACCAGCGGCTATTTTTTCGTTATGTTAATTTCAACTAAAAACAAAATAGATCCGACTATTTGCCGGATCTATAATAAAAGGGGGGTTGAAATTAAAAGGTTTGCATGTATGTGTCCTAGTTACATAATTTATAATACTACGAGAATATTAACATTATTTGAACGAAATATTACATAATGATTAAATAATTATTGAGGAAAAATGTAATAGCCTCAGTTCGTCCTTTTAAATCCTATGCATTGCTATTGGCACCCACCTTAATAAGTTTTTGCTTATGGTGTTCGTTTCCCCAAACTGTGCTGCTTGAAGTAGCTGTTCATTCAATCCTTTTCTCACGTAAATTACCTGTCCATGTATTTCATTTACAAAACTTTATTTTCTTTTAAAATTTAGTTTACTAAGTTGTTATAGTTATTTAATAAACTTCTCTTATGATTTATTTGTAAAACAAAAATATCGATGAAAAAATAAACAAAAATAGAGTGGTTTACTCTTGGGAGTGTAATATTACTATTATTTGCTGCTATAGGAGTAATTTACTAAAAGAGATTATAATTGGTGCTTATGTATCATTGACTATAAATTCAATTTTATCGATAATGATAATCGTTATCATTTATAAAAATT
>Ga0213823_1000567_pt1 | contig 29315 bp, 27 predicted proteins | sample MC6MC0907MG_FD_179887 | JGI IMG/M metagenome (GOLD analysis project Ga0213823, IMG submission 179887) | Enriched soil aggregate microbial communities from Iowa State University, Ames, United States - MC6-MC0907-MG | ecosystem: Environmental > Terrestrial > Soil > Unclassified | place: USA: Iowa...
ACCATGGACGACCCGGTTGAGGTCGCCCTGCGCCGCAAAAAAGACTCCTCCATGCGCCTGGCCGCCCAGTCCGTCAAGGACGGGCGCGCCGACGCCTGCGTTTCCGCGGGCAATACCGGTGCGTGGATGGCCATTTCACGCTACGTGCTCAAGACGCTGGACGGCATTGACCGCCCCGCGATCGCCACGTCCATTCCGAACCAGACGGGCCGCGCCACCACGGTGCTGGACCTGGGTGCGAATGTGGACTGTTCGGCCGAGCACCTACTGCAATTCGCCATCATGGGCGCCGCACTCTCGCAGGCGGTGGACCATCGTGAGAACCCCACTGTGGGCTTGCTCAACATCGGCGAAGAAGTCATCAAGGGCAATGAAGTCGTCAAGGAAGCGGCAGAGCTTCTGCGCGGCAGCCCCTTGAATTTCTACGGCAACGTGGAAGGCAACGACATCTTCAAGGGCACGGTCGACGTCGTCGTTTGCGACGGTTTCGTCGGCAACGTCGTGCTCAAGTCCGTTGAAGGGCTGGCGAAGATGCTGTCCAGCATCATTCGCGAAGAGTTCAAACGCAACATCTTTACCTTGCTGGCCGGCGCCATCGCCAAGCCGGTGCTCAACCGTCTGCGCAATCGCGTCGACAACCGTCGCTACAATGGCGCCGCGTTGTTGGGTTTGCGCGGCGTGGTCATCAAGAGCCACGGTTCCGCGGATGTCTACGCCTACGGTTTTGCGTTGCAACGAGCTCGCGAAGCTGTAGTGAGTAAACTGCTGGAGCGCACCGCTCAGACGGTCGCTCAGATTACCAAGCGCGTTCAATCAGAAGAGGGCGTCGCAACGCCCTCACAGAACGTGGCTGGGGACACCGCTTGATGGATACCGTAATGAAATATTCCGTGATCGCGGGCACCGGCAGTTTCCTGCCGGAACGCGTGGTTTCGAATGACGAACTGGCAGCGGAATTGGCGACGCGCGATATCGCCACGTCCGATGAATGGATCGTTGAGCGCACGGGCATCCGTCAGCGCCACCTTGCCGAGCGTGGCGTCACGACCAGCCAGCTCGCCACCGAAGCCTCGCGCCGCGCGCTGGCCGATGCGGGCGTTGAGGCGTCCGACATCGACTTGATCATCGTCGCCACGTCTACCCCCGATTTCGTGTTTCCCAGCACGGCTTGCCTGGTGCAGGCCAATCTGGGCGCCAAGGGTTCCGCCGCGTTCGACGTGCAAGCCGTGTGCAGCGGCTTCGTCTATGCGCTGACCACCGCTGACAGCTTCATCCGCGCGGGCCGTGCCCGTTGTGCGCTGGTGATCGGCGCGGAAGTGTTTTCGCGCATCCTGGACTGGAACGATCGCAGCACCTGCGTGCTGTTCGGTGACGGTGCGGGCGCGGTGGTGCTGAAAGCCTCCGACACGCCCGGCATCATGGCCGCGCAATTGCACGCCGACGGCAGCCAGATGAAGATCCTGAGCGCCGCGGGCAACGTAGCCTATGGCGACGTGACGGGCGATCCGTTCCTGCGCATGGACGGCCAGGCGGTGTTCAAGCAGGCCGTGACGGTGCTGGACCGCTCGGCGCGCGATACCTGCGCCGAAGCCGGCGTTGAGCTGGCCGAGGTCGATTGGCTCATCCCGCATCAGGCCAACGTTCGCATCCTGAATTTCCTGGCGCGCAAGCTTGCCGTGCCCGTTGAGAAAGTCGTCATTACCGTTGATAGCCACGCCAACACCTCTGCGGCCAGCGTGCCGCTGGCTCTGGACGCCGCGCGCCGCGATGGCCGCGTCAAGCCTGGCCAGCTCATTCTGATGCAAGGCGTGGGCGGCGGATTCACCTGGGGCTCGGTACTCGCCCGCATGTAAGGGCGCGCCCGGGCCGTGCGGCGCAATGCGCCGCCGCCTGCAGAGCGCGCCTGACATTCCTCACAGACACTGAATCAATCAAACCGGTCACTCATGAAAATCGCTTTTGTCTTTCCCGGCCAAGGTTCGCAAGCTGTCGGCATGCTGGATGCCTGGTCGGACGTTTCCGCCGTTACCGATACCGTCGCCCGTGCCTCGCAGGCGCTGGGGCAGGATCTGGGCGCGCTGATCGCCCAGGGTCCGGCGGAACAGCTCAACCTGACCACGAACACCCAGCCCGCCATGCTGACCGCAGGCGCTGCGTTCTACGCCGCCTGGTCCGCAGCGGGCGGCCGTAAGCCTGATGTCGTCGCCGGCCACAGCCTGGGCGAATACGCCGCACTGACGGCCGCCGGCGCGCTGGCGCTGGAAGATGCCGTGCGCCTCGTGCGTGTGCGCGCTGACGCCATGCAAGCCGCCGTGCCGGTCGGCACGGGCGCCATGGCCGCCATTCTGGGTTTGGACGACGATGCCGTGCGCGCCGCGTGCGCCGCCGCTGCGCAAGGTGAAGTGGTCGAAGCCGTGAACTTCAATGCGCCCGCCCAAGTCGTGATCGCCGGCCACAAGGCGGCCGTTGAACGCGCTTGCGAACTGGCCAAGGCCGCGGGCGCCAAGCGCGCGCTGCTGTTGCCGGTGTCCGCCCCGTTCCACTCCAGCCTGCTCAAGCCCGCCGCCGATGTGCTGGCTGGCGCGCTGGCTGGCGTGACCGTGTCGGCGCCCCAGATTCAAGTCATCAATAACGTCGACGTGGCGTCCCCCACCGACCCCGCCGCCATCCGCGATGCGCTGGTTCGCCAGGCGTGGCATCCTGTGCGCTGGGTTGAAACCCTGCGCGCGATGAAGGCGCAGGGCGTCACGCACGTCATCGAATGCGGTCCCGGCAAGGTGCTGGCCGGCTTGACCAAGCGTATCGACCCCGAACTTACCGGCCTGGCCATTACCGACCCCGCTTCGCTTGAAGCCGCGTTGGCCGTCGTTAACGGAAATTAAAGACATGGACAACTCGATCGAATTGCAGGGCAAGATCGCGCTGGTGACCGGCGCCACGCGTGGCATCGGCCGCGCCATCGCCCAGGAACTGGCTGCGCGCGGCGCAACCGTTGTGGGTACCGCCACGTCCGAATCGGGCGCGGCCGCCATCACCGAAGCGCTGGCGCCGTTTGGCGGCCGGGGCGTGGTGCTGAACGTGACCGACGCCGACGCCTGCGACGCCCTGATCGACGCGCTGGGCAAGGAAGGCGGTGGTCCGCACATCCTCGTCAACAACGCCGGCATCACCCGCGACACGCTCGCCATGCGCATGAAGGACGACGACTGGTCGGCCGTGCTGGATACCAACCTGACGTCGGTTTTCCGCCTGTCGCGCGCCGTGTTGCGCAGCATGATGAAGGCCCGCTGGGGACGCATCATCAACGTGACCTCCGTGGTGGGCTCGAGCGGCAACGCCGGCCAGGCCAACTACGCCGCCGCGAAGGCGGGCGTGTCGGGAATGTCGCGCGCGTTGGCCCGTGAGTTGGGTAGCCGCAACATCACCGTGAATTGTGTGGCGCCTGGTTTCATCGACACCGACATGACGCGTGCGCTGGCTGAGAGCCAGACCACCGCCTTGCTGCAACAGATTCCGCTGGGCCGTTTGGGTTCGCCCGAAGACATCGCCCATGCGGTGGCCTTTTTGTCAGGGCCTCAAGCGGGTTACATTACCGGCACCACCCTGCACGTCAACGGCGGGATGTACATGCAATAAATCACGAATTGCGCGCAAGGCGGCCCAGGCTGCCGTGCCTCCACCGGGTTCCGGGCAGGCTGTGCGCGATTCACCGGAAACGCCGCATACCGGTATTTCTGAGCCCTCTCGGGCAACAGATCCAGTGCGCGGTGTTATTTTTGTCACGGCCAGGCGTTGCTTTCCTCTACGCTTGGCTATAATTCGCGGGATTTTTCCCAATTGGAGATCTGCATGGAAAGCATCGAACAGCGCGTCAAGAAGATCGTCGCTGAACAACTTGGCGTGAACGAAGCCGAGATCAAGAACGAATCCTCCTTCCTTGACGACCTCGGTGCCGATTCGCTCGACATGGTCGAACTGGTCATGGCGCTCGAAGACGAATTCGAGACCGAGATCCCCGACGAAGAGGCCGAAAAGATCACGACCGTGCAACAAGCGATTGACTACATCAATTCGCACGGTAAGCAGTAAGCTCAGCCTATATCCTTCTGGTTGCCCGACTTTCGGGGCCAATCAGGAAACGGGGCGGTTTCAGGAATTTGCCGTGTGGTCCGCATGCGGGAAGGGCGTTGTAAAGCCCGACCCGCTTTCGCGTGGACCACACGTGCAGCGCATCCCGAAAGCCGCCTTTCTTTTGTCTGTTTGAGGAGTCATCCGTGAAGCGACGTGTCGTCATCACTGGCCTTGGTATCGTTTCGCCCGTAGGGAACGACCTGACCACCGCTTGGGACAATATCGTCAACGGACGTTCTGGCATCAGCCGCATCACCCGTTTCGATCCCTCGGCCATCACCACGCATATTGCTGGCGAAGTCAAAGACTTCGACATCAGCACCTATATCTCGTCCAAAGAAGCCCGCCAGATGGATACCTTCATCCATTACGGCCTGGCCGCCGGGATGCAGGCATGGCGCGATTGCGGCCTGGAAGTCACTGAAGCCAATGCCGAGCGCATTGGCGTGATCGTGGGTTCCGGTATCGGCGGTTTGCCGCGCATCGAAGAAACCCAGGTCGAATATATGGCCAAGGGTCCGCGACGGATTTCTCCGTTCTTCGTGCCGGGTTCGCTGATCAACCTGATCTCCGGTCATTTGTCCATTGCCTACGGCATGAAGGGCCCCAGCTACGCTGTCGTGTCGGCTTGCACGACCGGCCTGCACTGCATCGGCGACGCTGCTCGCCTCATCGAGTACGGTGATGCGGACGTCATGGTGGCGGGCGGCGCTGAGTCGACCGTGTCGCCGCTGGGCATTGGCGGTTTCGCTGCCATGCGCGCCTTGTCGACCCGTAACGATGATCCTCAGACGGCTTCGCGTCCCTGGGATCGCGACCGCGACGGTTTCGTCCTGGGCGAAGGCGCAGGCGTACTGGTGCTGGAAGAGTACGAACACGCCAAGAAGCGTGGCGCGCGCATTTATGGTGAGCTCGCCGGTTACGGCATGAGCTCCGACGCGCACCACATCACGGCTCCGGACAAGGACGGCCCGCGCCGCGGCGTCATCAACGCGCTGCGCAACGGTGGCTTGAATGCCGACGACATCCAGTATGTCAACGCACACGGCACGTCCACGCCTCTGGGTGACAAGAACGAAACCGACGCGCTGAAGCTGGCGTTCGGCGATCACGCCAAGAAGCTGGTGGTCAACTCGACCAAGTCCATGACCGGGCACTTGCTCGGCGCGGCCGGCGGCATCGAGGCCGTGTTCACCACGTTGGCGGTGTACAACCAGGTTTCGCCTCCCACGATCAACATCTTCAATCAAGATCCGGAATGCGATCTGGATTACTGCGCGAATGAAGCGCGGCAGATGAAGATCGAGGTCGGCCTGTCCAACTCGTTCGGCTTCGGCGGCACCAACGGCTCCATGGCCGTTCGCCGGGTCTGATTTGGCAGGCTCCGACGCAGGGCGCTGGTCGTTTCAGGTGCCTGTGGAGCGCCCGCGCCGCGTCAGCACGCTTTGCGCGCTGGCGCTCGCGGCGGCCGCAGCATCCGTGCTGACCGTGGCGTCCTGGTACGGCATGGCATGGGCAGCAGGCGCGATCATCGCGTTGCTGCTTATGCCCGCCGGGCTGTTACACTCGGCACGAAGTGGCCCGTCCCCGGTATCTGCATTACGCACGGCAACCGGAGCGGGGCGCTGGCAGGTATGTTTGCCGCAAGGCTGGCAAGATGCCGAGCTGCGGCATCAGCAGCGCGGCTCGCGCTGGCTGACGCTCACTTTGCAGCCTTTGCCCACCGGGAGTACGGCTTTTAAAAATAGCACCATTACCCTCACCGTCTGGCAGCGGACGTTGCGACCTGAGTCCTGGCGGCGTCTGTGCCTGCTGACGGGCACGGCGCGGCGCGCGCCTATGGCGGCACGCCCGCAGGAGGCGCCATGAGCGAACGCGAAGTCGACGCAGAATTGGTCGCGCGCGTTCAGCGGGGCGACAAAAAGGCATTCGATCTGCTGGTGCTGAAGTACCAGCGCAAGATTCTCCGCCTGCTGGCCAGAATGATCCGCGACCCCTCGGAAATCGAGGACGTGGCCCAGGAAGCGTTCATCAAGGCCTATCGGGCCTTACCCCAGTTCCGGGGTGACAGCGCCTTCTACACCTGGCTGTACCGTATCGCCATCAATACGGCGCGCAACTGGCTGGCCTCGCAAGGCCGGCGTCCCAGCGCGCCCAATGCGATAGAAACGGAAGACGGTGAAACTTTTAACGAAACCGACAACCTAACCGATATAAGCACGCCGGAATCCATGGTTGCCAGCCGCGAAATCGCCGAGACGGTGAACGCGGCGATCGAGGAATTGCCCGAAGAGTTGCGCACCGCAATTGTCCTGCGTGAAATCGAAGGTATGAGTTACGAAGACATCGCCCAGAGCATGGATTGCCCGATCGGTACGGTGCGCTCCCGCATTTTTCGTGCGCGAGAAGCCATTGCGACCAAATTGCGTCCATTGCTTGGCACCGATGCCGAGCGTCGCTGGTAAGGAGTGGCAGTCATGCAAACCGCAGCCAAGTCCGTTGAAATCGCCGAATCCTCCTGGGAGGAATCGGTTTCCGCCTGGATGGACGGAGAAGATTCCGACGATATATTTCCCAGTCTGTTGTCCAAGGAAGGACGTCAGACCTGGGACACCTATCATTTGATCGGTGATTCCCTACGCAATTCTGATCTGGCATTGACGCCCAGCGCGGCTTTCCAGTCGCGCCTGGCGCGAGCGCTCGACGCGGAATTGCCTATCGTGGCGGCGCCTCGGCGCCGTTCGCCATTGCGCGTCGGCCTGTCCGGCCTGGCGGTGGCGGCAGCCGTTGCCACGGTCGCCTGGGTCGCGCAGCCCTACCTGACGGGCACGCCCGCCACGGAAGTGCGTGTGCTGGCCGATGCCAGCGGCACCCCCGCCTCTGCCTCCGCCGCCGATGACTCGGGCCTGCGCGACTACCTGGAAGCCCATCGCCAGATGGCGGGTCCCAGCGCCGTGCGTCAGGTCTCGTTCGACGTCGGAGCGGGACGTTGATGGCGGTGGTGTTACCAACTCGTTGGCCGCGCGTCGCCTCCTGGCACGCACACCGCGCTGGCTGGTTCGCCGCCACCTTGCTGACCGCCTTTCTGGCCGCACACGAACCTGCGCGCGCCGCTGACCCGGCACCGGCCACGGACGACGTCGTCCAGCTCTTGTCGCGTATTCAACAGGCCGCGCGCAAGCAAGACTACGCGGGCGTGTTCATGTATCAGCAAGGCGAGATGATCCAATCGTCGCGCCTGGTGCACGTCTTGGACGGTACCGGCGAGCGCGAACGCCTGGAAATTCTGGACGGCCAGCCTCGCGAGTACCTGCGTCATAACGAAGACGTTCAGTGCCTGATCCCCGAGCGCAAGACCGTGCTGATCGAGCGTCGCCGCGGCGACCGCTTTCCCGGCTTGCTGTTGGGCGATCCGGCCAATCTTTCCGAGCACTACAAGATCCGTACAGAACCCGCGCTACATCGTGTGGCAGGCCGCGAATGCCGCTTGATCACGATCGAGCCGCTGGATAAGCTGCGTTACGGTTATCGCCTTTGTGCCGACGTTGAAACCAATCTCTTGCTGAAAGCGCAGACGCTGAACGCTGCGCGTGGCGTGGTTGAGCAGGTGTCGTTCACGTCGTTGCGCCTGGGCTCGGAAGTTGATCCGCAGTTGTTGACCTCGCGCTGGAGCACGCGCGACTGGAAGGTGCTTGAGCCTTCCATGACGCCGGTCGACTTGATGGCCCAAGGCTGGCGCATTCCCGCGCCCAAGGGCTTCAAGGTGATCATGCAGGTGGCGCGTTCGATGGGGCGCGGCGCAACGGTCAGCCAGATGGTCTTGTCCGACGGGTTGGCGGCAATCTCGGTGTTCATCGAGCCTTACGACAGCCAGCGCGGTCATCATCCGCCGCACGGCGCCGCCCAACGCGGCTCCATTACGGTCTATGGCACGCGCATCGCAGACTTCTGGTTGACGGCCGTGGGCGAAGTGCCCGTGGCGACGCTGGAACAGTTGGCGGAAGCGACAGAATATGTGCCCGCCGCACCTGCGGCAGCAGCGCCACCGGCTGGGGCTGCGGGGTCCAAGTGACCCGCGGCCCGGCCGGCAAGCAGCAATTTCGGAGTAATTTATGAAAGCAATGACGGTGTCGAACGCTTTTTTCCGGCGCTTTCTGGCGGCTGTGGCGGCAGGGGTGTTCCTGTCCACCGCCTACGTGCCCGCTTCGGTCGCGCAGACGCCGACCGTGGCGTTGCCCGACTTCACGGGCATTGTTGAAAAGGCCGATCCCGCGGTCGTGAACATCCGCACGACGGCCACGGTGCCCGTGCGGGGTCCGGGTCCTGGCGGCAATGGCACCGACCCGTATGAATTGTTCCGCTGGTTCTTCGGCCCCGACATGCAGCCCCCGGGCCAGTCGCCCACCCCGCGCCAGCGCCCGCAGCCGTCGCAGCCGGAAGAGCGCACCGTGCCGCGCGGCGTCGGTTCGGGCTTCTTCGTGTCCGAAGACGGCTACATCCTGACGAACAACCACGTGGTGGTCGACGCCACGGATATTTACGTCACGCTGACCGACGGCCGCGAATTCAAGGCCAAAGTCATCGGCACGGACGAGCGCACGGATGTGGCGCTGATCAAGATTGAAGCCAAGGACATGATTCCGCTGGTCATTGGCGACCCCAAGAAGCTGAAGAAGGGCCAATGGGTGCTGGCCATCGGTTCGCCGTTTGGCCTGGATTCCACGGTAACGTCGGGCATCGTCAGCGCCATCGGCCGCGACACCGGCGAATACCTGCCGTTCATTCAGACGGACGTGGCGGTCAACCCCGGTAACTCCGGCGGCCCGCTGATCAACCTGGATGGCGAGGTCGTGGGCATCAATTCCCAGATCATTTCGCGCAGCGGCGGCTTCATGGGTATTTCGCTGGCCATCCCGATCGACGAAGCCATGCGTGTGGTGGACCAACTGCGCGCCACGGGCAAGGTGACGCGCGGCCGTGTTGGCGTGCAGATCGGTGAAGTGGGCAAGGATGTGGCCGAAGCCATTGGCCTGCCCAAGGCCGAAGGCGCACTGGTCAGCAGCGTGGAAGCCGACGGCCCTGCCGAGCAAGCGGGCGTGCAGCCGGGCGACGTCATCCTTAAGTTCAACAATGAACCGATCAAGCGTTGGTCTGACTTGCCGCGCATTGTGGGCGAAACCAAGCCGGGCACGAAAGCCGACATGGAAGTGTGGCGCAAGGGCAAGAGCATGACGCTGTCGGTCAAGGTTGGCGAGATCCCGACCGAGAAGACTGCCGCCGCAGGCAAGAAGCCCGCACCGGCGCCGGAAGTGACCAATGCTTTGGGTCTGGGCGTGGTGGATGTGCCGGCCGATGTGCAGAAGAAGCTGCGTATCAAGGGCGGTGTTCAGGTCAAGGTGGCTGAGGGTGCAGCAGGCAAGGCTGGCTTGCAGGAAGGCGACATTGTGTTGGCTCTGAACGACACTGACGTCACCGGCGCCAAACAGTTCGCCGAACTCGTGGGCAAGCTGGATAAGACGCGCGCCGCAGGTTTGCTGGTCCGCCGAGGCGATCAGACGCAGTGGGTCGCGGTACCTGCCTCGAAGTAACAGGGCGATAGGCCCCCGGAGGGGGCCTTTTTGCCAGGGGCCGGCCCCTTGGCAAAAAAAATTGCCCAAGACCAGCTAAAATGGCTGGTTGCCGCAAGAGGGGGCGCTTGGCGCCCCCTCGTTTTGCCCGGGCTTTGCCCGCCAGCGCCCCTCTCGTCAGCCGTGCGTACTCCGGCGGCGGTGTCTTCCGGCTTAGTGCCGAGTGTTCCGTCCCTTATAATTTCAAGCATGCAGCATATTCGCAACTTCTCCATCATTGCCCACATCGATCATGGCAAATCGACCTTGGCCGATCGCTTGATCCAGCGCTGCGGCGGATTGGCGGATCGCGAAATGTCGGCGCAGGTGCTCGATTCCATGGAAATCGAGCGCGAGCGCGGCATTACCATCAAGGCCCAGACGGCCGCTTTGCACTACAAGGCGCAAGACGGCAAGGTCTACAACCTGAACCTGATCGACACCCCGGGGCACGTTGACTTCTCGTATGAAGTCAGCCGCTCGCTGTCGGCGTGCGAAGGCGCGCTGCTGGTGGTGGATGCGTCCCAAGGCGTGGAAGCGCAAACCGTGGCCAACTGCTACACCGCCATCGAGCTGGGTGTGGAAGTGGTGCCCGTGTTGAACAAGATGGATCTGCCGCAGGCCGATCCCGAAGGCGCGCGCCAGGAAGTGGAAGACGTCATCGGCATCGACGCCTCTGAAGCCGTGCTGGCCAGCGCCAAGACGGGCATGGGCATCGACGAAATTCTGGAAACCATTGTGGCCCGCGTGCCGGCGCCCAAGGGCGACCCCGAAGCGCCGCTGCAAGCGCTGATCATCGACTCGTGGTTCGACAACTACGTGGGCGTGGTCATGCTGGTGCGCATCATCAATGGCGTGCTCAAGCCCAAGGACAAGATCCTGCTGATGGCTTCCGGCGCCACCCACCTGTGCGAGCAGACCGGTGTATTCACGCCGAAGTCGCAGCAGCGCCCGCATCTGTCGGCGGGCGAGGTCGGCTTCATCATCGCGGGCATCAAGCAGCTGGAAGACGCCAAGGTGGGCGACACGGTCACGCTCGCCAACAAGCCGGCGCCCGCCGCGCTGCCGGGCTTCAAGGAAGTGAAGCCGCAGGTGTTCGCCGGCCTGTACCCGGTGGAAAGCTCCGAATACGACCAACTGCGCGATTCGCTCGACAAGCTCAAGCTGAACGACGCCGCGCTGATGTTCGAACCGGAAGTCTCGCAAGCGCTGGGCTTCGGTTTCCGTTGCGGTTTCCTGGGCCTGTTGCACATGGAAATCGTGCAAGAGCGCCTGGAGCGCGAATTCGATATGGACATCATCACCACCGCGCCGTCGGTGGTGTATGAAGTCGAGCAGCGCGATGGCTCAGTCATCACGGTGGAAAGCCCGTCGCGCATGCCGGAAGTGGGCAAGATTCAGGACATTCGCGAGCCCATCGTGAAGGTCACGCTGTTCATGCCGCAGGATTATGTTGGCCCCGTGATGACGCTGTGCAATAACAAGCGCGGCTCGCAGGTCAACATGAGCTATCACGGCCGCCAGGTTCACCTGGTGTACGAAATCCCGCTGGCGGAAATCGTGCTGGACTTCTTCGACAAGCTGAAGTCGGTGTCGCGCGGCTATGCCTCGATGGACTACGAGTTCCTTGAGTACCGCTCGGCTGACGTGGTGCGCGTGGACTTGCTGATCAACAACGACCGCGTTGATGCGCTGGCCGTGATCGTCCACCGCAGCAATGCGCGCCATCGCGCCCGTGATGTCGTGACCCGCATGCGTGGCCTGATCCCGCGCCAGATGTTTGACGTGGTGATCCAGGCGGCCATCGGCGCCGAAATCATTGCGCGTGAAAACGTGAAGGCGCTGCGCAAGAACGTGTTGGCCAAGTGCTATGGCGGCGACATCTCGCGCAAGAAGAAGCTGCTTGAAAAGCAGAAGGCCGGCAAGAAGCGCATGAAGCAGGTGGGTAGCGTTGAGATTCCGCAGGAGGCGTTCCTGGCCATCCTGCAAGTGGAAGACAAGTAGAACCAAAAGAAGGCGGTTAGCTGATGAGTTGGAACTTTGCCCTGATCCTGTTTGTTCTGCTGGTCTTGACCGGCATTATCTGGGTGCTTGATCTGGCAGTGCTACGGCGTGGCCGTGAAGCACGGGCGCAAGCGGCAATGGCGCAGTACGACGCGGCCCTGATCGGCGACGCGCACGAAGCCGAGCGGCTGCGCCGCGAAGCCGGTGACGCCGCCCGCCGCGTGCCGTGGTGGATCGAATACGCCGTCAGCTTCTTTCCCGTCATTCTGTTCGTGTTCATGCTGCGTTCGTTCGTGGTCGAGCCGTTCCGGATTCCGTCGGGTTCGATGTTGCCGACCTTGCAGTCTGGCGATTTGATCCTGGTGAACAAGTTCAGCTATGGCTTGCGCCTGCCCGTCATTGACAAAAAGGTCGTTGACATCGGCAAGCCCGCGCGCGGTGACGTGTTTGTGTTCCGCTACCCGGTTGATCCGGACGTGGATTACATCAAGCGCGTGGTCGGTCTGCCGGGCGACGAGATCGCTTATCTGGACAAAAAACTGTACGTAAACGGTGAATTGGTGCCGCATGTGCGCGACGGTGACTACTTCGAGCCGGATCGTGTGTCGTATATCGCACAATATAAAGAGAAGTTGGGCGACGTTGAGCACAAGATCCTGCTAGATGAAGGTAAGCCGCAGGATTATTCGCCGATGTGGCAATTTCCTCACCGCGAGAACTGCCAATACAGCCGCAATGGGGTACGCTGCAAAGTACCCGAAGGCAGTTATTTCGCGATGGGCGATAATCGGGATAACAGCGCAGACAGCCGGTACTGGGGCTTCGTTCCAGAATCCAATATCGTCGGACGCGCTTTCTTCATCTGGATGAACTTCAGCGATCTCAGCCGCATTGGCCGGTTCAACTGATTATGTCGCTAGCCACGCTAGAAAACCGCCTGGATCACCACTTCGGTGATCCAGCCTTGCTTGAACAGGCACTGACGCATCGCAGTCATGGTGCGCGTCACAACGAGCGTTTGGAATTCCTTGGGGATTCCGTACTGAACTTCGTTGTGGCCGCCATGCTGTTTGAACGCTATTCCAAAATCGACGAAGGCGACTTGTCGCGGCTGCGGGCCAATCTGGTCAAGCAGGCCTCGCTGGCCGACATCGCTCAACGCCTGGAACTGTCGCAGTATTTGCGCCTGGGCGAAGGCGAATTGAAAAGCGGCGGGTTCCGTCGCCCATCGATTCTGGCCGATACCGTCGAGGCGCTGTTTGGCGCCGTCTTCCTGGATGCGGGCTTTGATGCCGCGCGTCGCGTGATCGTGCGCCAGTACCAGCCGGTATTGGCATCGGTCGATCCCAAAACGCTGGGCAAGGACGCCAAGACCTTGCTGCAAGAATTCTTGCAAGGCCGCAAGCTGGCGCTGCCGTTGTACACGGTGGTGGCCACGCATGGCGCGGCTCACAGCCAGCAGTTCGAAGTCGAGTGCGCCATTCCGGCGCTCGAGATCAAGGTTACGGCGCCCGGCGCCAGCCGCCGTGCCGCCGAGCAATCGGCGGCCAAGCTGGCTTTGGAGGCCGCGCTGGCCATCAGCCCGGCCACCAAGGCTGCCCGCAAGTCGGGCAAGGCGCGCAAAACCGCGCAATTGTCGCTGCCTGTCGCAGTGGCTCAAGAGACTAAATGAGCGATACCCCTTTTCGTACCGGCTTTGTTGCCATCGTTGGCCGTCCCAATGTGGGCAAGTCCACGCTGACGAACGCCCTGATCGGTTCCAAGATTTCCATCGTGTCGCGCAAGGCGCAGACCACGCGCCACCGCATTCATGGCGTGCTGACGCGCGAGCACGAGCAATTCGTTTTCGTTGACACCCCGGGTTTCCAGACGCGCCATGGCGGCGCCATGAACTGCATGATGAACCGCGTGGTAACGCAGGCCTTGGCCGACGTTGACGTGGTGGTGCATGTGGTCGAAGCCGGCAAGTGGTCGGAAGGCGACGCGAAGCTTTTGCCGCTGTTGCCCAACCCCGAGCGCACGATTCTGGTCGTCTCGAAGATCGACCAGATGAAGAACCGCGATGATCTCTTCGCCTTCGTGTCCAAGATCATGGCGCTGCATCCGTTCGGCGCCGTGGTGCCCGTCAGCGCCACGAAGAACCAGCAGCTGGATCAGCTGCTGGAAGAAATCGCCACCCGCTTGCCGGAAGGCGAGGCGATGTTCGAAGAAGACACGCTGACTGACCGCCCCATGCGCTTCATCGCCGCCGAACTGGTGCGCGAGAAGATCTTCCGCCTGGTGGGCGACGAACTGCCGTATGGCTGCACCGTCGTCATCGAGCAATGGGAAGAAACCGCCAAGGGCGCCAGCATCAACGCCTGCGTGGTGGTCGAGCGCGACAGCCACAAGCCCATCCTGCTGGGCGCGGGCGGCATGCACATGAAGCGTATCGCCACGGAGGCGCGGCAAGACATCGCCAAGCTGCTGGACAAGCCCGTGCACCTGGAGGTTTATATCAAGGTGCGCAAGGGCTGGTCCGACCGCGAGGGTGCGCTCCGCGATCTGGGCTATGAGTAGACGGGCGCCCCGCGTCCAGGACCGCCCGGGATTTATGTTGCACGCCACGGCGTGGCGTGAAACTTCCCTTATTGTTCAAACGTTCTCCCGCGATTATGGCTGTGTGGCCATGGTCGCCAAGGGCGCCAAGCGCCCGTACTCCGTGCTGCGCCCCGTCTTGTCGGCCTTTCAGCCCCTGCTGCTGTCCTGGACCGGCAATGGCGACGTCAAGACGCTGACGCGCGCCGAGATCGCCGGCATCCGTCCGCTGACGGGCACCGCACTGATGTCCGCCTGGTACATGAACGAGCTGCTGCTGCGTTTGCTGCCACGCGAAGACGCCCACCCCTTGCTGTTCGATGCCTACGACATGGCCTTGCAGCAGTTGTCCAATGGCACGCGCGCCGCTGGCGCGTTGCGCCGCTTTGAATGGACGCTGCTGCGCGAAACGGGCTACGGCGTGGATGAAGCCGCGCCCGATTTCGAAGACACGACGATCGAGCCCGCGTTGCGGCGCGATCTGCGTGAGCGATTGTCCGAGATTCTTGCCGGCCGTCCGCTGTCTACGCGGCGCGTGCTGATGGATCTGCAACGCATCTGAGCGCGTGGCGCCCCGCTTATGACCTTCACGCTAAAACAGGTCGAGACGTTTCGCACCGTCTATGAAACGGAAAGCGTGACGGCGGCCGCGCGCCGGCTGGACGTGTCGCCTGCGACGGTCAGCGCCACGTTGGCGGCACTGGAAGCCAGCATCGAGTTGCGCTTGTTTGAACGCGTGCGCCAGCGCATGCAGCGCACGCCGGAAGCCACGCTGCTGTACGAGGAGATCCGCCGCCTGAATGTGGGCCTGGAAACCCTGGGCCGTAAAATCCGCGCGATCCGTGGCGCTGCCCAACCTCGATTGCGCATCGGCTGTATCCACGCCTATGGCGGGGCCATCGTCAGCGACGCCATCTCGCGTTTCCGTGAACGCTATCCCGATACCCCGCTGTACCTGCAAATTCGCGACTCCAATACCTTGCGCGACATGGTGGTGTCGGGCGAGCTGGACCTGGCCATGGTGGCCGATGAGTCCGAGCTGGAAGGGCTGCGGGGACACCGGCTGGCCAGCTTGCGCGCCGTGGCCGTCTTTCCGGCGGGGCACGCGTTATCGCGCGTGGAGCGTGTCGATTTTGCGCACCTTGCCGACGAAGATGTGATTGCGTTGAACGCTGAGGATGGCTCGCGCAAACGATTGGATGCGCTGTTGCGTCAAGCCGGCCAGAGCCTGCACGTGGCGATCGAAACGCCGTATTCCAGCACCGTCTGCCAACTGGCGCTGGCCGGGCACGGCGTGGGCATCGCCAACCCGGCGACGGCGGTCGGCATGGAGGCGGCAGGGCTGAGCTACCGCCCGCTGACGGCCTTGGTGCATTTTGAATGCCACATGATTCTGCATGGCAGCCGGCCCTTGTCCGAGGCGGGAAAATTCTGGGCCACCTGCCTGCGCGGCGTGCTGGCCCCGCTGGTGGATCGCTTCGGCGTCTAGCGCCGATTCCCGCCCTGGTGCAGGAACCGGCGGCGCACACGGGATCAGCCCCGACGCCCGTCGGACGTCACCATCAATACGACTGAAGACTCGGCATCCAGCACGCCCGCACGGCGCAGCTGGGCCACGGCTGCCAGCGCGGCGGCGGAAGACAGCTCGGCGCTGATCCCCCTGCGTGCCAGACGCTGTTGTGCAACGGTGGCTGCTGCGTCAGACACGTCTACCGGCGTGCCCCCTGACCGTTCCAACGCGGCCAGCGATTGCAGCGTGCAGGTGCCGCCTGCAATCGAATACTGCTCCGTCGCGCCGTCCCACAGGCCGCGCGCATCGCCCGTAGCAAGGGCCTGCGACAAGCGGGCGTACGGCTCGACGGCGTGCAGGCGCGGCAGGCGCGCGATGCGCCCCGTTTCGTACAAGTGCTGCCACCCCAGAAAGATTCCCCAGAGCAGATCGCCGCGCGCCGTGGGAACGATGATGTCCGTCGGTACGCCGCATTGATCGAAGATTTCCTGCGCGATGGGCTTGTAGCCTTCGACGCCATAGGGATGCGTGCCGACCGGCGGATTCAAATAGTTGGTGCCGGCAAACGCCCCGTGGTTGCGGCACAGGTCTTCCACATAGGGCCAGCGCGCCAGGCTGTCTTCAAAGGCGCTGAGCGTTGCGCCGAAGCGTTCCATGGCTTCCCGTTGCAGGGGCGGGCAGTTGCGGGTGATGGCGATATCGGCGTGCAAACCGGCGGCGGCGCAATATGCGGCAATCGAAACGCCAGCGTTCCCGCTGGAAGCGGCCGCCACGCGGGCCGCGCCGCTCAAGGCCGCGCGCGACACCAGCTGCGCGGCCATCCGGTCCTTGTGGCTGCCGGTGGGGTTGGCGCCTTCGCACTTGAGCCAAAGCTGCCCGACACCTTCGGCTTGTGCAAGGTCCGTGGCGTTCAGGCACGGTGTGGCGCCTTCGCCCAACGTCACCGGCGCCAGCACCGGCAGGGGCATCGCTTCGTCCGTGTCCGTGGACGTGTAGGGGCATTCCAAGGTGGCGGGGTGGCCTGCCGCCAGACAAGTGGGGCAGCCTTCGGGATAGTCACCGGGGGGCCACAGGCTGGCGCAACGGATACAACGCAGGCCGGACAATCTAGGGTTCATCTGCATGGGTCAGTATTGTGAAGCAAGGGAGTCCAGGGGACGGGCAGGCGCGACTTGAATCAGGCAATCGCCCGGGTCAGTGCGGGCGATGGCGCGCAAGCAGACCACCGTGCCGGTTTGCGGGCTAAGTAAGATCTGCATGGGCTTATCGGGCCGGGCAGGCTCAATCAAACGGCCAATGCGTTGGCCCGCCGTGATGATCTGCCCCAGCTCGACGCTGGGGACGAAGACCCCGGCATCGCTCGCCCGTAGGGTGGCGGCAGGCACGTCCAGGTCGTAAATCTGCACGGCGGGATACGTCGGGCGCAGGGCGTCCGGCAGCAGGCCCAGTTCACCCAGGCAACCCAGCAGGCCATCGCGGCAAGCGTCGGCAAGGCTGCCGCGGGTTTCCCGGCCGCCGCCTATTTCCGCGCTCAGACGCAACACGCCGTGGCGGCTGGCGGCGGCGGGCATGGAACCGGTTTCATTGCTGCGAAAGAACATGCACTGCGGCAAGCCGAAGGCGCGCGCCAGGGCGGGCAGGCGTTCGTCGAAGGTGTCATCGCCGTATCGCGTGATGACGGACGACGGCAGATAGCGCAACGACGCGCCGCCGCTGTGCACGTCAACCATGGCCTGGATGTGCGGCAACAGCTTCGCTTCCAGGGCGGCCGCCACGTTTTCCGTGTAGCCGCGCGCCGGCGCGCCCAGGAAGGCGCGGTTCAAATTTCCGCCGTCATGGGGGGATAGCCGGGTGCCAGCCAGCGAGGCGTCGGCATTGACGGCGGGCAGCAGATAGACGGTGCCGCGTTGCAGAACCGCGGGCAGGTGGTGCCACAAGTCCAGGATGGCCGCTTGGCCTTCCCATTCATCGCCATGCACGCCGGCCATCAAGGCAACGGCCGGGCCGGGGCCCGCCTCAACGCGCAGCATGGGGATGGTGACGCGGCGGTAGGCCGACTCGTTGGTGGCGGCGGCAATGGAAAAATCCTCGCGGCTTACGCGGACCATGCGGCGCCTCCGGCAGGCGCGTGCGGCCGGTTCAATCCAGCGTGGCGGCCTTGATGATGCTTTCCCATTTGGGCAGCTCCTTGCGAATCTGAGTTTGAACATCCTGGGGCGTGCCGCCCAGGGGCTCTTGCGAACGGCTGCGCAGTTCTTTTTCGACGCTCTCTGATCGCAACGCCTGATTCATGGCGGCATTCAATTTGGCGACGACGGCGGGCGGCGTGCCGGCCGGTGCAATCAGTGCGCTCCAGGCTGATTGCTCGTAGTTGGGGTAGCCCTGTTCGGCCACCGTCGGCACATCCGGATTGGATGCGGCGCGCGACTTGGTCGTCACCGCCAACGCACGCAGCCGGCCATCCTTCAGATTGCCGATCAGGGGCGGCAGGTTTTCCATCATGGAATCGACGTGGCCGCCAAGCAGGTCGGACAGCTGCGCCGCTGTCGCCTTGTAGGGAATCTGGCGCACAGCGGCGCCGGTCTGCGCGATGAAGAGCTTCACGCCGACCTCGCTGGTCGTGCCCGGGTCTGCCGACGTCATGGTCAGGCGGTCGGGCTGGGCGCGGCTGGCTTCAATAAAGCTTTTCAAGTCGCGGTAGGGCGACGCAGCGTTCACGACAATGACGTTCGGCGTTTCAGCCACCAGGCCAATCGGCGTGATATCGCGGTCCAGGTCATAGAGCTGCTGCTTGAACAAGAAGCGATGCAGCACCAGCGTGCCAACGTGGGCGTAGCCGATGGTGTAGCCATCGGCGGCGGCTCGCACGACGGCCTGCGTGCCGATGCGGCCGCCCGCGCCCACGCGATTTTCCACAACGACGGGCTGACCCAGCTGCCGGCTCATTTCCTGGCCGATCAGCCGGGCGGTGATGTCCGCATTACCGCCGGCGGCGGCGGGCACGATCAGCGTGATCGCGCGGGTCGGATAGTCGGCTTGCGCGGCCGTTCCGGCAAGGCAAAGCAACACAGCGGCAAGGCAGGCAGTGCGTTTCATGACGATTCCCGAGGCGTTGAGAGCTGCGCCATTGTGCGGTCGTCGCCCGGGTATGCCGTTTGCTTTGGTCAGATGGATATTTAGAAAAATCTAACGGTTTTACTTCTGCTTTGCGTCGGCCTTGGCCCCCAAGCCGTAGCCCACCGCTGCGGCGGCCAGGGCAACGGCTGCGCCCAGCAGCGCAATCAGCGCGGCGCCGTAGCCAAGCATGTCCACGCCGGCTTTGACCCATCCACTGGCGGCATCCCCGCCCCGGTACACCACGGTGTCGATGACGCTCTTGGTTTTGTATTTATCTTCCGCCGGCACCGCGGTGAACAGCATCTCGCGCCCCGGCCGGATCAGGGCGTATTCCCCGGCGCGGCGCAAGATCATCGCAGCAGCCAGAACGCCGAAGACAGGAAAGGCGGCAAGCGCCAGAAATGACACGCCCACGGCCAGCGGCACCGCCGTCAATAGAAAGCGCAGCCCCAGGCGCGCGGCGATCCGGCCAGACAGAAAGAGCTGGGACAGCAGCGCCAGCGTCTGCACGGTGAAGTCCAGCGCGCTGAACACGCGCAGGCGTTCGGCCGTGGTGGGGAACGTGTCGGCCACAAGCCGCGCCTGCTCCATGTACAGAAAGGTATTCAGCGTGGCCAGCAAAATCACCAGCAGCGAAATACCCAGCAGGAAGCGCGACCGGAAGATGCGGGAGATCCCGGCCAAGATGGCGCCCTCGATGGGTTGCTGCATGTCCTCTGGGGTAATCTCCATGCGCGTTTCGGCGCGCCAACGCAGCAGCCACTGCTTCAGGGGCAGCGTGGCCGTCAGCAACAGTGCCGATAGCAAGAGCAGACCAGCGGGACCCAGCGCGCCCGCCAACAACGCGCCCAATAACGGCCCGCACAGCCCGCCCGCGCTCGCGCCCGCAGCGATCAGCGCGAACAGGCGCTTGGCCGACTCCATGCGGAACACGTCGGCCATCAGGCTCCAGGCGATAGAGACCACGAACAGGTTGAACACCGACAGCCACACGTAGAACGCACGCGCAGCCCAGACACTGTCGGGCCGAAGATAGAGCAAGGCCGCAAACCCCGCCATGGTCAGCGCGAACAGGCTGTAGACCCAGGTCAACAACGTGGCGCGCGGCACCCGGGCGGACAGCCAGCCAAACAATGGCACCACCGCCAGCGTCGCCACGAAGGTTGCCGTGAACAGCCATTGCAATTGATTCACGCCGGCTTGGATGCCCATCGTCTCGCGGATGGGGCGCAGCATGAAATAGCCGCAGAACAGAAAGAAGAAGAACGCGAAGCCGCACGCGGCGGGCGCGAGTTCGTCTTCACGGATGCCCAGTGCCCGCGCCGCGCGTTGGCGCAGGGAGTAGAGGGCGTCAGCCATCGCTTAAGCCAGCAGGGCGGCGATGCGTTCGCGCATGGCGGCGTCGGGCTGCCGGCCAAACCCGGCGAGCGCGTTGTCGGCCATGTTGGACGGCTTGGACGTGGCGGGAATGACGGCGGTGACGGCGGGGTGTCCGATGATGAATTTCAGAAAAAGCTGCGCCCACGAGGTGCAGCCGATTTCCGCGGCCAGAGAAGGCAGGGCGCGGCCCTTCACCTGGCGAAATAGCGCACCGTCCTGGAACGGACGGTTGATCAGCACCGCTACGCCGTTGGCCTGGCAAGCGGGCAGCAGACGCTTTTCCGCGCTGCGCGCACCCACGGACAGATTGATCTGAAGGAAGTCTGGCTTCTCGCTTTCAACCAGTTGGGTCAGTTCGTCATGCGCGTAGTCGGTGTAGTGCGTGATGCCGACGTAGCGGGTGACGCCTTGCTGCTTGAGCTCTCGCAGCAGCGCCAGCTGGTTGCGGGTGTCGATCAGGTTGTGGACCTGGATGAGGTCAAGCTTGTCGCTGCGCAGCCGCTTCTGGGACTGGCGCACCTGCTCCATGGCGGACTCGCGCCCCGTCGTGCCGATCTTCGTGGCCAGGAACACTTGTTGGCGCAGGCCGCCGTTGCGCGCCAGCAAGGCGCCCACCACGGCTTCGGCCTGGCCGTAGCTGGGGGCGGTGTCGATCAGGATGCCGCCTTCCTTCAGAAAGGTGTCCAGCACCTGAGCCAGCGGCGCCATCGCTGCGGCGTCGTCGGGCGGCGCGTTGAAGGTGTCGGCCGTGCCTAACCCAATGACGGGGATTTGCTCGCCGGACGCGGGAATGGCCCGGCTGAGCATGGCCTGTTTGACGCTGAGCGCACGCGCGGCGCCGGCGGGTCCCAGCAGCGCGGCGCAGGTAGCGGTCTGAAGGAATCGGCGGCGGTCGGGCATGGAAAGCGCTCCTGGTGAAAAGCCGAAATAAAAAAAGGCCTACATGCGAATGTAGGCCTTTTGCTGAGTCTTGCGACCGGCGATTACTCGCGGTTGCCGCCGAAGATGCCCAGCAGCATCAGCAGGTTCGAGAAGACGTTGTAGACGTCCAGGTAGATGGCCAGCGTGGCGGACACGTAGTTGGTTTCGCCGCCGTTCACGACGCGTTGCAGGTCAACCAGCATGAAGGCCGAGAAGATGACGATGGCCATCACCGAGATGGTCAGCATCAGGGCCGGCAGTTGCAGGAAGATGTTGGCCAGGGCTGCGACCAGAATCACGACGGCGCCAATGAACAGGAATTTCTGCATTCCCGACAAGTCGCGCTTGATGGTGGTGGCCAGCGTGGCCATCGTGCCAAACACGATTGCCGTGCCGCCGAAGGCCGTCATGACCAGCTGCGAGCCGTTGCTGAAGCCCATCACGAAGCCGAGCAAGCGCGACAGCATGATGCCCATGAAGAACGTGAAGGCCAGCAGCAGGACAACGCCCATCGAGTTGTTCTTGTTTTTCTCGATGGCGAACATCATGCCGAATGCGCCGACCAGGAACACGATGGCGGACAGACCCGGGCTTGCGCCCATGACACGGTTGATGCCGGTGTAGAGGCCGACCGCGGCGCCCAGCACCGTGGGGATCAGCGAAAGCGCCAAGAGCCAGTAGGTGTTGCGCAGGACCTGGTTGCGAGCGACCTCGCCCGGCGCGCCGGCGACAGAGCCGGAACGGTTAAAAGGGGACGGACGATATTCGTTCATGGAGAACTCCTGTGTACGGCAAAAATGGTGATTGCCTAGAAGGCTTAGATGGGAAGGATACCTTACAGTTCCCTGAAGAATCCAGTTTTTGGAAGATTTAGACCGGCTGTCGGACGCGCCTTTCGCGCCCCGCGCTAGCCGGGTTTTACCTCGCTAAGCACACGGGTCACGATACCCGGTAATTCAGCATCCATGCGCATTTGTATCTGATCGATGGCGTCGGCCAGGGCGCGGCGCATCAGCTGTTCCACTTCGGCTTGCAGGCGGGCAGATAGCACCGACGCGTCAGGCAGGGCGGGGGCGGGCGTTTGCAGCGCGGCGGCGTAGGCGGCGGGCGCTTCGTCCACATCCCAATCATGGCCTTGCCCGTCGGCGATATCCGTCAGCAGCGGGAATGCGTCGTCAGCATCTGCGTCATCGGCCAGATCCGTCAGCAAGGGCGCGTCGGGCTCCGCCTGACCCAGAGGCGCGTGCAGCGTCGGCTCGGCCCGTTGGGTCAAGGTGGGGATGCCGGGATCAGTGGGGCGAGAGGGCATGGGAACTCCCGAAGTTCAAATGGCGAGGCGGGCGGGGCAATGGCCCGCCGGGTCGGATAGGGCAAATCAGGCGCCAGGGGGCTGGCGGCTGAGATCGTGGCTTTGCGGCGTGTGGCCAGCGTTCTGGTAGACGCGCCAGCGCTGGCGGGCGGCCTGCTTGTCGTCCGGGTTATCCGACACGATTTCAAGCAGGCGCTCGAAAGCGTCGAAGCCGGGCGGGCAGTCGTTGTCCAGATTCAGCAGCCAGAGTGGGGACGTGTCGCCACTGTCTGCGGGCCGGGCGGCCAGCGCCGCTTGTTGTGGATCGCCTGCCGTCAGCACCACCGGCGTTTCGGCCGCCAGCGGGTCATTGGCCAGCACGTGCGGCACGAAAGTCGTGTCGTCGAACGCCCACAGCATGCGGTCGAACGCGGCTAAGCGTGAGCCGTCTTTACAGTACACCACCAGCCGCTGCCCAGCCAGGAAGCGCTTGCGCACCACCTGGCAGGCGGTGCGCAAGCGGTCGGGCGCGCCGAAGGCGAAGTCGATCCGCGTCATGCGCAGTTCCGTTGCAAGGGCTTCAAACCTGGTCCAGCAGGTATTGCATCAGCAGGGGCACGGGGCGGCCGGTGGCGCCTTTGTCCTTGCCGCCGCGCCACGCGGTGCCGGCGATGTCCAGGTGGGCCCACGGATAGGCCTTGGTGAAGCGCGACAGGAAGCACGCGGCGGTCACGGCGCCGGCCGGGGGGCCGCCGATGTTGGCCAGGTCGGCGAAGTTGGACTTCAGCTGTTCTTGATAGGCGTCGTCCATCGGCATGCGCCAGGCGGTGTCCAGCGACTGGCGGCCAGCAGAGGCCAGGGCCTCGGCCAGGGCGTCGTCCTTGGAGAAGAGGCCGGTATTGACGTTGCCCAGCGCCACGACGCATGCGCCGGTCAGCGTGGCGATGTCGATGACGGCGGCCGGCTTGAAGCGTTCGGCGTAGGTCAGGGCGTCGCACAAGACCAGGCGGCCTTCGGCGTCGGTGTTCAGGATTTCGATGGTCAGGCCGGCCATGCTGGTGACGACGTCACCCGGCTTGTTGGCCGTGCCGCTCGGCAGGTTTTCGCAAGCGGGGATGATGCCGACGACGTCCAGCGGGAGCTCCAGCTCGGCCAGGGCGCGGAACGAACCCAGCACGCTGGCGGCGCCGCACATGTCGTACTTCATTTCGTCCATGGTGGCGGCGGGTTTGAGCGAGATGCCGCCAGCGTCGAACGTAATGCCCTTGCCTACCAGCACGATCGGGCCTTGCGCCGACTTGGCGGCCTTCTTGGCAGCCGCCTTGGCGCCCGCGTGGCGCAACACGATGAAGCGCAGCGGTTCAGCCGAGCCGCGTGCGACGGACAGGAACGAGCCCATGCCCAGCGCTTCGACCTGCTTCTTGTCCAGCACTTCCACCTTTACCGACTTGAATTCGCGGGCCAGCCGCTTGGCCGTGTCGCCCAGGTAGGTCGGGGTGCAGATGTTGCCGGGCAGGTTGCCCAGGGTGCGGGTCAGCTCCATGCCGTTGGCGATGGCGTTGCCTTCACGCAAGCCCTTCTGGGCTTGGGCGGACTCGGCGCGCTCCACAATCTGAACGATCTTCTTCAGCTTGGGGCGGGCGTCGCGGTCGGGTTTGCCGAAGCTGGCGTCGTAGTGATAGGTGGCGTTGCCGGCCGCAATGGCGGCGCTGCGGGCGCGAGCAATGACGGGCACGTCCGCGATCGCGTTGGCGACCAGCGTGGACACGCCTTCGGTCAGTTGGGCGGCAACGCAGACCGAGGCGAATGCCTGCTCGGCCGACGCGTGCGCGCGGGCCGAGTATTCATCTTGCTTGCCCAGGCCAACCAGCACCACGCGTTGCGCGGTGACGCCGGGCAATGCGCGCAACGTCAGGGTGGAGCCGGCGCGTCCGCGGAACTCGGCCTTGGCCACGGCGCGCACGGCGCCGTTGGATGCACGGTCGATGATGTCGGCGGCGGGGCTCAACACGCCATCCGCAAACACCCCGACAGCCAGGGCGGCGGTTTTAACTTGGTGCAGGGAAGCAGTGGTCTGTGTGCTAAATTCCATGAGGGTTTCCCGTGTGCGTCTGTGTATGATGCGGTCGATTATCCCGCATATTCTCCCATGTCTCTATTTAAACGCTCTGTCGTCAGCGAGATCACCAGTCACGCTGGCGTTGTCTTTTCCACGTTGCTCATCGTGTGGCTCAGCGTGCTCCTTGTGCGCCTGCTCGGTGAAGCCGCGGGCGGCAACATCGGAGCCGACGTCGTTCTCGTGCTGGCCGCGTTGTCGACCATCACTGCCTTGCCGACCATCCTGGCCGTCTCGATCTTCATCGCGGTGCTGACGACCGTCACGCGCAATTACCGTGAATCCGAAATGGTGGTGTGGTTCGCCAGCGGCCTGTCGCTGGCCGATTGGCTAAAGCCCGTGCTGCGCGTGGCCATTCCCGTGGCCTTGGCGGTGGCGGGCCTGACGCTTGTCGCCGCACCCTGGGCGTACCGCCAGATCGGCGAATACCACGAGCGCTTTGAACAACGTTCCGACTTGTCCAAGGTTACGGCCGGGCAGTTCGCCGAATCGTCCGGCGGCAACCGCGTGTTCTTCTCCGAAGACCCCGTCACCCCCTCTGATGAACTGGGTAACGTGTTCGCGCGCGAGACCGGCCCTGAATGGTTGAGTGTGTTGACCGCAAGCAGCGCTCACAGCGAAACCTTGCCCAATGGCGACCGTTTCCTGGTGCTGGGCGAAGGCCACCGCTATGACCTGAAGCCCGGCACGCCGGAAATCCGGCTGGTGCACTTCGACAAGTACGGGCTGCGCTTGGAAAGCAAGGCGGGGGGCGACCCGATCGGCGAAGCGCGGGCTGCGGCCGAGCGTTCGTCCAAGGCGCGCACCACGATGCAGCTGGTTGCGGACAACACCGACAGTAGCTGGTCGCAAGTGATGTGGCGGATTTCGTTGCCGTTGGCCGCGCTGAACCTGGCGCTGCTGGCCATTCCGCTGGGAGCGGTGAACCCGCGCCTGGGCCGGTCGGGCGATTTGCTGATCGCGGGTCTGGTCGGCTTGCTCTATATGAACCTGATCAACCTGTCGCGCGCCTGGATTTCCAACGGCAAGCTCAGTTTCGGTGTGGGCGTGTGGGCCATCCACGGCGTGGTGGCGCTGCTGACCGTGTTCCTGCTGATGCGGCGCTTGCGAGTGAAGGCGCCGAAGAACGGCGCCAACAGCCCGGCCGCAACCTAAGGCTGCAACCTAAGGCAAAGCGACGGGGCATTGCGAGGGCTGCGGCCCTCGCGCTTCAAGGCAGGTATTTTCAAGGCAGGTATTTCATCGTGCCGCGCTTGCCGGCCAGCAGGTCGGCGTTCTTTAGCACCGACTTGCGGATGAACTCCCACAAGACCGTCACGCGCTTGAGTTTGCGCAGGTCTTCGTGGCAGTACATCCAAAACGATCGCGTGATTTCCACTTCATTTTCCAGCACCGGTTTCAGCCGCGGGTCTTGCGCGGCGATGAAACACGGCAGGATGGCCAGCGACTGCCCTTGCAGCGCGGCGTGATACTGCGCCACCACGCTGGTGCTACGCAGCACCACGTTGCTGGCCGGCAGCAGATCTTCCAGATAGCGCAGGCGCTCGCTGAACAGCAGTTCGTCGACATAGCCGATGAACGTGTGCTCGGCCAGATCTGCACGGGTTGCGATCGGTTTGTGGCGCGCCAGGTAGCCGGGCGTGCCGTACAGGCGCAGGGTGTAATCGCACAGCTTGCTGCACACATACGGTCCGCGCTGGGGGCGTTCGATGGTGATGGCCAGGTCTGCTTCGCGCTTTGACAGGCTGACAAAACGCGGCACCGGCAGGATGTCCAGCGTGATGTGGGGGTAGCGGCGCTGGAAGTCGGCCGCAAGCGGTGTCAGCACATAGCTGCCAAAGCCTTCGGTCGCTCCAATGCGCAAATGGCCCGACAAGGCCTGGCCGATGCCCGACAGATTTTCGCGCGCGGTATGCACCGTGCTTTCCATCTGTTCGGCGTGGACGAACAAGCGCTGGCCGTCGTCCGTCAGCACAAAACCCGCGCTGCGTGATTTTTCGAACAGCAGGGTGTCGAGCTCGGTTTCCAGGGCCCGGATGCGGCGCGACACGGTGGTGTGCTCCACCCCCAATTTGCGTGCGGCGGCGCTCACCCGCTGGGTGCGGGCCACTTCCAGAAAGTACCGCAGGCTGTCCCAATCCAACACGATTTCATCCTTATGGCGCGCGGCGCCGTGCTCAATACTGCTTGTGCATGAATGCACAAGGAATGTGCATTTCTAGTGTTGCTTGTTGATTTTCACACATCTACACTGGGCCGGCAGGCCTCGGGGCATTGCCCTGGGAGTCGCAGGCCGCAAAGACGGCGCGTAACGCTACACATCAGCGCATAACACTCAGGAGACAAATCCATGAAATTGCACGCACGCGGGCTGGCCGCAGGCTTGTGTCTGGGCGCATTGTTAGTGAGCCAGGCGCAGGCGGCCGACAAGCCGCCAGTGAAGATCGGCATTCTGACGGACATGTCCGGCACCTACGCCGGGATGGGCGGGGCGGGTTCGGTCGCGGCGGCGCAATTGGCCATTGACGATTGCCTGGCCGCCGAGTGCAAGGGCATGAAGATCGAACTGGTCTCCGCCGACAATCAGAACAAGGCGGACGTGGGCGCGGCCAAAGCGCGCGAATGGTTTGACCGCGACGGCGTGACGGCGATTGCCGACCTGACGAACTCGGCCGTGGCGCTTGCCGTGCAAGGCATTGCGCGCGAAAAGAACAAGGTCGTGATGTTTTCCGGCCCGGCCACCACGGCCCTGACCAACAAGGAATGCTCGCCGGTCGGTTTCCATTGGATGTTCGACACCTATTCGCAATCTGCGGGCGGCGCCAAGGCCACCGTGCGTGCGGGCGGCAAGTCCTGGTACTTCATTACGGTGGATTACGCCTTTGGCCATTCGCTGGAAGCGGACACGGTCAAGGCCGTGAAGGCGCTGGGCGGCACCGTCACCGGCAGCGTGCGCCATCCCTTGAACGCGCCTGACTTCGCGTCCTATCTGTTGCAGGCGCAAAGCTCCAAGGCGCAGGTTGTGGCGCTGGCCAATGGTGGGCAGGACACGGTCAACGCCGTCAAGCAGGCGCGCGAATTTGGCATCGTGGCGGGCGGACAGCGGCTGGTGTCGCTGCTGATCTTCCTGTCGGACCTGCGCGCCCTTGGGCTGGAAAGCGCGCAAGGCTTGTCGTATGTGGACGGCTTTTATTGGGATTACGACGATGCCTCGCGCGCCTGGTCCGCGCGCTTCGAAAAGGCCTTCCGTGGCCTGAAGCCCACGATGACGCAGGCCGGCGTGTATTCCAGCGTGTTGCATTACCTGCGCGCGACAGCCGCCGCCAGCAGCACCGACGGCAAGGTCGTGGCCGACAAGATGCGCGAACTGCCCATCAAGGACCCGATCATGCGCAATGCATCGATCCGCCCCGATGGCCGCGTGATCCACGACATGTACCTGTACGAAGTGAAGAAGCCCGCGGACTCCAAGGGCGGCTGGGACTATTCGAAGCTGGTGGCCACCATTCCGGCGGCCGAAGCCTTCCAGCCCCTGGCCGATTCGAGCTGCCCGCTGGTGAAGAAATAAGCCTGGCGCGCTGGCCGGGCCATTGTCCGGCCGGCGTGTTTGACGATTCATGAACGCGGATTCATCCGCATCGACGACGCAGTGTGAGGAGCATCAAATGAGTGAAGTCCCCCGCGTTCCGCTATTGATCGGCGGCAAGCTTGTGCAGTCCCAAACCACCGAATGGCGAGACGTGATCAACCCCGCCACCCAGGAGGTCGTTGCCAAGGTGCCCTTCGCGACCCGCGAAGAACTGGACCTGGCCGTCTCCAACGCCAAGGAAGCTTTCAAGACCTGGCGCAACAGCGGGCAGGGCACGCGCATGCGCGTCATGCTGAAGTTCCAGGAGCTGCTGCGCGCCAACACCGGCAAGCTGGCCGAGATGATCACGCGCGAACACGGCAAGACGCTGCCGGACGCCGAGGGCGAGATCGGCCGTGGCCTGGAAGTGGTGGAGCACGCGTGCTCGATCGCCAACCTGCAATTGGGCGAGTACGCCGAGAACGCCGCGTCCGGCATCGACGTCTACACCCTGATCCAGCCGCTGGGCGTGTGCGCGGGCATTACCGCGTTCAACTTCCCGGTGATGCTGCCGTGCTTCATGTTCCCCATCGCCGTGGCCTGCGGCAACAGCTTTGTGCTGAAGCCGTCTGAACAGGACCCGACCGCGTCCCTGTTCCTGGCCCAGCTGGCGCTGGAAGCCGGCTTGCCCCCGGGCGTGCTGAACGTGGTGCATGGCGGCCCGGATACGGCCAACGGCCTGTGCGAACACCCGGACATTAAGGCCGTGTCGTTCATCGGTTCGACCCGTGTCGGCACCGAAATCTACAACCGCGCGTCGGCGGCGGGCAAGCGTTGCCAGTCGATGATGGGCGCCAAGAACCACTGCGTGATTCTGCCGGACGCCGATCCCGACGTGGCGCTGAACCAACTGGTGGGCGCGGCCTTCGGCGCGGCCGGCCAGCGCTGCATGGCCTCGTCTGTGGCCGTGCTGGTGGGCGATGCCCGCAACTGGCTGCCCGACTTTGTCGAGCGTTCGAAGAAGCTGAAGGTCAACTCGGGCACCGATCGTGAAGCCGATCTGGGCCCGCTGGTGTCGCCGAACGCCAAGAAGCGTG
>Ga0213823_1000575_pt1 | contig 28984 bp, 26 predicted proteins | sample MC6MC0907MG_FD_179887 | JGI IMG/M metagenome (GOLD analysis project Ga0213823, IMG submission 179887) | Enriched soil aggregate microbial communities from Iowa State University, Ames, United States - MC6-MC0907-MG | ecosystem: Environmental > Terrestrial > Soil > Unclassified | place: USA: Iowa...
AGCGTGGGCTCAAACTTGCCGCCTTGCATGGCTAACGTTTGCATGGCCAGCGTGACTTGTTTGCCGAGGTCTTTCGCGACCTTGCGGCGGGCCGTGGTGAGTTTCGCCGCGGCCGTGTCGTACTGGGCTTGGGCGGTGACGGCTTGGGCACGCAGCGCGTCGATGTCGCCGGCGGCCTGCAATGCGGCCAGCTCGGCGTGCAGCGCATCGCGCAATTCGCACAAGGCATCGGGTTCGGTGCGGAATTTGCGGGCGGTTTCAAACACCAGGCCCAGCCGCGCTTCCACGTCGGCCAGCCGTTTCGGGTCGAGATCGACGCGGCTGACGTAGTTGTTCAGGTCAGACACGGCTTCGCTGATGGCAATGCGGGCCGATTCCAGCTCGTCATACACGCCTTTCAGGCCGGGGTCGTGCCGCAGCATCTGCTGGATGCGGCTGTTGGCGGATGTGACGCGGTGATGCGCGGAATCGCCTTCGCCGTCCAGCGCTTCAAGAATTTGCGAGGCGCCGTCCAGCAGCGATTGCGAATGCGACAGCCGCGTGTGTTCGGATTGCAGCGATTCCCATTCGTCCGGGCCTAACGCCAGTTGGTCCAGCTCGTCGACCTGCCATTGCAGGCGGTCGCGTTCAGTGGCCAGGCTGGCCGCATCTTTTTCGGCCGCTTCCAATTGCCGCGCCAGCGCGCGCCACTGCTTCCAGGCCTGGCCGACGGCTTGGCGCAGATCGCCATGGCCGCCGTGGGCGTCGAGCAAGTCGCGTTGGGCATCGGGGCGCATCAAGCTTTGATGGGCGTGCTGGCCATGGATGTCGACCAGGCTATCGCCCAGTTCGCGCAGTTGCGCGACGGTGGCCGGCGTGCCATTGATGTAGGCGCGGCTGCGGCCTTGCGCATCGATCACGCGGCGCAGAGACAGTTCGTCGTCCGCGTCGATCTCGCGTTCGGCCAGCCAGGCGTGCAGGGATTTGGGCGTGTCGAAGACGGCTGTGATGTCCGCGCGCGGCGCGCCTTCGCGCAGCATGCTGGCGTCGCCGCGTTCGCCCAGCGTCAGCGCCAGCGCGTCCACCAGAATGGATTTGCCCGCGCCGGTTTCACCAGAAAAGACGGTAAAGCCGGGGCCGAAATGGATTTCCGTTTGTTCGACGATGACGAAGTCGCGGATATGCAGGGTGCGCAGCATGTCGGGGCGCTTACTACTCTACGTTGTCGGTGGCCTGGGGCATCAGGTTCCAGTGCAGCTTGCGGCGCAGGGTGGAAAAGAAGCTGTAGCCTTCAGGGTGCACGAAGCGGATGGTGTACGGCGCGCGCTGCACGACGATGCGGTCACCCGGTTGCAGGTCAGACCAGGTTTGCATGTCGAAATGCACGCTGGCGCCGACTTCCACGCGGCCCATTGCCGTCAGTGTCATGTTCAGCACGCCCGTGTCGGGAATCACGATAGGGCGGTTCGACAGCGTTTGCGGGGCCACGGGAACCAGCACCATGGCGTTCATGCCGGGATGCAGGATGGGGCCGTTGGCAGACAGCGCATACGCCGTGGAGCCGGTGGGCGTGGCGATGATCAGACCGTCGGCGCGCTGCGTGTACATGAAGGCGCCGTCCAGCTCGACGCGCACTTCGATCATGCCGCCGCGGCCGGCGCGGTTCAGCACGACGTCGTTGAGCGCCGACGCGGAATACATTTTTTGATCGCCGCGCCACACGCTGCCTTCCAGCAGCATGCGTTCTTCGATCTGGAAGCTGCCTTCCAGCACACGCGCCAGCGCGCCGTGCGCGTCTTGCAGCGGAATGTCGGTGATGAAGCCCAATCGGCCGTGGTTGATGCCGACCAGCGGCACGCCGTAAGGGGCCAGATGCCGGCCCGCGCCCAGCACGGTGCCATCGCCGCCCATCACGACGGCCAGCGAGGCATTCTGGCCAATCTCTTCGAGGGTAGCGATGGGGTATTCGGTCAGGCCGGTGTTGCGCGCGGTGTCCGCATCGATGAGCACGTGCCTGCCCGCTTGCGTCAGCGCGTGCGCAAGTGCTCTCAGCGGTGTGTCCAGGCCGGTGTCCTGGTATCTGCCGATCAGGGCGACGGTTGGAAAGTGCATGGCTGCGTGCGTATCAAAAAGGCGAAATCCGAAAGCCGAAACGCGCCCGGAATGGGCGGTTTAGCCGATTATATGGGGCCGCATATCTGCTTGCGGGACAAAAATCGCCTTAATTGGAAAAGATTCCCTAAAATACCTGCTATGGATGACCGCGCACGCGCACTACTGAAAGCGTTGATAGAACGCTACATCGCCGATGGGCAGCCCGTCGGCTCGCGGACGCTATCGAAAGTCTTCGATTTGTCCCCAGCCACCATCCGCAATGTCATGGCGGATCTTGAAGAGCTGGGGCTGATCCACAGTCCGCACACCTCCGCCGGCCGGGTTCCCACGCCGCGGGGCTATCGCATGTTCGTCGATTCCCTGCTTGCTGTGCAGTCCTATCAGCTGCAACCCCACAACATGGGCGAAATGTTGTCGGCCGCCGAACCCACGCGCGCCGTCAACGCGGCCGCCGCCTTGCTGTCGAACCTGACGCAATTCGCGGGCGTGGTGCTGACGCCCAAGCGCGCCCAGGTGTTCCGCCAGATTGAATTCATCCGCCTGTCCGACAAGCGGGTGCTGCTGATCATCGTCACGCCCGACGGCGACGTCCAGAACCGCATTCTCTTTGTGCAGCGCGATTACGTCGAAGCCGAATTGCTGGAAGCCGGCAATTTCTTCAACATGCATTTCGCCGGCAAGTCCTTCAATGCTGTGCGGCAAACGCTGTCGACCGAGCTCGCCCAACTGCGCGAAGACATCTCACGCCTTATGCAGGCGGCGGTGGAAGCCAGCGCGGAAGCGGCGGAAGATGGCGACGCCATGATCATTTCCGGCGAACGCAAGCTGCTGGACGTGACGGACATTGCGTCCGACATGGACCGCCTGCGCAAAATGTTTTCGCTGTTCGAAAAGAAGACCGACCTGCTGCAACTGCTGGACGTGTCCAGCCGCGCGCAGGGCGTGCAGATCTACATCGGCGGCGACTCGCAACTGGTGCCGATGGAAGAAGTGTCGGTCATCACCGCGCCTTACGGCGTAGACGGCAAGGTGGTGGGCACGCTGGGCGTGATCGGCCCCACCCGCATGGCTTACGAGCGCGTCATTCCCATCGTGGACATCACGGCGCGCTTGTTGTCCAACGCCCTCAGCCACAACCAGTAGTTCCATTCAAAGCTACATCCTCCTTGCGGAGGAAGGGGAGTTTTTGTGTTTCTTCGCCTGTTCAAGTATTTGTGGCCTGAACGCTATCTGCCGGAAACCGAGCAGGACGACCCCTTCAACGAAGATCCGCCGCCACGCGGCCTGGACAAGATTGGCGTGCTGCTGGTGAACCTGGGCACGCCGGACACGCCCAGCAAGCAGGACATCAGGAAGTACCTGGGCGAATTCCTGTCCGACCCGCGCGTGATCGAAATTCCCCGTTATTTGTGGAAGCCCATCCTGCATGGTCTGGTGCTGACGCTGCGCCCGAAGAAGCTCGCGCCGCGCTACGCCGGCGTGTGGCTCAAAGAGGGCTCGCCGCTGATGGTTTACAGCCAACGCCAGGCGGACGGCGTGCGCGCGGCCTTGCAACAGTCTGGCATCAATGCCGTGGTGGAATTGGGGATGCGCTATGGCAATCCGTCCATCCCTGACGCCATCACGCGCCTGCGCGCCGCCGGCTGCGAACGCATCCTGACCGTGCCCCTGTATCCGCAGTACGCCGCAAGCACGACTGCCACTGTGGTGGATGCCGTGACGCGCCATGCGGGGCGGCTGCGCAATCAGCCCGAACTGCGCTTTACCAAGCGTTTCCATGAAGACCCGGCCTGGCTGGACCCCTTGGCGGCCAGCATCGAGTCCTTTTGGCGCGAACGTGGCAAACCGCAGAAGTTGGTAATGAGCTTTCACGGCCTGCCGCGTTATTCGATCGAATTGGGCGACCCGTATTACCGCGATTGCATGGAGTCGGCGCGCTTGCTGTCGCAGCGCCTGTCGCTGCCGCGTGACCAGATCGAAGTCACCTTCCAAAGCCGCTTCGGCACCGCTCGCTGGTTGGAGCCTTACACCGAACCCACGCTCAAGGCGCTGGCTGCCTCGGGCGTTACCGAGGTGGATGTGGTGTGCCCGGGATTTGTGGCAGACTGTCTGGAAACGCTGGAAGAGATCAGCCTTGAATGCCGCGACGCCTTTATCGAGGCGGGCGGCAAGCAGTTCCGCTACATCCCTGCTCTGAATGACGATCCCGACTGGATCGCCGGTTTGGCCAGGTTGGTGGAACGGAACTTGCAGGGGTGGCCTCTGACTGTCCAGCCCATCACGGACTTGAAGGAGAAGGCGCATGCACCATGATCCCAAGAGCGGCAAAGCGGTAAAAAAGGGGACGGTTACCACCCCGGTAGATGAGGATCAGGTCGAGCACGATCTGGATGAAGCGCTGGCCGAAACCTTTCCCGCCAGCGACCCCATCGCAATCCGGCCCGAACCGGAAGATGACGAAACGCGCGTGGACCGTGCGCTGAAAGAGAGTTTCCCGGCCAGCGACCCGGTCGCGCCCGCGGCGCCCCACAAAAAGTAAACGCCTTCGGCCACGCCGCCGCCCGGGCGGATGCCGTCGGGGAATATTTCGCTTTCCCGGGCTTGAAATAGGGGTATTGGCCCCCATTCATGTCTGCGAAAGCCATTCTTTTTGGAGGATTCCCCATGACGGCACCCCACGAGCCTGTAGATCAGACGCCCGAAGTCGGCCAGAACGCCGACGCGGCCCCCGCCGCCCAGGACGCCGCGCAGGCCGAGCTGAACGAGTTGCGCGCCCAACTGGACGCCGCCCAGGCTACCGTCAATGAGCAGCACGACCAGCTTCTGCGTGTGCACGCCGAAGCTGAGAACGTGCGCCGCCGCGCCCAGGAAGAAGTGTCCAAGGCGCGCAAGTTCGGCATCGAGTCGTTCGCCGAAAGCCTGGTTCCGGTCAAGGACAGCCTGGAAGCCGCACTGGCCCAGCCTGACCAAACCGTCGCGACCCTGCGCGAAGGCGTCGAAGTGACCTTGAAGCAGCTGAGCGCCGCCTTTGAGCGCAATCTGCTGAAAGACATCGCCCCGGCGCAAGGTGACAAGTTCGACCCGCACCTGCATCAAGCGATTTCGTCCATTCCCCATGAGCAGCCCGCCAATACCGTGGTGCAGCTGCTGCAAAAAGGCTACGTCATCGCCGACCGGACGCTGCGTCCGGCGCTGGTGGTGGTGTCTGCCGGTCAGGGCTGAACCGCCTCGCGCGCGCCATGACCGATCTCCGTTTCGATCCGGCTCAGGTTTTCCAGGTGTTCGGCATGCGTCATGTCGACACCGCGGGATTCGATGCCGCCGTGGTCCAGGCGCCGGGGTCGGACTTGCGTTGCGTGTTTTTGTGGGGACAGGATTGCTATAACTGCAATCTTTTCAAGCAGGCGGCGCTGCTGCATCAAGCCACCTTGCTTGAGCTGGGCCTGACATGGTTCGAGGCTGACGTCTACGCCGATGAACCCCTGGGCCGCCGCTTTTCCCTGCATGGTGTCCCCACTTTTGTGCTGTACCGGGCCGGCAAACGGCTCGGTCGTATCACCGGTTGGCCCGGATTGCCCCAGTTCACGGCGGCAATTCAGCGGTTGCAAGACCCGAATGCGGAAAATTCCAGCAAGGCGTCTTGAAAAACCCTGCGAGTAGCCCCAGTTATGTGGGGACAAGAAGTTTCTCTCTATTTTCATAGATTCAATTCAAGGTAACCCACCATGAGCAAGATTATTGGCATTGACCTGGGCACGACCAACAGCTGCGTAGCTGTCATGGACGGCGGGCAGGTCAAAATCATTGAAAACGCGGAAGGCGCTCGCACCACCCCCTCGATCGTCGCCTACATGGACGACGGCGAGACCCTGGTTGGCGCACCCGCCAAGCGCCAGGCTGTGACCAACCCGCGCAACACCCTGTACGCGGTGAAGCGCCTGATCGGCCGCAAGTTCGAAGAAAAAGCGGTGCAAAAGGACATCAACCTGATGCCCTATACCATCGCTCGCGCCGACAACGGCGACGCCTGGGTGGAAGTGCGCGGCAAGAAGATGGCGCCTCCCCAAGTGTCGGCTGACGTGCTGCGCAAGATGAAGAAGACGGCCGAGGACTACCTGGGCGAAGAAGTGACCGAGGCCGTCATCACCGTGCCCGCCTACTTCAACGACAGCCAGCGCCAGGCCACCAAGGACGCCGGCCGCATCGCCGGTCTGGAAGTCAAGCGCATCATCAACGAACCCACCGCAGCCGCGCTGGCGTTCGGCCTGGACAAGACCGAAAAGGGCGACCGCAAGATCGCCGTCTATGACTTGGGTGGCGGCACGTTCGACGTGTCCATCATCGAAATCGCTGACGTTGACGGTGAAAAGCAGTTCGAAGTGCTGTCGACCAACGGCGACACCTTCCTGGGCGGCGAAGACTTCGACCAACGCATCATTGACTACATCATTGCCGAGTTCAAGAAGGAACAAGGCGTTGATCTGTCGAAAGACGTGCTGGCGCTGCAACGCCTGAAGGAAGCGGCTGAAAAGGCGAAGATCGAACTGTCGTCGGCTCAGCAGACCGAAATCAACCTGCCGTACATCACGGCGGATGCCTCCGGTCCCAAGCACTTGAACCTGAAGATCACGCGCGCCAAGCTGGAAGCGCTGGTTGAAGAACTGATCGAACGCACGATCGAACCCTGCCGCGTCGCCATCAAGGACGCCGGCGTGAAGGTTTCCGACATCGACGACGTGATCCTGGTCGGCGGCATGACCCGCATGCCCAAGGTTCAGGAAAAGGTGAAGGAATTCTTCGGCCAGGACCCGCGCAAGGACGTGAACCCGGATGAAGCCGTCGCCGCTGGCGCCGCCATTCAAGGTTCCGTGCTGTCGGGCGACCGCAAGGACGTGCTGCTGCTGGACGTGACGCCTCTGTCGCTGGGTATCGAAACCCTGGGCGGCGTGATGACGAAGATGATCCAGAAGAACACGACGATCCCGACCCGGTTCTCGCAGACCTTCTCGACCGCTGACGACAATCAGCCGGCCGTGACGATCAAGGTGTTCCAGGGCGAGCGCGAAATTGCCGCGGGCAACAAGGCCCTGGGCGAGTTCAACCTTGAAGGGATTCCGCCGTCGCCGCGCGGCATGCCGCAGATCGAAGTCACGTTTGACATCGACGCTAACGGCATCCTGCACGTGTCCGCAAAAGACAAGGGCACCGGCAAGGAAAACAAGATCACCATCAAGGCCAACTCGGGTCTGTCGGAAGACGAGATCCAGCGCATGGTCAAGGATGCCGAGGCCAACGCCGAGGAAGATCACCGTGTTGCCGAGCTGGCTCAGTCGCGCAACCAGGCCGACGCGCTGGTGCACGCCACCCGCAAGTCGTTGACCGAGTACGGCGACAAGCTCGAGGCTTCCGAAAAGGAAAGCATCGAAGCCGCCATCAAGGACTTGGAAGACACGCTGAAGGAAGGCGACAAGGCCGCGATCGACGCCAAGGTGGAAGCCCTGTCGACCGCATCGCAGAAGCTGGGCGAAAAGATGTACGCCGACATGCAGGCTCAACAAGCCGCCGGCCAGCAACAAGCGGCCGATAACGCGAAGCCGGTAGACGACAACGTCGTCGACGCCGACTTCAAGGAAGTCAAGCGCGACCAATAATGGCCGGGCGCTGACCAGCCTCTGCCGCCCGGTAGCCGGAGAAATCCGCCTACCGGGCGTACTCATTCTGTAGCACTGAAAAGATGGCTCGTTTTTGAGCCCACGGATCATGGCAAAACGCGACTATTACGAAGTCTTGGGCGTAGCGAAAAACGCCTCGGACGACGAACTCAAGAAGGCCTATCGAAAGCTGGCCATGAAGTACCACCCGGATCGCAATCCGGACAGCAAAGAAGCCGAAGAGAAGTTCAAGGAAGCCAAGGAAGCCTACGAGGTCCTGGGTGATGAACAGAAGCGCGCCGCGTATGACCGCTATGGCCATGCGGGCGTGGACCCCAACTCCGCCGGTATGGGCGGAGCGGGAATGGGCGGCGGTTTTGCCGACGCCTTTGGCGACATTTTCGGCGAGATCTTTGGCGGCGGTGGCGGCGGTGGCCGTCGCGGCGGCGGCCCGCAGGTGTATCGCGGCGCCGACCTGAAGTACGCGCTGGAAATCACCTTGGAACAGGCCGCGGCCGGTTTCGATACCGAAATCCGCGTCCCCAGCTGGGAAAACTGCGATACCTGCCACGGCTCGGGCGCCAAGGCTGGCACGTCGCCCAAGACCTGCCGCACCTGCGGCGGCTCGGGCGCCGTGCGGATGCAGCAAGGCTTCTTCAGCGTGCAGCAAACTTGCCCGACCTGCCACGGCAATGGCAAGGAAATCACCGACCCGTGCCCGTCATGCGACGGCGTGGGCCGCATCCGCCGCAACAAGACTCTGCAGGTCAAGATTCCGGCCGGTATCGATGACGGCATGCGCATCCGCTCCAGCGGCAATGGCGAGCCGGGTATCAACGGCGGCCCGCCGGGCGACCTGTATGTGGAAATCCACATCAAGCAGCACAAGATCTTCCAGCGCGACGGCGACGATCTGCACTGCGAGCTGACCATTCCGTTCACCACGGCGGCATTGGGCGGCGAGCTTCAGGTGCCTACGCTGGGCGGCAAGGCCGAGATCTCGATTCCCGAAGGCACCCAGTCGGGCAAGACCTTCCGCCTGCGCGGCAAGGGTATACGCGGCGTGCGCGGCAGCTATCCGGGCGACCTGTATTGCCACGTCGTCGTGGAAACGCCGGTGCGCTTGAGCGAAGACCAGAAGAGCATCCTGCGCCAGTTCGAGGCCTCGCTGAACGACGGTGGCGATCGCCACTCGCCGCAAAGCAAGTCCTGGACGGACCGCGTGAAGGAATTCTTCAGCTGATTGGGTTGAAGGGTTAGTGGAAAAGCCGCGACGAGAGATCGCGGCTTTTTCTTTTGGGGATTCGTTGGGGCGCTTTGCCCATCCTGCGTAATAAAAAAGGCCACGGCTTTACGCCGCGGCCTTGGTACTGCTAGTGCTACGTACTGCTAGTGCTACGTACTGCTAGTGCTACGTACTGCTACTGCTACGACTTCGTACTGCTACTACTTCGTACTGCTACTACTTCGTACTGCTACTGCTTCGTACTACTACCTCGTACTGCTACTACTGGGTACTACTACTGCGGTTGCCGCTGTACCGGAAGAAACCGGCCCCAAGCCATGATGCCGCCTGAGGCCGGCAGGGCTACAGCAAGCAGCTCACCGGGTGATCGGCGGGTATTCGAGTTCGCCGAACGTGTACTGGCCGCTGGCCTTGGCTTGAGCCAATTCCTGCTGGACTTCGGCGCGGGTCTTCACACTGGCCGGAGCCGCAACGACGGGCGGGTATTGCAGTTCACCGAACGTGTATTCGCCGCTGATCTTGGCTTGTTGCAGCTGCGCTTGCACTTCTTGCGAGGTCAGGCTGGCCGCTTGGGGCTGTGCAGGCGGATAGTCCAGTTCGCCGAAGGTGTATTGACCGCTGGCCTTGGCTTGCTGCAATTCGGTCGCGACTTGTGCGCTTGTCTTGGCTTGTTCAAGGCCGGCGGCTTGGGCGCCAACGCCAACCAGGGCTAGGGATAGAAGCAGGGTGGTGGTTAGGGTTTTCATGGTGAGACCTCCAATTCGTTTTTAGTGGGGACCGAATCCGGCGGCCCTCCGTCGTGGTTCGTTGTTTGTTCCCGATGACTGAATTGTGCGCGTCATCCCACCTGGGATAAACCCGTATTCCTTGAAAACATCTTTCCAAATAACTGAGTAATAAGTTATTTGTGAAAAAAATTCCCCACCTATGGCATGGTTATGCCCTTTCCAAGGCCGAACTGCTCGAAGGTCTGGATTTCATCATGCAAAAAAAAGCCCCTGCACAAGGCAGGGGCCGGGGTTGCGAGACGTGCTTAGCGGATCAAGGCGTGGCCTTCTTTTTGAAGTCGCCCGCCACGGCGGTGCTAAAGCCGTCAGGCCGCAGGTATTTGCGCAGGGCGGCGTTGACCGCATCGGGTTTCAGCGCGGAGATCTTTTTGTCCATCTCCGCCGACCATTCGAACGTGCGGCCACGTTGCAGGTAGTCCAGCCACGTGCTGGCCAGGATGTCGTCCTGCGCGCGGGCCAAGTTGCGGTAGTTCAGCAGCGCGTTGATGCCGTCGGCAATTTCCTTGTCCGAGAAGCCTTCCTTCAGGACGCGGGCCAGTTCTTCACTGATGGCCTTTTCCAGGCGCTCGCGGTTTTGCGGCGCGTAGATGGCATACATCGTCCAGCTGGCGCTGGGTTCGAACGACGAGACTGACAGCGAGCTGCGCACGTTGTACGACAGCCCTTCGGTTTCACGCACGCGGTTCCACAAGCGTGACGTTTCCGACGCGCCGAACAGGTAGTTGGCCAGGTACAGGGCTGCGTAGTCGGCGTCCGTGTCTTGCAGCTTCAGCGGCATGCGCGAGATGTAGAAGGCGTTGGCCTTGTCGGGCGTGTCGATGTCGAACTGCTTGGCGGGAATGTCGCGGTACGGATTGGGCACGCGGGTGTAGGCGGGCGCCTTCTTCCAGCCGGCCAAGCCGGTCTTGATTGCCTTCTCCACGGCTTCCGGCTCGAAATCGCCCACGGCCGAATATTCGATCTTGCCCGCGCCATAGAACTTGGTGTGGAACTTGACCAGGGCGTCGCGGTTCAGGCCGCGCACGCTGGCCAGTGCTTCTTCAAACGTGGGCACGTAGCGCAGGTCATCGGCAGGCCACGGATTGTCCTGGCGAGCCAGGGCGCGGCCGGCCAGCGCCGAGGGCTCGGTCATGGCGTTCTGGATCGAGGTCTCGATCTGCCGTTGGTATTCCTCGAGCTGTTCCTTCGGGAAGTTGGCGGTGCGCACGATCTCCAGCGCCAGCGCGGTCAGTTCGGGCAAGTTTTCGCTCTTGGTCGACATCGCGACCTTGAGCGTGGTGCCGCCGCCGCTAAAGCCCAGCTCGGCTTGCAGCTTGTCCAGACGGTCCTGGATGTCCTGGCGCGACAGCTTGGCCGTGCCGCGGGTCAGCAGGTCGGCGACGGCGCTTGCGTTCACGCGTTGGCCGCGCAGGTCTTTTTCATTGCCGAACTGGATCAGCATCTGCGCCTGCACGCGGTTGCCGCGCGTGGCCTTGGGCAAGAGCGCCAGTTGGACCGGGCCGTTGGGCAGATCCAGCTTCTTGCGCTGCGTGAGCTTGTCGATATTTTCCGGCGTGGGATCAAAGGCGGATGCGGCCTTGAAGTCGGGGTCGCCCTTGTAGTCCTTGAAGACGGCGGTCAGGTCTTCACGCTGCAATTGCGGGGCGCGCACCGGCTTTTCGGTGGGGATGTAGCGGCCTTCGATGCGGTTGCTTTGCACCAGATACGTGACAGCGGCCTTTTGCACGTCGGCCAGCGAGGCCTTGCGTGCGCGGTCGCGCTGCAGGAAGAACAAGCGCCAGTCGCCCGCGGCGATCGCTTCAGACAGCGCCACGCCCACCTGTTCGGGATCGCTATAGGTTTGTTCCCATGCGGTCAGCCACTTGCTGCGCGCGCGGTCCAGTTCCTGTTGCGTGAAGGGCTTCTTCGCCAGCGTCTCCAGCGTGCTGGTCAGCGCCGTCATGGCGGTGTCCAGATTCTTGCCGGGGGGCAGTTGCGCGCCGAACATCGCCAGGCCCGGGTCGCGGTTTTCCATGGTGAAACCGAACACGCCCGACGCCAGCTTGGTGGCGACCAGCGCGTGATACAGGCGGCCCGACGGCGTGTCGGACAGAATGACGGTGGCCAGGTCCAGCGGCACGAAGTCTGCGCTGCCGGCGGCAGGGATGTGGTACATCGCGGCCACCAGCGGGGTGCCGCCCGTGCGCCGCAAGGTCACCGAGCGTTCGCCGTCTTGGGTGGGTTCGACGGTGTATTCGGGCGGCAGCTTGCGTTCGGGCTTGGGCAGCTTGCCCAGCGTTTCCTGAATATCCGCCAGCGTGGCTTGCGGATCGAACTTGCCGGCCACGATCAGCACGGCGTTATCGGGCTGGTAGTACTCGTGATAGAAGGCGCGCAGCTGGGCGATGTCGACGTTTTCAACGTCGGAGCGCGCACCGATGGTGTTCTTGCCGTAGCTGTGCCACTGGAAGGCGGCAGCCTGCATCTTTTGCATCAGGATGCGGGAAGGGCTGTTTTCGCCACTTTCCATTTCGTTGCGCACCACGGTCATTTCCGAATCCAGGTCTTCCTTGGCGATCAGGGAATTGACCATGGCGTCGGCCTGCCAGCTCAGATACCACTTCAAGGTGTCGGGGTTGGCGGCGAAGCTGGCGAAGTAATTGGTGCGGTCGCTGGAGGTCGAGCCGTTGGCTTGCAAGCCGCGGCGCGAGAATTCACCCATGGCGTTGCGGGTGGTGGACGTGCCTTTGAACAGCATGTGTTCAAGCAGGTGCGCCATGCCGGTCTGGCCGTAGTTCTCGTTGCGCGAGCCCACCAGGTACGTCATGTTGACGGTGGTGGATGGCTTGGATTCATCGGGAACCAGCAGCACTCTCAAGCCGTTGGCCAGGCGGTATTCGGTAATGCCTTCAATCGAGGCGGCCTCCGAGACGCCTGCCGGAAGGGGGGCGGCGCCGGCCTGAAAGGCCAGGAAGGAGGAGAACAGCAGCACACCCAACGGGCGCGGCAGCTTCGACAGGGACAGGCGCATGGCAGACAATTCCTTTGGCATGGCAGAATCCGTTGGAGTGTATACGTTGGCAATGGTTCAGGGGCTGCCGCTCCGTAGCGCAAGGCAAGGAAGTGCAACATGTCTCTATCTCTGGAAGTTGAAACGCCGCGGCTCGTACTGCGCCAATGGCGCGCCGATGATCGCAAGCCGTTCGCAGCAATGAACGCGGACCCGCGCGTCACCGAGTTCCTGCTGCCGCTGTCGGCGTCTGAAAGCGATGCGTTGGCCGGCCGGCTCGCGGCGGGCATTGATGAACATGGCTGGGGTTTTTGGGCCGTTGAGGCGCCCGGCGTGGCGCCGTTTGTCGGGTTCGTGGGCATCAAACCGATGCCGCCGGCCTTGCCGTTTGCGCCGGGGGTGGAAATCGGCTGGCGGCTGGCGCAGCCGTACTGGGGCCGGGGCTATGCCATCGAAGCCGCCGAGGCCGCGCTACGTGTGGGTTTCGAGCAGGTGGGCTTGAACGAAATCGTGGCCTTCACCGCCGTGGGCAATCAGCGTTCGCGGGCGGTGATGGACAAGCTGGGCATGCTTGCGGATGCGGACATGTTTGATCACCCCGCCGTGCCGATTGGGCACCCGTTGCAACAGCATGTGCTGTATCGCCTGCGGCGCGAGCAGTGGATGCGAGCAAAAAATGGTGACGCCGACCTAGGCGGCATGCCGGTTGCGGCCGCATAACGGCCCAAAAGCCGCGTCGTCATAGGGTGTTGCATTGCAATATCGTTAGCGCACAAGGCAAATTTGAGGTCGGCCGGTTCGCGGGTGTAAGCTTTTCAAGACGTAGTAGCTGTTGCCGACGGGATGCGCGACAGCCGTCTACCGGCTTCCCGTCCAACGCCAGACGCCGCCTTGAGTGCGGCGCCGGTGCTTGTCGTTCGCGCCTTCGCTGCCGGCATCCTGCCGGCGCATTTTTCGGAGGAACGACCCATGCTGACCGAGATCGTCACGCGTGCCTTGTCCCAATTGACCGGTAACGCCCTGAACGGCGACGGGATCAAAGGGCAATTTCAGTACGCCTATGCCAGTGATGACGGCCAATTCGTGGCCATACTGACCCATGACATGACCACCTATGTGGTGGACTTGAGCACCCAGCGGTATTTCGAGGAGTGCGGCGGTTCGCCCCGCGGGTTCGCCGGACATGTGCTGGAGATGGAAGGCGCCGCCGCGCGCAGCCATCCTTGGCCGGCCGCGAACGACCTATTCGACCTGGACATGGACGCTGACGAACTGTCCTGGCGCCAATGCCCCGGCTTGCGCAATGCGTCCGCCGCCAACCGATCAGTGGAGAGCCGCGCCGCCTGAGAGTGGCCAGAAGCGGCAACACCTTACTGAACCGGCAGATTGCCGGTTTTTTTTATGCGCGGCGCGTGACGGGCTCCGGGCCCCCCCGGTACACTTTTGCCCATGAAAACGCCCGCTGAATTCGTCGCGCCCGACGGCGCAATCCTTGTCGACTGCACGCATGAACGCCATGCAGACCAGATTCTGGCCATCTTCAATGACGCGATCGTCAATTCGACCGCGCTGTATGACTACAAGCCGCGTCCGCGCGAGGCGATGCAGGGCTGGTTCCAGACCAAGCAGCAGGGCGGTTTTCCGGTAGTCGGTTTCGAGAACGCAGACGGTGAACTGATGGCGTTCGCCAGTTACGGCACCTTCCGCGCGTGGCCCGCGTTCAAGTATTCCGTCGAACATTCCGTGTATGTGGACGGACGTTTTCGCGGCAAGGGCCTGGGCGAAGCGATGATGCGCGTGCTGATTGAGCGGGCGCGCCAGAATCAGGTGCATGTGCTGGTGGGCGGCATCGATGCGTCCAATGACGGCAGCATCCGCCTGCACGAGAAACTGGGCTTCACGCATGCCGGCACGATCAAGCAAGCGGGATTCAAGTTTGGCCGGTGGCTGGACCTGGCGTTCTATCAGCGGATTCTGGATACGCCTGAACAACCGGTGGACGGCTGATCCCTCTCCGGCCGCGCGTTATTTCGACAGCACCCGCATGGCTTGTTCCAGGCCGGCAACCGTGACCGGGTACATGCGGTCTTGCATGATGTCGCGCATCAGCGCGATGGATTGACGATACTGCCACGACGCCGTGGGCTCGGGATTGAGCCAGACGGATTTCGGCCAGGCGTCCAGCAGCCGCCGCATCCATTGCGCGCCCGGCTCCTTGTTGTAGTGCTCAACCGAGCCGCCCGGTTGCAGGATTTCGTACGGGCTCATGGTGGCGTCGCCGACGATGATCAGCCGCCAGTCCGGGTTGTACTTGCGCAGCACGTCCCAGGTGTCGAAGCGTTCGTTCTGACGCCGCCTGTTGCTTTGCCACAGGCTTTCGTAGGGGCAATTGTGGAAGTAATAGACTTCCAGGTTGCGGAATTCGCTGCGTGCGGCCGAGAACAGTTCTTCTACGCGGCCGATGTGGTCGTCCATGCTGCCGCCTACGTCCAGCAGCATCAGCACCTTTACGGTGTTGTGCCGTTCGGGGACCATGCGCAAGTCCAGGTGGCCGGCGTTGCGGGCGGTGCTGGCGATGGTGTCGTCCAGGTCCAGCTCCATCTCGGCGCCTTCGCGCGCGAAGCGGCGCAAGCGGCGCAACGCCACCTTGAAGTTGCGCGTGCCGAGTTCGACCTGATCGTCGTAGTCCTTGAACTGGCGCATGTCCCAGACTTTCACCGCCGTGCGGTTGCCGGCCGATGCGCCGCCCACGCGGATGCCTTCGGGGTGATAGCCGCCGTTGCCGAATGGCGAGGTGCCGCCGGTGCCGATCCATTTGCTGCCGCCCGCGTGGCGTTCTTTCTGCTCTTCCATGCGTTCCTTGAAGAGCTCCATCAGCTTGTCCCAGCCGTGCTTTTCGATGGCGGCTTTGTCTTCGGGCGACAGGTTCTTTTCGAACTGCTTGATCAGCCAGTCAAGGGGGATCTCCTTGCCGGCGGGCAGGGCGGCTTCGATGCCTTTGTAGTAGGCGCCGAAGGCCTTGTCGTAGCGGTCGTAAAGCGATTCGTCCTTGACCAGCGTGGCGCGCGCCAGGAAGTAGAACTCGTCCAGCGTGGGCGCCATCAGGTCGTGGCGCAGCGCGTCCACGAGCGTCAGGTATTCCTTGACCGAGACGGGCAGCTTGTGTGCCCGGAGGTGGTAGAAGAAGTCGATCAGCATGAGCGGGTTGCGCGTGGCGGCAAGATCAGCGGCGCTGGCCGCCGCGCGTCATGGCCGCGAGGCGTTCCAGCAGATGCACATCTTGCTCGTTCTTCAACAAGGCGCCGGCCATCAGCGGCACGGCGGTGGCGGTGTGCGCGTCGATCTCGGCGGCCGTGGCGTTTTCAGCCAGCAACAGGCGCAGCCAGTCCAGCAGCTCCGACGTTGACGGCTTTTTCTTCAGGCCCGGCGCATCGCGCAGCGCAAAGAACGTGTCCAGCGCCGCACGCAGCACGTCCTGCTTCAGGTGCGGGTAGTGCACGGCCACGATGTCGCGCATGGTGTCGCGGTCGGGGAAGCGGATGTAGTGGAAGAAGCAGCGGCGCAAGAAGGCGTCGGGCAGGTCCTTCTCGTTGTTGGACGTGATGATGACCAGCGGGCGATGGCGCGCGGAAATCGTCTCGCGCGTTTCGTACACATGGAATTCCATGCGGTCCAGTTCGCGCAGCAGGTCGTTGGGGAATTCGATGTCGGCCTTGTCGATCTCGTCGATCAGCAGCACCACCGGCTCATCGGCCTGGAACGCTTGCCACAAGGTGCCTTGCACGATGTAGTTGCGGATATCGCGGACTTTTTCATCACCCAACTGCGAGTCGCGCAGGCGCGACACCGCATCGTATTCGTACAAGCCCTGATGCGCCTTCGTGGTGGACTTGATATGCCATTGCAGCAGCGGCCGGCCCAGCGCGCGCGCAACTTCTTCGGCCAGCATGGTCTTGCCGGTGCCGGGTTCGCCCTTGATCAGCAGCGGGCGCTGCAAGGTCAGGGCGGCGTTGACGGCGAGTTTCAGGTCATCGGTGGCGACATAAGTGTCGGTGCCGTTGAAGCGGGCAGGCGACGCGGAGGTGGCGGACTGGGCTGCTGACATTGTCTGATGGCTTCCGAGAATTGACGGGGATCAAACCCATCGTAAGGTATTAATCCTGGGCAATTATCGTACAATCAGGCGGTTTTGCAGTTGGATTTGCAGCTGGGTTCGACCCGCAACGTGTTTGCAGGGGGCCAACGTGTGAGCAGGCCCTAGTCCTTAAGCCATACCAAGAAGAGCCATTCCAATGAAGTTGCGAACCTCTCTGAAGTGCACGGTTTCCGTGTTGGCCGCGATGGCATCCTGTGCGATCGCCGGCCAGGCTGTTGCTGCTGACGCAGCGCCTGTCGGTAATATCCAAAACGCCCGCGACAAGGTTTCCATGTGCATCGGATGCCATGGCATCGAAGGCTACAAGGCGACGTTTCCCGAGCTCTATCACGTGCCGATGATTGCTGGCCAGAACGCCAAGTACATCGAAACCGCCCTTAACGAGTACAAGAAAGGCGCGCGCAGCCATCCCACGATGGACGCCATTGCCGGCAGCCTGTCTGATCAAGACATCGCCGATCTGGCCGCGTACTACTCGAATCTCAAATAAGGGGCAAACCATGAATCGCACGATGCTTGCCCTTCTGGGCGCGACCCTCGCCTTCGCGGGCTCTGCCGCCCACGCGCAGGATCTGGCGGCTGGCAAGGCCGTCTTCGACAAATTCAATTGCGCGTCGTGCCATGGCGCCGACGCCAAGACGGCGGTGGACCCGGCCTACCCGACGCTGGCCGGCCAGCACGCTGATTACTTGTCCCACGCACTGAAAGCCTACAAACGCGGCGCCTCCGGCAGCGCGGCCACGGCCAATGTGCGCAAAAACCCCATCATGGGCGCTTTCGCCACGCAACTGTCCGACCAGGACATCTCCAACGTGTCGGCGTGGCTGGCGTCCCTGCCCAGCGACCTGGGCGTACGCAAATAACCCGCTAGCGGGTTCAGAGGCTGGCGCGGCGGCGGATCAGATCGATATAGCTGTCGCTGTCCAGCGGCGTGCCCAGCCGCTGCGCTTCCCACACGACCTGCCCCAGGCATTCCATGATTTCGTGCGCCGCGTGATGGGCGTCCGAGCGCGCCGTCAGTTGCTGATAGGCAAGACGGATGCCGGGCGGATGGTCGATTGACAGCTGCTCTGCAATGGCCAGGTGCATGGACAAATGCAGAAAAGGATTCGTGCGGCCCTTTTCCACAGCGTATTCCGCCGTCATGGCGTCGGGGCTTTCAAGGTCGCCGTGATATTCCGGATGCTCGATGATCCAGTCCAGCGCGATGGCCTCAAGCGGGGTCAGCACCTCGTTGGCGCGGTGCTTGCGCCAGGTGTCGATAAAGAATTCGCGGACTTGGTCGCGTGAGGGATTGAACATCGGGTCGGGGCAGAAATGCGGGAGGGAGATGCATTATTTTACCGCCCCTGGGCGGCGGTCAGGTTCCTGTAGTGTCTTTGCGATATAGAATTGGTTGCTATCCGCCATCCGGTCTGCGGTTCGCCAGGGTGATTCGCCCCTGCGGAATCGGACGCTTTCCGATGCGGCGCATGCAGAAAAACCACCCGGAGCAAATGGAGCATTCATGACCTACCAACATATCAAGGTTCCCGCTGGCGGCCAGAAGATCACGGTCAACGCTGATTTCTCGCTGAATGTGCCTGAACAGCCCATCGTTCCCTTCATCGAAGGCGACGGCACGGGCGCCGATATCACCCCGGTGATGATCAAGGTTGTCGATGCCGCCGTGCAGAAAGCCTACGGCGGCAAGCGCAAGATCCACTGGATGGAAGTCTACGCGGGCGAGAAGGCCACCAAGGTCTACGGCCCCGACGTGTGGCTGCCCGATGAAACCCTGGAAGTCGTCAAAGACTACGTGGTGTCCATCAAGGGCCCGCTGACCACCCCGGTCGGCGGCGGCATCCGTTCCCTGAACGTCGCGCTGCGCCAGCAACTGGACCTGTACGTCTGCCTGCGGCCGGTAGCGTACTTCAAGGGCGTGCCGTCCCCGGTGCGTGAGCCCGAAAAGACCAATATGGTGATTTTCCGCGAGAACTCGGAAGACATCTACGCGGGTATTGAATACATGGCCGAAAGCGAGCAGGCCAAGGAGCTGATCCAGTTCCTGCAAACCAAGCTCGGCGTGAAGAAGATCCGCTTCCCGAACACCTCGTCCATCGGCATCAAGCCCGTGTCGCGCGAAGGCACCGAGCGCCTGGTGCGCAAGGCCGCGCAGTATGTCATCGACAATGACCGCACGTCGCTGACCCTGGTGCACAAGGGCAACATCATGAAGTTCACGGAAGGCGGCTTCCGCGACTGGGGCTACGAGCTGCTGCAAAAGGAATTCGGCGCACAGCTGATCGATGGCGGTCCGTGGTGCAAGTTCAAGAACCCGAAGACGGGGCGCGAGATCATCGTCAAGGACGTGATCGCCGACGCCTTCCTGCAGCAGATTCTGTTGCGCCCGGCCGAGTACGACGTCATCGCCACGCTGAACCTGAACGGCGACTACATCTCTGACGCGCTGGCCGCGCAAGTGGGCGGCATCGGCATTGCGCCGGGGGCCAACCTGTCGGACTCGGTCGCCATGTTTGAAGCCACCCACGGCACGGCGCCCAAGTATGCAGGCAAGGACTACGTGAACCCCGGTTCCGAAATCCTGTCGGCCGAAATGATGCTGCGCCACATGGGCTGGACCGAAGCCGCCGACCTGATCATCTCCAGCATGGAAAAATCCATCCTGTCCAAGAAGGTCACGTACGACTTCGCCCGCCTGCTCGAAGGCGCGACGCAAGTGTCGTGCTCGGGCTTCGGTCAGGTCATGATCGAAAACATGTAATTCGCGGTTCGCTTCGCATTGCTCCGTAAAACCCGCCCGCCGTCATGGCGGGCGGTTTTTTCTACCGGGTTTATCTACCCTTACTCGCATGAAGCGCGCCGCGCTTGCATCGTTCTTCTCAGGTTGATCGCTGTGCCCCGAATGTATGTTTCCCTGGCCACCTGGCTGGTCCTGCTGGTTCCTGCCCTGGCGCTGACCAGCCCGGTGGGGGGTCCCGCTGTGCTTTACCTGACTGGCCTGGTTGCGCTCACGGCGCTGGCGGTGAACGCCATCAAGCGTTACGAGCCCATGGCGTTTGGCGAGCTGTGGCCCATGTCGCTGGTGTTGCTGCTGCCGCTGGCCTGTATGTTCATCACGTCCGCGGTGCGAGGCGTGTGGAGCAATTCCGAGCTGGAGAAGCTGCTGCGCTTTGCGCTGGCGCTGCCGGTGCTCTGGCTGCTGCTGCGCGCGCCGCAGCGATGGCTGAAGCTGGTGCAGTGGAGCATTTGGGTGGGCGCCGTGGCGGGTTCGGTGCTGCTGATCGTCACCGTTCAGACCTTAGATCGCAATGCCATGGTGGATGTTGGCGGACGCTATAACGCCGTGGCGTTTGCGAACATGACGCTGCTGTTTGGCGCGATGACGCTGTTGTCCCTGGGATTTGGCCCCTGTACGCGCTGGCCGCGCGCCGAGACCGCCATCAAGCTGCTGGCGGTGGTGCTGTCCGTCTACGCGACCTGGGAGTCCGAGACGCGCAGCAGCTGGATGTTGCTGCCCATTCTGGGGGTGGTGTTCCTGCTGGGCCTGCGCAACTGGAAGCGCCGCCACAAGGTGTATTGCGCATTGGCCGTCTGTGTGGCGCTGGTGGCCAGCGCCGCCGCCATCTGGACGTTCAGCACCCGCATGCACGAGATTTCTAAAGATGTGCAGGGCTATTCCACTTCGGCCAATCGCGATACGTCCTTTGGCATCCGATTGCAGCTGTGGCACGCGTCCATCCTCATGTTCCAGAAAAGTCCGATCGTGGGAATCGGGCCCAGCAAGTTCCGCGAGGAGCTCCAGCAATTGGAGACCCAGGGCATCGTGACCGCCGAGGTCGTTGAAGGGTTTGGCGAACCGCACAATGACTTGCTGGCTGCGTTGTCCGGTTACGGGCTGCTGGGCCTGCTGAGCATCCTGACCCTGTACCTGTTGCCGGCCGCGGTATTTTTCCGCCGCATGGCGAGCGACGACCGGGTGATCCGCGTGGGCGCGCAACTGGGCCTGCTGTTCTGCCTGAGCTATTGCGCGTTCAGCCTGACCGAAATGATGTTCCGCAATATGCGCAGCGTGCCCAATTATTCGCTCATCGTCGTGACGCTGATTGCGTTGACGACGCCCCGCGTAGCCCAGGCCGCCAACCGCGCGCTGCGGCGCTGATGGCCAGCGGGAAAACCCCGCGCAAAGCAAGCAAACTCGAACGCAAGGCGCACCCGCCTTGCGTTTTTTTTATGCGTCTTGCGCTAAATCAAGCGCCTTGCGACGACCTAGTGAAAACCCTGCTGCGTCACCGTATCCTGATGCAACGCAATACATAAACCGTCACATTCTGCCTAGAAAAGTTTCAGGCACAAGAATGGGCATCATGAGGAGGGGCCGTGAAAAATTCCAGTCTGCGCAGGGAGCTGTTGTGGTTCGTATTCGCCATCGGGGCAGCCGTGCTGGTGTTGGGGGCGTGGGACGCCTGGCAGCGGCGTACGGAAATGGTGGCCGAACGCAAGACCGAGCTGCGCCATGTGCTGGATTTGTCCGCCGGCATTCTGCGCAACGGCAAGCAAAGCGTCAGTGAAGGCATGCCGCTGGCGGAGGCCAAGCGCAATGTGGCGCGGCGGCTGGCGCAGTTGCGCTACGGCTCTGACGGCTATGTGGGTGTGTTTGGCGACGACTATGCGTTGCTGGTGCATCCCGACCCCAAGCTTGTCGGCACAAACGTGCGCGCCATCAAGGACGTGGACGGCCTGCCGATTTTCGAGAACCTGTACGCCGAAGGCAAGGCCGGGGGCGGCTACGTGCAGTACCGGTTCCCGCGGCCGGGCGCCGACGAGGCGCTGCCCAAGATCAGCTACGCCGCCTACGACACCGAGTGGGGCTGGCTGATCTTCACTGGGCTGTACGTGGATGATGTCGACGCCGCGTTCTACGGCACCTTGTGGCGGCAGGGCGGTGTGACGCTGGGCTTGTTGGCGCTGGTGCTGATCGCCGCCCTGCGCTTTTTCCGCACCCATGTGATCAACCCGCTGGATGAAGCCGTAGCCTTGTGCGAGCGCGTGGCCAATGGCGATCTGTCTTCCGTGGTGTCGCGCCACCATCGGGGCGAGATCGGCCGTTTGTTCGAGGGCATGGGAAGGATGCAGCAACGCCTGGACGTCGCTGTGCGCACCATCGTGCATTCCACCAGCTCCATCGCCGCAGCCTCGCGTCAGATTGCGGCGGGCAGCATGGACTTGTCGGATCGCACCGAGAAGCAGGCGGCCGCCCTGGAACAGACGGCGGCCAGCGTGGAAGAAATCACCGCCACGGCCAAGCAAAGCGCCGAGCATGTGCGCGAAGTCAGTTTGCTGGCGGGGCAGTCGGCGCAGTTGGCGCGCCAGGGCAGTGAAGAAACCCAGCATGCCATCGACGCCATGCACGAGATCTCGCACAGTTCGCAGCGCATTGGCGAAATCATCAGCGTGATCGACGGTATTGCGTTTCAGACCAATATCCTGGCGCTGAATGCAGCCGTGGAAGCCGCAAGGGCCGGCGAGCAGGGACGTGGTTTTGCGGTGGTGGCGGGCGAGGTTCGCGCCTTGGCGCAGCGTTCAGCCACCGCGGCCAAAGAGATCAAGGGGCTGATCGAAACCTCATCCGAATCGGTGGCGCGCGGAAGCCAGCGCGTGGAGCAGGCTAGCGCCACGATGGGCAGCGTGCTGGAATCCGCCGCGACCAGCGCGCCGCTGATGGGCGAAATCGCCACCGCGTCGGCCGAGCAAAGCGTGGGGATCGAACAGATCAATCAGGCCGTGACGCACCTGGACAGCGTGACGCAGCAGAACGCCGCGCTGGTCGAGGAGTTTGCGGCGTCGGCCGCCACCTTGCATGAGCAGGCCGACGACCTGGCGCGCGCCGTGTCGGTGTTCAAGCTGTCTGCAGCCGGCTAGGCAGACTGTGCAGCGCGCCCATGGCGCGTTGCAGCCGGATGCTCAGCTCACGGCTGGCCGGCGTCATGGGCATGCGCAGCTCGTCGGTGATCAGCCCTTGCATGGCCAGGGCGCGCTTGATGGGCGCGGGATTGGGTTCGGCGAACAGCAGGCGGATCAGGCCGCGCAAGGGCTCGAAGAGTTCGCGTGCGGCCTCGACGTGGCCCGCCTGCGCCAGGCGCATGACTTCAACATAGCGCTCCGGGTACACGTGCGCCGCGGCTGGGATGGCGCCGCGTCCGCCCGCCAGCCAATGATCCAGCAGCGACAGATCTTCGCCGCATAGCGCGGCCAGGCGGCCGCGCGCGTTCAGAGCGGACAGCACCGAGGGATTGCATTCCTTGACCGCGCTGAAGTTGGGCAACAGCGCCAGCTTCTCCATGGTCTCGACCGTCATCGTCACGCCCGTCCGCTTGGGGATGTTGTAAAGAATGATCGGGCGTTCGGTTGCCCAGGCGATCTGCCGGTAATGCCACAGGATGCCGGCTTGCGATGGGCCCAGGTAATAAGGGGGCGGCACCAGATAGCCGGCGGGGGCAAGTTTGTCCAGGCGGCGAATGGCGGTGGCGACGCCGCGTGTGTCGACGCCGCCTGCGCCAAACACCAGCGGCAGCGCGTGCGGATCGCTGGCGATGGCTTCGGCCATGTCGATTTTTTCGGACAGGCTCAGCAGGTTGCCTTCGCCGGTAGAGCCGAACAGCACCAGCCCGGCGATGCCGGCGTTGCGATAGTAGCGGGCCAGCGCCTGGGCGGCGTCCAGGTCCACGTAGCCGCCGCGCAGCGGCGTGATCATCGGCAGCCAGATGCCTTCGAATGCGGTCGTGACGGGCATGTCCATGGCTTATTGCACCGTGATGGCCGAAGCCGGGCGCACCGCGCCGAATTCCGCTTGAGGCAGACCGCACATGACGGCGTGCATCAGGTCGCCGAGTTCGTGGCGGGCGCACTGCAGTTGCAGCGTGCTTTGCGCGTGGGCGTGGTCCACCGACAGCACATAGACGCCGATACGGTCGCCCAGCTCGCGGTGCAGCGCCAGCCGCACCTTCAGGGCATCCAGCGTATCGATCCTGACCGTCAGCGCCACCCGCTCGGATTGCGGCAGGGGCAGCGCGGGAGAGGAAGCGGGCGAAAGCAGGGGGCGGCGGTCCAGTCGGGGAGTCATGGCGGGGGGCGGTACGGATACGCCACTTGCGGCGATCCGGGGTTCCGGTTGGTTGATGACGATTCCACTATAGAAATCGCACCGTAAAACCTGCCGATAAAAGCGGGCGCGGCGCATAAAAAACGCGTCAACGCCGCGCCGGATCAAAACGTCTTTGTCACGGACAGCAGGCCGGTTGCGCGGCCCATGTCGCGCCCGCGCGTGTTGGTGTAGACCGCCCGGTCGGCATTGGTGTCCAGGTACGCGAGCGACACCGACAGGCCCTCGCCAAAGTCTTTCGTCAGCCCCAACTTCCAATCGGTATACGAACCGTTGTCGACGTTGCGCACGATCTGGCGGCCGACATGGGCATTCAGCGTCAAGCCCCACACGCCGGTGTCGACGTTGCCCGTCAAGTCAAAGTACTGGCTGTACTTGCTGTCGGCAAAGCCGAACAGGTTGGTCATGGCGATGGAATACTTGAACATCACCGGGCCGTAACCGATGCCGGCATAGAGCTCGGTGGTGTCCGGGCTGGTGAATCCGGACGGATAGTCGCCGGGGTAGTAGTACTGCAAGACCCCCAGGTCAACGGGCACGCCTTCTGTCAGATTGCCTTTGTAGCCGCCGTAGAAATCCATTTCGACGGGGGCCGACACGGCGCTGTTGCTGTCGCCCAGCCAGCTGATGCTGGAATTCCAGTTGCCTAGATAAAAGCCGCTCGTGTGGGCTAGGTCGAAGCCGCCTTGGATGGCGGGCTGGTTGTTCGACTGCATGATGCCGCGATAGCGGTATTGGCTGGCCAGCGTGAGGTTGGCCGATAACGAGAAGTCGCTGGCGGCGGGTGTTGTCGTGGCGACGGGGGCGTCGCTGGCTTGCGCGGTGGCGGCAAGCGTGAGCAGCGCGAGCGCGGCCAGGGTGTTGCGGGACATGGAAGGCTCCTGATGTTGGATGGGATCGCAACAATAGGAGGATCGGCATAAAGCGCGAGACAAGACTCGCGCGGTCCGCATAAAGGCCGCATCAACAACGCCGCCTTAACAACTCGGCATTTACCCCGCGAAGCGGTAGCCCACGCCGATTTCCGTCATCAGGAATACCGGCTGCGCGGGGTCGGCTTCCAGCTTCTGGCGCAGATGGCCCATATAGATGCGCAGGTAGTGATTGCTTTCCACATGCGAAGGGCCCCAGACCTCGCGCAGCAGTTCACGGTGCGTCATGACCTTGCCCCGATGCGCCAGCAGCGCGGCCAGCAGCCGGTATTCCATGGCGGTCAGGTGCACGTGCTGGCCATTGCGTTCGACGACGCGTTTGGCGAAGTCCACGCGCACCTCGCCAAACGTGATTTCGGCGGCGTTGCCCGCGCCGCCCCGCGCATGCCGGCGCAGCAGCACGCGCAACCGCGCCAGCAGTTCGCTGACGCCGAAAGGCTTGGTCAGATAATCGTCGGCGCCCGCGTCCAGCGCCGCGACCTTGTCGGCCTCGGCGCTGCGGGCGGATAGCACCAGCACCGGCACTTCCGTCCAGGCGCGCAATTCGCGGATGAGCGTCATGCCGTCGTCGTCGGGCAAACCCAGGTCCAGCACGATGGCGTCGGGCTGGCGGGTGCCGGCTTCGATCAGGCCGCGCTTGACGGTGTCGGCTTCGTGCACGACGCAGCCTTCGCTTTCCAGGGCCTGGCGGACGAAGCGCCGGATGTTGGCGTCGTCTTCAATGATCAGGACAGTGGGCTGATAGTCGAACATGCTTGGGGGAATCAATGGGTTTCGGGAGGAATCGCGGGCGGCGTTCCCAGCGGCAGGGTGAAGACGAATTGCGCGCCAGAAGCCTGCCCCGGCGTGTGTTCGACCCAGATGCGGCCGTGGTGGGCCGAGATGATGGCTTCGCACACCGCCAGGCCCAGGCCTACGCCTGGCGTCGCGGATTCGCGCTCGCCGCGCGTGAATTTTTCGAAGATGCGGCGTTCGGCGCCGGGGGCGACGCCCGGGCCATTGTCGCTGACGGCCACGCGCAGCTCGTCATCGACGACGGCTGCGTGCAGATGCAGCGTGCTGCCCGCAGGCGTGTACTTGGCCGCGTTCTCCAGCAGGTTGCACAGCACGCGTTCGATCAGCACGCCATCGCATTCCACCAGCGGCAGGTGCGACAGGCTGGCGACCGTGACGTGATGCGCCGCCAGCGGTTCGCGCATGGCGGCAAGCGATGCGCCCACCAGCTCTTCAATCGATTGCCATTCGCGGCGCAGCGGCGTGTCGCGGCTTTGCAGACGCGCCATGTCCAGCAGGTTGACGACCAGCGCATGCATGCGCTGCGCCTGATCGCGCATGGCGCGCACGGTGTCCTGCACGTCGGGCGCAAGCGTCGCCTGCTGGCGCGTCAAGGTGTCCGTCATGCCGATCAGGCTGGTCAGCGGGGTGCGCAAATCGTGCGACACGGCGGCCAGCAGCGAATTGCGCAGCCGCTCCGATTCCATGCTGACCAGAGCCTGCTGCGCCACTTCCACGTAGTGCAGCCGTTCCAGCGCAATGGCGATCAGGGTGGCGTAGGCCTCGATCTGGCGGCGCGAATCCGGGTGCGAGAACAGGCTGCGGCGGGGGGCCGCCAGCGCCAGCACGCCACGCGTGCGCATAGGCGCTTTCAACGGCAGGTACAGCAGCTCGCTGTTGGACAAGGTGGCGGTGCCAGCGCCCGCGGGCTGGCCGTGGTCGTACACCCATTGGGCCAGCGCCGACTCCAACGGCGGCATGTCGTCGGATGCTGGCGAAGCGAGTTTCAAGCGGTCGTCCAGCCCCAGGATATACAGCGCGCACCGCGAGCCGAAGGTGGCGTGCACGAACGCGCCGGCGGACGCCACGATCTGCTCGGGCAACAGCGCCGACGACAATTCGCGCGCAAATTCATACAAGCTGCGTGCGTCGGCTTCGCGTTTGACGGATGCCTGGGCTTGCAGGCGCAGGCCGGCCGTCAGTTGGCCAATCAACAGCCCCACGGACAGCAGCACGCCGAAGGTCAGCAGGTACTGCACGTCGGACACGGCGAAGGAAGCCAGCGGCTGCACGAAGAAAAAATCGAACAACGCCACGCTGACGACGGACGCCAGCGCCGCTGGCCCGCGTCCATGGCGTAGCGCCACGCCCATCACGGCCAGCAGGAACAGCATGACGATGTTGGTCTGGTGCAGCACGGGGAAGGCCAGCATCGACAGGCCGGTCGCGGCCGCGCAATAGCACAGCGCCCAGGCATAGCCGGCCCAGGAACGGGTGGTGCGCTCATCGGCGCCCGGGCTTGCGCGGCGGCCCAGCGTGAGCGGGTCGCGTCCGGGCGCGGCGCTGGCGGGCAGCGGCGGTGCGCCCAGCCGGATGATGTCGATCTCGGGGCAGCCCGCGGCCAGCATGTCGGCAAAACTATGCCGCCGCCACAACCAGCCGGGCGTGATGGCGGCGGTCAGCAACGCGGACACCGACAGGCGCAGCCGCTGCAAGCCAGTGGCGCGCGTGCGGCCGACGATGGCCTTGGTGATGTTGTGCCGGCGTACGTAGCGCACCACGGCGTCGACCATGTCGCCGCCCGCCAGCGTTTCGGTGCGCGCGCCCAGCGAATCCGCGAATGCCAGCGTGCGCTGCATGCGGTCCTGTTCGGCTTGCGGCGTGGGGGCGGCGCGCGGGGTGTCGATGGTGACCACGTGCAGGTCGCATTCCAGCTGCTGGCTCAGGCGGTGCGCACTGCGGATGACGTATTCGGCATCGATGTCCGGTCCGATGCAGGCGACAACCGCTTCGCGCGTGCGCCACACGGGTTCGATGGCGCGGTCGCGCCGGTAGGCCTGCACGTCGTCATCGACGTGGTCAGCCGTGCGGCGCAGCGCCAGTTCACGCAGCGCAATTAGGTTGCCCTTGCGAAAGAAATTGCGCGTGGCGTGGCGGGCCTGTTCGGGCAGATAGACCTTGCCTTCCTTCAAGCGCCGCAGCAGCTCGTCGGCCGACAAATCCACGAGGATGACTTCGTCGGCCGCGTCGAAGACCTCGTCTGGCACGGTCTCCCAGACGCGCACGCCGGTGATGCTGCCCACGGCTTCGTTCAGGCTGTCCAGATGCTGTACGTTCAGCGTGGTCCAGACGTCGATGCCGGCGGCGAGCAATTCCTGGATGTCTTGCCAGCGCTTGGCGTGGCGTGAACCCGGCGCGTTCGAATGCGCCAGTTCGTCCACCAGCACCAGGCCGGGGCGGGCGGCCAGCGCGCCGTCCAGATCGAATTCCTTCAGGACGTGGCCGCGATACGCAACGTCTTTCAGCGGCAACACCGCCAAGCCTTCCAGCAGCGAGGCGGTTTCGCGGCGGCCATGGGTTTCGACGATGCCCGCCAGCACGTTGACCCCTTGCGCGGCCTGCGCCCGGGCCGCGACCAGCATGGCGTAAGTCTTGCCCACGCCGGCCGACGACCCGAAGTACACGCGCAGCTTGCCGCGCACGGCTTGGCGCGCGGCCTCGTCCAGGGTTTTCAAGAGCGCGTCGGGATCGGGACGCTCGCCAGCAATATCAGCCATGAACGCGCAAGAGTGGGGTGGGGAAAGCTGGCAATACTATACGCTCGGCGTTCACGGGGCCGGGCGCAAGTTGTCCAGCGCCAGATTCAACATCAGCACATTGACAACCGGGTCACCCAGTACGCCCAGCCAAGGCTGCTCGGTGTTGGCCTGGATCAGCGCATCGACCTGGGCGCGCGGCAAGTTGCGGGCGCGGGCCACGCGCGCGGCCTGGTAGGCGGCGGCTGCCGGGCTGATGTGCGGGTCCAGCCCGCTGCCGGACGCCGTGATCAGATCCACCGGCACGGGCGTGGGGTTGTCGGGGTCCGCCGCTTTCAGCGCGGCGATGCGGGCCTGGATGGCTTCGGCCAGCGCGGGGTTGCGCGGACCCAGGTTCGACCCGCCCGAGGCCGCGCCGTTATACGGCATGGGCGCG